>Ga0209119_1002981_pt1 | contig 14960 bp, 15 predicted proteins | sample COG_03_FD_184747 | JGI IMG/M metagenome (GOLD analysis project Ga0209119, IMG submission 184747) | Pelagic Microbial community sample from North Sea - COGITO 998_met_03 (SPAdes) (version 2) | ecosystem: Environmental > Aquatic > Marine > Neritic zone/Coastal water | place: Helgoland, sampling... | reverse complement strand
ATTTTTTGTTTGGTAAATTGAAAATCCGGTTTATATTTGCAACCGCTTAGGGCAATTAGCTCAGTTGGTTCAGAGCATCTCGTTTACACCGAGAGGGTCGGGGGTTCGAATCCCTCATTGCCCACAAACAAAAACCTCATCATATTGATTTTCAATAAGTTGAGGTTTTTTAATGTCTTAATTTGTACGATTATTGTACGATTGACTTATTTTAGTCTTATTTCTATAAGAATTTTAGCAAAAAAATAAAGTTGTTTTTAAGGCTTCATTTCATACATTTCATACATTTCTTACATTAAATAAAACAAGGGGGGGTGTATATTTGGAGTACTCTTAGAAATGCCCTTCTTTTAAAATAAAACGGTGTATATCTCTATAGGCTATATAACTTATGTTAGTGTAAAAATAGCTGAATTGAAGGAAAAAGATATGCCTATGGTTTAGTTGGTTATTTATTAAGGTGGTTTTTATATATCATTTCACATATTTTTTGCATTTCTTTAAAAACTTTAATATCAAAATGAATTGATTTAGTAATACTTGTTAATACACTAACAGCATTAAATAAGATGTCATTATCTTGTTTATTAATTCGCTCTATTGAATTTATTTTTTTAGTGCCTTGTTCAGAATTGGAGATAATTACTTCTTGCTTTTTATTGTCGATTGCAAATAATAAACTTTTACTCATAAAATTGACTTTTTTTATTAATGATAATGACACCTACCATTAGAATTTTTTGTTCTGTTTTTGCATCTTCTCCCTTTTTTGGTTGTCCCCGTGCATTGTCTTGTTACACTTTTACTACTTTGTTTGTAATTAGTAGATTTTTTAGCTGCCCTACCTTTACAACAGTCATTACCAACTTTTTTGTTATGAACTTTACAATAGCAACTATTTGATTTACTCCTATTACATTTACGACATAACAGTTGAATATTTGAAACTTTACTGTCTCCACCACAAGAAAAAGGCTTGATATGGTCATATTCTAAATTTAAGGCACTACCACAACATTGACAAATTCCAACATCTCTTGTAAAAACAATTTGCTTTGTTGATTTAGAAATATATCTACTTTGTCCAAAACTATGGATACTAAAAAACAAGATGGTAAGTAATAAAATTATCTTTTTCATAATAAAATTATTTATGAAGATAAATATAGTAAATATATCACTAACCTACTTTCGAGTTTTAAAAACATTTGAGTTGAAGTTAAAGGATATACTTATGGTTTAGTTGTTGCTTTTTTGTTTTTCTCTTCTTCTAATACCTCAACAAACGAAGCACTTACTATACCAGTAGGAACAGCTACAACTCCTATTCCAATTAAAGAAATAAATGTACCAAACAGTTTACCTCCAAAAGTTTTTGGAAATATTTCTTCAAAACCAACTCCAGTTAAAGATGATACAGCCCACCAAAAAGATTCTGTAATACTCGAAAAGGCTTTAGGTTGTTCTGGATTTTCTAAATAATATATTCCAGAAGCTGAAAAGAAGAGCATAATAAAGGCTATGAAAAAAGTTATGTATAACTCTTTCTTTACGTTAGAAACCCCTTGACCTAATAATTCAAAAGATTTACTAAACTTTCCTAATTTTAAGATTCTTGATATTCTAAATAGTCTAAACACTCTAACAAATCTTCCATCAAAGCCAATAATTTTACCAAAGAAAAATGGCAGTATAGATATAAGGTCATTGATTCCAAAGAATGAAAAATTATAACTTTTCTTATTCTTAAAAGCAACAATACTTCTAATGATATATTCAATACTAAAAATTGCAATGGAAAATATCTCAAAGTTTGAAAGATAATTTTTGACTTCTATTGATAGGTCTGGTTCAGACTCTACAACCATTGAGATAAGATTAAATATTATTAATAGATATATAAACTTATCAAAGCGGGGAGTTCCTTTAGAAATTAATTAGTGCAAAAAGTTTCCAAATGGTATGCTGTTCATTAGAAAAAACAAGTAACTTTCTATTTAATAAAAAAATATTCAGTTAATCCTAATTCAAGGGTTATCTTAATTGTATTTTATGAGTAAATTAATAGTAATAGGTTTTTATAATTGAATGATAAAATCTAAAGAGTTTTGAAATTAGTACGTAAATTATTACTTAAAAGGCTTCATTTGAATTGCTTTTTTTGTGCTAAAATTTAATATATTTATCATCTAATAATATTATTATGAGGAATTTAATATTTATAATCGCTTTAATTTTCAGTATTATATTTTCATCTTGTTCTATTGAAAAAAAAGATATTGAAATTATTAATAAAAAAAATATTTCTAATCACCCCTATTGGGGTAAAATGAATAAGGATGATATTACATCTTTCGGTGATACCATTAAAATACCTTTTATTATAGACGCTTCAATATTTATTGATGATGTTACTGGATTAGAAACTAATAAATCTGATTTTAATTCTAACATTAAATTAAGACTGTGGAGTCGAGGCTTGGAGAAAGAAATTCTAAAAAAATCCAATGATACGTTAAATCTAGCTGCAAATACGTTTGTCAAATTTGACTTCAAAGTTTCTGATGACCTTTATCACACGAATTGGGAATGGGATGGCTATTATGAAAAAATTAAAAGTTCGAGATACGTAAAAGAAATTGAAAATAAATTTTACCACAAGTGGGATTTACGTAAATATCCATTTGATCAACAAAAAATTAGATTTAGTTTTACTTCACTATATGATTCCTCATATGTAAGGATAAAAAATTCTGAAAATTTTATTTCAGCTGCAAATGAAATCTTACCTAACTTAAAAGATGGCTTTGTTATAGACACCATTATTTTTAAAGAAGAGTTTTCCAAATCTGAAATAATTGAACCTTTTGACGATGGTATCTATAATTTCCAGGGAGGTAAAGAAAGAAATGAGGTTAGGTCAAGAGGTGTTTATGAGGTTGTACTGAGTAGAGAAGGCTCTTGGTTGTTCTTTAAGTTATTTCTTGGTTCTTTTTTATCTCTTTTGTTATCTTGGTTTGTTTTTTTAATTCCTGTATCAGAATTTGAAGCTAAATCAAATCTTAGTGTCGGAGCAATTTTTGGTGCGGTTGGTAACAAATATTTTGTAGATTCTGCAATATCTAGTCAAGTGTTGACAACATCAGACTTAATTAATAATCTAGTTATTTCTATTGTCATATTAAATATTTTTATAATGATATATCAAAAAAATAAAAAAGTAAAAAGTAAATTTTTAAATGATGAAAATTCTGCTTTAAAACTTTCAATTAGTGTATTTTCTTTACTTTTTTGTTCAATATTAATTTTTAGTCTGGATTTTTTTTAGATTTACTGAGCCATTAGCAAACCAAAGATAAATATGTAAACTCAAGCATATTATAATAAAAAATAAATACATTTCGTAATTTACATAATCATATTTATTTACTGAATTTAAAACTACCGCAACTATTAATAAAATAGGATTTAAAATTGCAAAAACAATTGAAGTATTCTGCGAATGGTCTAAAGATTTGGCTCTTGCATAGGTAGTAATGCCCCAAAGGTAAAAACCTATTAAAATTGACACTAACAGTGCTTGAAGAAAAATTCTTAACCAGTATCTCCCCCCATTTAAATATTGATCGTTATAGATAAAATATTTTTTCATAATAATTATTTAACTTGTTAATATTATAGTTTTAATTTATATCAAAATATGTAATTATATAAACCTCACAATTAAATCAAAATGATTATCAAGTTCAGTACTACAAACAAAATTCCACTATACAGCATCGCTGTTTTGTTATTAATGAATCTTAAACTGTTCTTTTTATTTTTTTGATAAATCACAATTAGAATATTGAAAATTAATAAGAGTAATATTAAGTTATTTATAATATCTGCTTTTGTTAAGACTTGCACTACAGGTAGAGAAGAGTCTACAAAATATCTGTTTCCAATGGCACCAAAGATTCCACCTACCGTTAAACTTATTCTTGAACCAAATTCTTTAGTTGGTATCAAAAATACAATCCATGAAATAAGAAAAGCTAGATAAGATCCTAGGAATAGTTTCACAAACAACCACCCTCCTGACCGAGATACTTCTATGTTAAAACTAGCTATAGGGTAAACAGTTTCTCTATTTATACCTGGGTAAAAAGTATTTACTTCATTTTGTACTTCAAACTTTTCCTCAAAATCAATTTTATCAATATTAAAACCTTTTATTAGACCATTTACTTTATTGTACGATGATTTATAAAACTTTGATTCATTAAATCTGACTATACTTGTATCAATCTCAGCCTTAATTTCAAATTGTAACTTCTGTTTGTCAAAAGGGTAATCACTTAAATCCCAATTATGAAAAAAATCAGACTTCACAGAACTATAGTAAATGTAATCATCTGTAATGTTAATATTATCATACCCATAATATGTAAGACTCTTTTTTTCAGTTCTATCAGAGTTTATGATAACAGGTTTAATTAATTTATTTTCTTCAAAATCAAAAAAACTTATTGTATCTTTTTTGTAATTTAAAAATAATGGTGCTTGTTGTGTATATAAAAAATAATCAAGAGACATGAAAAATTGATTGTTTCTGGTGTCGAGGCCCATTATTTCTTCTAAATCAATTTTAGCTTTAATTTTAATGGGAAGACTTATAGAATCCAATTTTCTATCAAAATCGATATAAGGATAAGATGAATCATTAGCGAAATAATCATTATAATATAATTTAGGTTTTATTTTTTTTGAAATATTATAGCTTTTTATGGCATTATCAATTTCATCCATTTTATAATAAATCTTTGATTTAAGTACATGAAAATCCTTATTTAATGGATTTATCTCAATGGCTATGTTTATTTTTTCTAATGCTATAATGGGCTGGTTAAGTATTTCCAAATAAATATTAGCTTGCATGTAGTAAGAGTTCTCAAGATAACCTGCTTTGTCATACTCTCCATCCCCATCTACATCCATTTTTTCATAATTGTCAATACATTTTTGAAAGTAATTAATAGATTCAATATAATCTTCGTCAGTTGAGTCGGTATTAAAAATCCTAACAGTAGCTATTTGGTTGTATAAATAGTAGGATGGTTCTAATACGCCATTGAAATCAATATCAACTCCTAGTTCTAAAGCTTTTTCAAGCGCGAAGAATTGTTCTTCAAACGAGATTTGATCTGAATATCCTAATTGCATCCAACATGCACCGCAAGAAGAATCTATTTCAATAGATTTTTTTACATCCTCTAAAGCTTTAGAATCATTTTTAAAGTTTCTTTCATTCAAAATTGATCTATACATATAAGCTTTTACATAACTTGGATTTAATTCAATTGCCAAATTATAGTCCTCAAGAGCACTATTAAACTTTTTAAATTCTTTTCTTTTGATCTGGGCTCTTTCAAAAAATATTTCATGGGCTAAGTTAGAACTTGGATTGAGTTCAATAGCCATATCAAAATCTTTAAGTGCAGCTTCAAAATTATTATCTTTAACTTTATTAAGTCCAGAATCTAGCAGTTCCTTTTGATTACTTAGGTCTTTATTTTTATCGCCTGACTGAGCGTTTAGGGTGCAATTAATAGTAAAAAAAATAATTAAAAATATTAAGCTAAATTTTCTCATAAAATTTTTGTTTTTGATTTTTTTAAAAAAACAGTTTAGTATTATTTAATAAATCTGACTAAGCATAAAAGTTAACTAAATGTTGGCATGTCTGGGTAAGGAACAAATGCTTCCAGCATCAAAAATAAACTTGATTTTACCATTAAAGAAATCGTAATAACAATTGCAGCTGTTATCAAACTAACAGCTATATTATTATTTTTTATTTCTTCGAATTCATTTAGGTCTTTGGTCATAATTGTGAAGAGGTAAATTGCCAAAACATTGATAATCCAAATTATAAATATACTAATTGATAAAAATAACCCAGAGTATTTTAAACCTTCAAAAACCACAGAGCCAGAAAAGTCAGGATTCCTTTGGATTAGATCAATAGAATTGACAATAGGGTCTTTTATACCAGAAATTAAATAACCTACTGAAAATAAAATAGCGGAACATAAAATTCCATATGCAGTATTATCAATTTCAATTTCATGTTTTTTCCTTAAATATTTTTCAATTAACTTATAACTACTGTACAAGACAATTGTACCAATTATAATAGAAATAAGTAACTGTAAGATTGAGTTAAAAAAAAGATCCTCATTAAATTTCATAATTTTATTTTTAAAGTTAATAATTATTTTAATGCTAAATACCATTTACTAATGTTCCAACTGTCTGGTGGCAATACACCAAGGGTGAATCCTTTAGCAGTTGTTTCCCAAAAATAATATTTTTTGCCGTTAATTAATTTATATTTTCCATAGGCGGGTATGTTAATTCCAATCATGGAGTGCGAATACAAATCACTATTTAAAATAACGACATCATAACCAAATCTTTTAAGAATTGTGTAAATCAGAACAGTTCTTGAATCACAATCTCCCTTTTTGAAATAGAAAAATTCTAAAGGAGTTAAAATATCATGTTTAACATTACTTATGCACAAACTACCATTAGCAATATCTTCTTTGTAAGCAGGTGGTAAATTATTTCCATTACAATTTCCAGGAATATTGAAAGAGTAGGGTAGTGATTGAATAAGAGAAACTACTACTTCGGCAAATCTATTTCGATTTAGATTATTGTCATTTTTAATTTTTTGTAATGTTGAATAAATTAAATCCAATTTATTACTGTCAAAGTTATTTAAACTTGAATAAAGTTCTTTTTCTGAAAAAGGTATGATTTCTTCTTTATTTTCTTTTGATTTAACGTAATCTCCATATTTAAACTTAAAATCACCAAAATACGTTCTGTTATCATAATCACTCCATGAAATAGGTCTAGAAACCAATTCATTATATTCTGGAGGGTCTTCAACAACGATTTCATCATTTTCTACTCTAGAAGTGTCTAATCCCTCAGAAAAAACAAACCATAGCCCTAGCAAGATTAATAAGATAAATACTGCAGATGCACTTCTAAATATTATTTTTAATAAATAAGATGCAATTGATCTCAAAATATAAATCCCAACAACAAAAAGTAACAAAATCAATAATTTTTCTTTCAGTAAAATGGCGAGGCAAACAAAAAGAAAACCATAAAAAAGAATGCTCAAACTAGGGAAAAAATTTCTTTCAGTTTTAGCTTTAATTTTTGAAGCTGTATCCTTAATTATTTCAAGGGTTTTTTTTGGTGGTTCTGGAGCTAACGAGGCCAATTCAACTTCTTCATTATAAACTAGTGAACCATATATTTTTCCTTTAATAATTCCTAAAGTGCTCTTCCCCTCCTTGATAACATCCTTAAATTGAATGTCGTAAATAATTACATCCTCAATGTCTTCTACAAAAACATGCTTAAAATCACCTTCTTTGTCATCAACAGTAATTTTAACATTTTCTAATTTTGATAAACGAAAAGAAATTGATTCATCAGAGATTACATCATAATAGTTGGTTTGTTGTGCATTACTTATATTTCCATCAATAACATTGATATCATAATCATCAAATGAAGATAGGGTGTTGATTTCATTTGCATGATATCTTCCTTGAAAGTCACCATGAATAATAATTTTTTTTATAAGATTTATTTTCTCCAATTAATACTCTTTATTAAACCATTTTATTAAGGAACCTTTTTTCAGATATTTCGTTTTATCAAGAGACTTAATCTTGTTAAAGGGCGGGTCTTGATATAAGTTTTGTCTTAATATTTTTTTACCGGTTGTTTCAAAGAATAATTTTTCTTGTTTTACTGAATATTTTTCCCAATTATTTTGAATAATGTAATTGTTACTATCTTCTTCAAATATGAAATAATTTTTAAAATTTTCATCATACATAATTAGATAAACAGGAAAAAGAATAATTAATAAAATCAAAATTGAAAACAAATAGCTTTGCGGTATTTTGGAGTTTGCAATAGATATTTGCTTAAAGAAAAAATTTGCTTTTGTTATTTTTTGTTCTAAATCAAAAATTTGCTTTTGATCTTCTTGTAAAATAAAAATTATTTTTTCGTCCAATAATTTCTGACTCATAGAGTCAATTTTTAAATTATTTTTTTTTCTGAATTTTATTGTTAATTCATTTTCATATGTAAGCTTTTCGATATTTTCTATAGAAATTGATTTAAGTTGGTCTTCAAAATTGTCAACCAGTTCTTCTTTGTAATCATTTAAGTATGCCGATATGTTATTTTTAAAAACAAAAGTTTCTAAGGGCTCTGATATGATAAAAAATATCATTAACAAAAGAATTGCTTTAACAATATAGTGCCCTATCATATCTCTGAAATTCTCTTTTTTTAATTTTAAATTATTTGGGCTTGAAGTTACTATGATTAGTCTATATAAATTAACAATCAAAAGCGAAAAAAAAGCTGCTAAGATTATGCTTCCAAGTAAATTTTCAATTGTATTAATAAATACAATAAAAGTGGAAAAAAAACTTAATACAATAACGAGCATAAAACCAAATGCAAACTTCTTAAAAGTCAAATCAGCGATATGATCTTGTTGAAGTATTACAGGGTCAAAACCACACACAAAAATTAAAAACGGCTTAATCATGATTTGTCAATAAAATCTTCAGGACTCTTAGCTATATTTTTCTTCTCCTCATCTTTCCATTTATCAATAATAAAGTCATTAAGTTCTGTCTGGGTTTGTGCGAGTTTAATTTTCTCTGCAAGTAACTTATTAGCTTGATGGTGTATAACCAAGTTTCGTTGGACTCCCTCACGATCTTCGTAATAATCATATTTTACTTCAATGCCAAGGTCAGCTCTTTGAAGTGATTTTATATTGTCTTCCAAATAGTCATATGGACTTTTTATCAGCATCATTTTAAAGAATATAGGAGTAAGCTCAATTGCCATAAACAGCAAGGTAATAAAGATTATAATCCAAGGAATGGCGTCTTCATTTACATTTCCATCTTCATCTTTTCCTTTTGCTAATTCATCCACAATTTTAAGTCTTGCCATTAACCCATCTAAGCTTTTTGCAGAGGTTTCTGCGTTAGCAATCTCTTTTTGCATAATTGAATCTTTCTCAGAAAATTTTATATCTAGAATTTTAATAGCTGCTAAGTTGATATTACTTACTGAGTCATATGCTTTTTTAGCTAAGTCTAGCGCTTCTTTTTTCTCTTTTGCAATGGGGCCAATTCCTCTTCCACTTATACTTCCTTCACCAGAAATTTCAGCGTCATATATATTTTGTCTTTGATCTCTTTTTTCCAAGTACGATAAAATATCTGCTCTTAACCTTATTTGCTCTTCTTGAATTTGCTCAAATTCTCCCTCATACAATTTGGTAACTTCCTTTTTTTGTTTACTAACTTCTTTAATTCTTCTGCTATTTAATTCCACTTCTATTTCTTGTTGAAACATCCGTAATTCAACAGGTTTTGAAATGGTGATTGCAATAATAATACCCATTAAAATTCTTGGGATAGCCGTTTTAATTTCACTAAGAGTTATGGCCTCAGAGCCATCTCCTTTTCCAGTACTAGCAACAATAAAACGATCAATATTAAAAATAATTAAGCCCCAAATTAGACCAAATACTAAAGAAAAAAATATTGAGAGTGTTTGTGAAGATGCAGCTTCTATTGTGGCCTCAGTTCCTTGTGCTAAATTTGCAGTTTGTTGTCCGAAAATTATATAAAACGCATATCCACCAGCCAATGAAGCCATAAGCCCTGTTGCAATAACAATACCTCCCAGACAGGCATATTTAACATGGTCAGAATAAGTACTTCTTTCTAGTATGTATCTGTCAGCACCCGCTGCTTTCCACATCATTTTCATTATAATTCCAGGTTTGGGTGTTTTGTAATAAAATTTATCCATGAACGTTAATTTTTAAATTAGAATAATTAATTTTTGGTTGTATTTGTTTTGACTTTACTAAAAAATTATTTGGTTTTATTCCATCAATAACTTTTAAGGACTTTATGTTGGTTAATGATTCAATTGAATTCTTTTTACTTTTGAAATAGATTTTTTTAATTTTTTTTCTTTCAATTGTGAAATCTTTATGTTTGTTTAATTGTATTATAATTTCTTCTTTTTCAATTCTTTTAAATCCAAAAGCATACAAAGTAACCTTCTTTAACTCTTTGGAAAGGTTTATTTCAATTTCATCATTCTTTTTGTACCATCCATTTTTCCAGGAATCAGTATGAATCTTTATGAACAATGCACCAGATGTTTTCCAGGAAACTTTGACGTTTGTACCGTGAATCAAATAATTTGAATGTATTTTAAAGTATGTTATCATAATCTAATTGAAAAAATCATCCTCACTTATTTGATCTCCCTGTGCTCCTCCTGAAGTATTATATGTGAATTTCATTGTTTTATTTATTAAAGTAAAGGGCTGAGATTTATAATCCAAAAATGAAACACCTCTTAAAAACCTATTTTTTTTACGATCCAGATTTTTAATCCAAAAGTCTCCGTAATAGTCTTGTGTATAATAAGTTCCATTTGGAATGTTTTCCATTATAATAACCTCTCCTTTTCTTATAAACTGAGCTCTAATCCTGGGGCCATCTCTTCCACCACTTACATATCTTCTTATTACAGCGACTACATCTTTATTTCCTCTTGAATTATCAAGTCTTATTTTACTTAATCCATTATTGGCAAAAACACCACTTCCAAATTCATTAAATAGAACAAAATCTCCATTTTTTGGATAACAACTGTTATTGTACCTATCGCAACCCTCAGAATATTCTCGATCACAACTGTAGACAAAATCATCACATGCCTCAACTTCTATTTTTTCTTTTAATAATCCTCTATTAAAAAAACTAACGCCATTTTCATTATTACCATTTAGTTCAATAGACTTATCATAATCTATCATTGCTTTTTTGTATTCTATGCTGTATTTTTTATCTCCTTGAGCAGTATATGAGTTTGCACGGTTATGAAATGCCAACCAATTCGTCTCATCTATCTCAATAATATTAGAAAAATCACGAATCGCTTTGTCATGCTTTTCAAGTTTTTGATGTAATAATCCTCTAGAATTGAAAGCCTCGATATAATTTCTATCTACGCGGATTGCTTTTTTATAAAAGCTAAAAGCCTTGTCATACTCTATATTTTTTTCAGCTTCTTGCGCTTTTAAATAATAACAGACAGCATTGTTACTGCACTCATCGTAAAAACAGGCTTTGTAAATAAACAAAAACATTAAAAATAAAATTAGGAATTTGAGAATTCTCTTTAGATAAGAGAATTTTATTTTTTTTATCCTAGAAAATGCTTTCTGTGTATTTAAAAAATTATTTGCCTTTATTTTTTTGTTTTTGTTTTTGTTTATGACTTCTGTTGACTGCTCTATAAACTTTCTTTGATTCTCTATTTTAGCATCCGGTTTGAGATTTGTTTTCGAGCTGATTACTTCAGAAACTTTAATTAGTTTACTCGTTGAAGATTCTGGAGTTAAATTCACGTCATCTTCTGATTTATCAAAATTCCAATCACTTGATAACCCTCCACCAGGATATAGATTTATTCTGTAATTAACGTTCCCTTTGGATAACTGTAATTGAAATTTTCCATCCACAATAAATTCAAAAACCTCATCAGGATTTTCTTCGAAAAAATCTCTAATGCTTTTATTATTTATTTTTAATGTTTTATCATTAGGATTATGATTCAAAACAATCTGATCAAACTTACCCTTAGCATTATCAAGGTCTGGTAAAAAAGAAACAATAACATTGGCTTTACTTGAAACAGCATAAAATCTTCCATCGGGCACACCTCCTTCACCTGGATTGTATATAGGCGAATTCAAACCTTTGATGAGTAGATTTATTTTATCTGAAAGTGGATGAATACCTCTTTCTAGTTGGGTCCCATCTAATGCTATTTGAGTTTGAGGCAGCGCATTAATTCTAATAAAAGACTGTTTACTAAGATATCCAATACTAAAGATTTTTCCGGCATGAAAATACTCCCATTCATCGGTTTTATAACTGTCAATTAAATTGAAATTATTCTTTCCTCCATTATCAAAAATAACTCTATCTATAATTCTTTTACTTATGCCATAGGTTGAAACTGGAATTATAATATATTCGTCATCATTTTCTTTAAAAAAGAGCGGTGTATTATTGAAATTTGATAAGTTTTTATTTTCTCCAGTTGTTGAACTTCCATCAAATATTTTATCAATTCCTCTAATCCAATTTGGGGATGCAATAACGGTCGCTAATTTAGTGTCTCGTAATACCAGATTTTCTTCTGAAAATGTTTCTTCATTGGTGATTATAATAACACTTTGCCCTTTTATATCTGCATCTTCAATTTTAAATCCATTCCCTTTCCAAAAGTTTATATTTGAGCTTGTTTTAAATACTTCTGATGTTTTTAAATTATTTGCTTCAATTAAATTTTTTAAAATTTTAGTTTTTTCTGAAAGCTTAACACTTCTAAAAATCATCGCCATATTGCCTTGACCGAAATACCAATTATCATCAATGTTTTGAGTTAAATACTCCAAGGGCTTAGTATCATTTAAGATTTTATTATAGGCTACGTCTTTAAAAACAATTCCCTTGAGGTTTGGGAATATCGAGCGTAGTGTTATCTCAACTCCGAACTGATCGATTAAATTATACATTTGTAGTTATTTAAAATCTTAAAACTATTTTTAATTTATGAAAAGCTAATAGTTGAGCTTAAAGTAATTCGAAAATTTGATTTTTACTTTTTAATATCAATAAAATTTGAAAATTCTTCATTACTAGAAAGCTCTTTATCAAACATATTAAATATTTCTATTTGTTCTTCTTTATCGTTAAATGGCCATGTACCAGACTTGACTGTTAAATAAACTTTCCAGGGTTTTTTTTCGTTGTGAGGCAGTGAAGAATCAACTCCTGTAATAGTCCCCTTTTTGAATCCATTCTGATTTAATAAACTGAGAATTCTTGAAATTTCTGAATTTGAAGTTATTGTTTCTTTATCGAATTTATAATCTTTTAAGTATTCGAATTTAGACTCTAAAAACTCTAACTTTTTATCTTCCATTTCAATTTTTGTACGGGTACCATACCAAAAACCCCAATATATTGCTGAGCAAATTCCAACTATTAATGCTAATACTAAATATGCAATCATACTTTATTTTTAAATAATTCATTTATAAAACTTACACATTTTGCAATTAAAAAAGTTAAAATTGGTGGCAAGAAAATAACAAGTAAGAACAGAACTAAAATTACTAAAATAATATATCCCCAAGAACTCATCAAAATTTGGTTTTAAAAAATTATTACTTTTAATTTCATTACATGTTAACATTTTTGGAAAATTTCTTTTTTCTTTATTTTTACCTATGGATTTGAAGTTTTTTTTGCTGGTATATTCACAAATAATTATGGGTTTATACGCTAATGATTTTAAGGGTATTTAACCTCCACTACCCCAAATTGGACCAGAGTGGCTACCAAATCCTGAAGTAACTGTATAACCATTGTCTTTAGCTATTTTGGTGGCGCCATCTTCTATAGTTTTACTTCCACAGTTAAGATAATCAACACACATGGTAATATTGAAATTATAACGCAATGCTTTTATTAGAATCTGTTCAGAACCTGACTGACCAAGTCTAATATAAAATGGGTAGTTTTTTGCAATAGTCCTTACTCCATTTTTATTAATTGCCGAGGTTAAGCTTGTTAGTGCGTCTGGATGGTACTCAATCATTTTAACCAATACATCTCCAGCTGCAAATCTAACAGACTGTTTTTTGCTTCTCATCATACGTTTTAACATGCTTATAGCGGGCTCGCCTATTCTAGCAAGCAGATCTATTGCATTTTTATCTTCTTCTATAAGAGTACTTAAATGATTTAATACTTTTTGATCGAAAATATTAATAGCATTTAATAATTCTTTGGAGCTTTTATTACCCTTCCATTCCTCAATTAATTTAAGCATAGCGTCAGCCCCATGCTTTAGAGCAGAATTTGCTAAAACAGTTTGAAACTCTTTGTCCGTATTATTTAAGTTTAAACCATATAAAATAAATTCTATTTTTTCATCATTACTTAAGTTATGATCAAAATTAGGGTCCGTAATATATGATAAACAGATTTCTCTTTTAGAATCTTTAATTGCTGAAAATCTACTTATAAGTCCTTGAAGAGCCCATCTTACTCTTCGCTCTGTGGCAATAGCTATAAAATCGGTAGTCCCGTCAGGCTTAATAGTTTGTTTTGGATGCAAGTCTATTAATAATTTAGAGGCTTTTAAATCAAGAGAATCTGCTAGAGAATATGCAATTTCATTTATTTCTTCTTTTTCAGATGTTCTAACAATCTCTTCAACCTGGTCTTCAATGTTGTTAGATCCACATGATGTTAGTAATAAAATTAAAAAAAAACTATAATATGTTTTCATTTTAAGAGTGCTTTAAAGTGCCTCCTCCAGACTACTGGACTTTGGGCTAAAATTTCCAGAAGTTGAATAGGTTAGAGTGTACATCATAACTTGGCCTTTCAATGTAATTAACTCTGATTTTGATACAGATTCTTTTGATGTAAATCCTCCTCTCAAGCTATAACAATCATTTGAATTCATTGATTTATTTCTGTCCCATTCACTTCCATAATAGAAAAAAACCTGATAAGTTCCATCTGGCACTTGAAATGTATAACTTCTCCCAGCAGAGATGTAGGCGTGTTTAACAACCTTGCCATATTTTTTTACAATTGCAACGATGGATGAGTTTGATGAAGTGTTCACTTTAATGTCTGAGCAACCAACATATTCACATGAAGCATTTTTTCCATAACAATTTTCCCAAGGAGTTGCCCCAGTATATTGAGAATGAGCAAAAAGTGAGGAGAAAAAAA
>Ga0209119_1002967_pt1 | contig 15011 bp, 10 predicted proteins | sample COG_03_FD_184747 | JGI IMG/M metagenome (GOLD analysis project Ga0209119, IMG submission 184747) | Pelagic Microbial community sample from North Sea - COGITO 998_met_03 (SPAdes) (version 2) | ecosystem: Environmental > Aquatic > Marine > Neritic zone/Coastal water | place: Helgoland, sampling... | reverse complement strand
AGTCCATTGAATGGGATGAAGTTGCTGAAGAAGCAGCTGCAGCGAAACGTGCTGAAAGTGCACGTGGAGCACAACTTGCTCATTAAGTAATAAAATTATTTTGAAATTATAAGCCACTTAGATTTATGAGTGGCTTATTTTTGTATTAATGCTACAAAAAAATGCAGTTTGATGTGAAAAGGTACTTGAAGCTTTCTCTAACCTTGGGTACACCGCATCTTAAGGGTGATTAGCTCAGTTGGTAGAGCGCTTCGTTTACACCGAAGATGTCAGGAGTTCGAGTCTCTTATCACCCACCATCAAAATCCCTTGTTTGTATATAAAATTCGTATTAAAATGATTATGTAATTACCTTTGTGATATATTCTGTGATTATATTAGAACTTATGGTTTAAAGGCGCAGTAATGGCAAAACTATCAGTTAATCAGGCACTTATAAAGGCAAAGTCTTACGAAAAAAAAGGTGAAATAAAACAAGCGCAAAAATTATACCATAAAGTTTTGCAAACATTTCCCATGAACAAACGAGCGCAGCAAGGTTTGGCCGCTTTAAAAAAGTCTAAACAATCTGTTGCTACACAAGGTTCGCCTCAAGATATGATTGATCAATTGGTCAATCTTTATAATCGGGGGCAATTAACAGCAGTAGTATTACATGCACAAGCCCTTATAGAGCAATATCCTGATGCGTTTATTATCTGGAATATTTTGGGGGCCGCACATAAAAGGTTAGGAAAAACGTTTGAGGCCTCAGAAGCGTTCGAAAAAGTAATAGAAATAAACCCCAATTATGCAGACGGACACAGTAATTTGGGTGTTACTCTCCAAGAGCAAGGTAAGCTAGACGAATCAATAATGTCATTCAAGAAAGCACTTTCATTGAAACCTGATTATACTGAAGCTCATTTCAACATGGGCGTTACTCTCAAAGAGCAAGGTAAACTGGAGAAGGCTATAGAAGCTTACAGGAAAGCCCTAGCACTTAATCCTGATTATGCTGAGGCCTATAACAATATGGGTGCCACCCTCCAAGGTCAAGGCAAACTGGAAGAGGCGATAGAGGCTTACAAAAAAGCTCTAAAACTCAAATCTGATTATGCTGAGGCTTATAACAACATGGGCAATGCACACAAAGATCAAGATAAGCTGGAACAGGCGATAGAGGCCTACAAAAAAGCTCTAAAACTCAAACCTGATTATGCTGAGGCCTATAACAACATGGGCAATGCGCTAAAAGATCAAGATAAGTTGGAACAGGCGATAAAGGCTTACAGCAGGGCATTATCCATTAAGCCTGATTATGCTGAGGCCTATAACAACATGGGCAATGCACACAAAGATCAAGATAAGCTGGAACAGGCGATAGAGGCCTACAAAAAAGCTCTAAAACTCAAACCTGATTATGCTGAGGCCTATAACAACATGGGCAATGCTCTCAAAGATCAAGATAAGCTGGAACAGGCGATAGAGGCTTACAAAAAAGCTCTAGCAATCAAGCCTGATTATGCTGAGGCAAGAGCTCAATGCCTGCATCAGCTTGCGCATATCTGTGATTGGGATAGCATTATTGCAGATCTTTCGTTGGTTCCAGAATTAGGAACAACCAATAAAGATGTTTCCCCATTTGTCTTGCTGCCTTTGGAAGATGCCCCTGAGCGTCATCGAATTCGCTCCAAAGTAGTTGCGGACGCTAAATTTTGGCAGCAGTCTCTACCATTACGGGAAAAACCATTCAAAAAACCAAAACGTATCCGACTTGGATATTTCAGCACCGATTTTAAAGAACATCCTGTAGCCTATTTAATTGCTAAGATGTTAGAGCAACATAATCGTGATCAATTCGAAGTCTTCGGTTATTCCTTACACGGGAATCAAAGAGGTGAGATGCGACAGCGACTTTCAAAGTCCTTTGATAATTTTGCAGATGTTCATGGCATAAGTGATAAAGCTATAGCGCTTCTGGCTAGAGAAAACGGTATTGATATTGCTATTAATCTAAATGGCTATACTCAACATGCTCGTACTGGTATTTTTATGTATCGTGCAGCGCCAATTCAAATAAATTATTTGGGGTATCCTGGGACACTTGGCGCTAATTTTATGGATTATATTGTGGCCGATAGGTTTCTAATACCCGAGAAAAACCAAAAGTATTTTAGCGAGAAGCAACTGTATCTTCCGAACACTTACATGCCGACTGATAACACCAGAGAGCTGTCTCAAAAATCTATATCTCGCAGCGACATGAGGTTACCTAAAGATGCGTTTGTTTTTTGCTGTTTCAACAACAACTATAAGATCTCATCAGCTGAGTTTGATATTTGGATGCGCCTTCTGAACAATATTGAAGGCAGCGTTTTATGGTTACGTAAGTCCAATCAATTTTCCCATTTCAATATGAGAAAGGAAGCAGAAAAGAGGAATGTTGACCCATCAAGGCTCGTGTTTGCGGATAAAGCCCCGATGGAAGAACATCTCGCCAGACAAGGACTTGCCGATTTGTTTGTCGATACGTTTGCTTTTAATGCACACACGACTGCTACGGAAGCTCTTTGGGCAGGTCTGCCTGTAGTAACAAAAGCAGGCCAAGGTTTTGCTGCTCGTGTTGCAGGGAGCATACTTAATGCTGTTGGGTTACCTGAGTTAGTCACTGAAACTGAGCAAGACTACGAAGCACTCATTTTGGAGTTAGCCACAAACCCAACGAAACTTGCCATTATTAAAAAGAAGTTAGCAACTAATCGTTTAACTCAGCCCCTATTCAATACTGAACAGTATACCAAACACTTGGAAAAAGGTTACCAACAAGCATATCAGAAATACTTTAACGGAGATACGCCAGATACTATTATGGTGCCTAAGTAGAATGCTAGAATTGAATGTTTTTATAACTTGGAGTTATTATCGACCTATTAATATTCGCTGCACAAGCCTCAGCATGGGTCAGTAAAGGGTTTGCACCTGCTAAAGAAGACATATTTACTAGACATTGACGACCAAGCTAATGACGGCTGTTGAACCAACATAGGTGAAGTTAAGAGCTACGCTAAAGGCAAATTAGAATTAGCTGGCTTTTAATTCTCAAAAGAAAAGTTTGAGAGTCATGAAGATAAACCGCACTTTTTCTTTGGTCTTGTTATAATTACCCATACAATTAATGAAAAGTGTTATGACAACATTAAGCTGGAAATAGTTAAAAGAATTTATGACAATAAGATAGCTGGTATGTTTTATACTTGGAAAGCTGGAGCTAACTTCACAGGTTATGAAAATGTGAACCGATATACTTTAGAGTTAGTTAGTGGCTTTATTAAAGAAGTGAAAAACCCTAAATGGTAGAAAAAGCGCAGACATATAGCAGAAGTGTAAATAAGTGGGATTCTTTCTCAAGACATTGGCAGTTGGTGTAATAGTTGCAGTAGCATAGCCACCTATTAATGAAGGCGTAGTTGGTCCATGTCATGCACTGGAAGCAAAGGCTTTTAATATTCTATCCAAAGAGTCTGACGGCAGTTTAGGTTTATTTGGTATACTTGGAGCTAATATAACTACAGGTAGTATGGCTACTGCCTTGATCAAAGAACAATATCCAAGTTTACCTCCGTTTATAGGTTGTATTCTAATGTATTGGTCAATCTTATTTGATGAGGATATTGCACTAAAATCAATGTAAGGAATGGTTTCATAATATAGACTGTCATTACTTTTGTCATTACTATTGGCATTATGACATAATCTAGTGCCGATGGTAAAATCTCTATTTATATAATTATATTTGATATTTTAAAGGTTAGGGTGCTTTGCTAACTCGAGAGTTCGAGTCTCTTATCACCCACCATAATCCTCAATATTTTCAAGAAAAACTTATAGGTTTTGAAAACTATTATTATAATTTATAAATATGAAAATATCAGAATATGTTATAATATAAGAAATTGATTTTAATCACTATAAGGTAATTAAATGCATTATTTATTTTTAACTTTTGCTATTTTTTTGGAGGTTACAGGCACTCTGTTATTGCCAGTGAGCCAAAATTTCACACGCCTGATACCAACGATCGCTTTATGTGTAAGCTATGGTGCGTCTTTTTATTTTCTAACTCTTGCTTTGAATGTACTTCCGATTGCAGTAGTTTATGCTACCTGGTCTGGGTTGGGTATCTTCTTGATAACATTTTTTGGGTATTTTATTTTCAAAGAGGCGCTAGACTGGCGAGCTATTATTGGACTCTTAATGATTGTAGGAGGGGTGATATTACTAAATGTTTTTGCCTCACATAAGTAAAGTTTATACTCTATTATTTTTTAGAAGTTGATAAGATTAAGACTGCACAAAAAATTATCATTCCACCTATTATTTCCTGATATTTCATTGGCATGTCTAAAAATAGCCAGACCCATATAGGAGCTAAGACACTTTCAATCAATACGAGGACACCAACATTTGGTGCTGGTAAATATGGTGCACCCCAAGCAACAAAAGCAATTCCGATACCAATAGTGAAAGCACCTAACATAAAAGATAGCAATAAATCTTTTGTAGGAATATATAATCCATCACCATAAGCACATGCCAATATCATTGCTAGTATTATAGCAAAACCTGCACCTAAGAAATTTCCAGTTAATACATCACTTTTTCTTGATTTGCGCGCCATAACCAACATTAATGCAAAGCTCAATGCAGATATCATTGCAAACAAGTTTCCAAGTAAACGTCCTGATGTGAGATTAGCGCCAACCATTATTGTGACGCCAATCAGAGCGCATAATATAGAAATCCAAGTTCTATTAGTTGGTATTTCTCCAATAAGATACCAAGAAAGTAATGCTGCAAAAACTGGTGCTATAGATAATATAAATAGTGCTGAAGCAACCGATGTGTTTAAAAGTGCAAATATATAAAATGAAAATGCAATACACATTGTAAAGCCTAAATATATGTCAGTTTTGTCTATCGTTTTGAAAAAATCTTTTATGCTTATTTGTCGTATAAAACATGCGACGATCATTACCATTAAGCATTGTGGGAAACCCCGATAAAATAATATTTGAAAACCGTCAGCATCTTGTATTAAACGCACTAATAGCGCTGCAAAACTCATACATAATGCGCCGATTAGAATAGATATTGATGCATATCTTGATGTCATTTTAAATATCTTGGTGAAATATAATATATAATTGTTTGTACCTTTAAGCTTTAAAGATCAATCGGTCTAGAAAATTAAATTAAATATTTTTCATTTTTATTTAAATACATGCTTGACCCATCTCTTCACGCGTCCTAATAAGCCGCTACTCAATGAGCGGCGGTTGTAGCTCAGTTGGTTAGAGTGCCGGCCTGTCACGCCGGAGGTCGCGGGTTCGAGCCCCGTCAACCGCGCCATTGAGTTTACAAAGCCCATACAAATAGTATGGGCTTTTGTATTCGAGGATTAAATTTATATTTCGTCTTTAATTAATAATGTGACCCAAGTCCCTAACATGGCTGGCTTTTCGCTGTCTTCAATTTCAACAATTATTTTATTTTCAGTTAAAATTTTATTTTCACCGCGTGGCTCAACTTTCCCCAGTGTTATTCTACCTCTAATGCGCGAACCACTTGGGACAGGTGCAAGAAACCTTACTCTGTTTAAGCCATAATTGATTACAAGTTCGTGACCCGCAATAATTGGTGTAGTGTCTTTGTACATTTTTGTAATTAGTGAAAGCGTTAAAAACCCATGTGCAATTGAACCACCAAAGGGTGTTTCTGATGCTGCTCGGCTAGGATCATTATGAATAAATTGATAATCACCGGTAACGTCACAAAAATCATCTATCATTTTTTGTGAAATTGTGATCCATTCTGAATGTCCAATTTCAGATCCTACCAAGGATTTATATTCATTTAATTCGGTTTTGGTTCTATTCATATCATACCTCAGATTTTCCGTTGATTAATTGGAGGCGTTTCACCTCTCTTTTAATACCTATATCTAGTAATGAAGCAATATGACTAGATTGCTCTGATGCTAAATCATCACGATCCCTAACCATATAAAATGCTCGCTCTTGATTGATTTTATCCTTTAAAATTGGTGTAATATTTGGGTAATGAGCTAATGCAAAATCATGAGCAAAACCGATTCCTACACCAAGATTAAGCATTTGCATTTGAACAGCTACTGAATTTGAAGATAAATCTGGAGTTCTATTTGGGTATACTTCAGAGAGGTAGTCCAAAGTTGGATCAAAAATCAAATCAGGAATGTATCCGATTATATTATGGTTTTTCAAATCAGTTTTTGATTTTATTTCAGAATGGGTTTCCAAGTACATTTTCGTAGCTGTTAAATTTAAATTATAGCTTACTATTTTTTTTGTAATAAAACGGCCTTTTTTTGGAGGTGTCACCATAATTGCAAGGTCTGCTTCTCTTCGAGATAAATTAAAGACTCTAGGTAATGATAAAATTTGAATTTTTAAATTTTTATGCTGATTTTGAATATTTGATATTACACTGGGTAAGACAAAATTAGATAATCCATCAGGTGCACCTATTCTAAAGTTTCCTGAAATATCTGCAGATGATTTTTGAAGTGATCCTCTTGCTATTTTTTCTGTTCTTTCAATATTTTCTATGTGATCTTTTAAGTCGTTTCCCGCTTGAGTTAATTGGTAACCTCGAGGTAATTTATTAAATAATTTTGAATTTAATGCTTTTTCTAGTCGAGTAATACGCCTGCCTACAGTCGCTGCATCAATTTTTAATGAAATAGATGCAGCTGATAAGCTACCTGAACGTGCTACATCTAAAAAAATTCTATAATCATCCCAATTTAACATATCTAGCCTTTGCAATTTTGCATGTGAGTAATGTAATATTAGGTCTTTATATTGTAATTTTGCATAGTAAAAGGATATTTAGTATTTAAACTTGGAGAAATTTATGGAACAAATAACCCATTACGTAAATGGTGAACGCGTTGAAGGTGAATCAGGAAGATATACGGACGTATATAATCCTGCGACAGGAGAAGTGCAGGCACAGTGCCCGCTTGCCTCTAAATCAGAAGTAGACGCAATTATAGCAAAGGCTCAAGCTGCTCAGCCTGCTTGGGCAGCAGTCAATCCGCAACGAAGAGCGCGTGTTATGATGAAGTTCGTCGATTTGTTGAACAGAGATATGGATAAACTAGCTGAGGTATTAAGCCGTGAGCATGGTAAAACCCTACCAGATGCTGCAGGGGATGTTCAACGTGGACTTGAAGTCGTTGAATACTGTATTGGAGCACCTCAAATGTTAAAAGGTGATTTTACAGATAGTGCAGGTCCTGGCATTGACATGTATTCAATGCGCCAAGCTCTCGGTGTGACTGCAGGAATTACACCATTTAATTTTCCAGCTATGATTCCAATGTGGATGTTTGCGCCAGCTATTGTTTGTGGGAATGCATTCATATTAAAACCATCTGAACGCGATCCATCAGTTCCATTAATGCTTGCTGAACTTTTAAAAGAAGCAGGGCTTCCTGATGGAATTTTGCAAGTTGTAAATGGTGATAAAGAAGCAGTAGATGCATTGCTACACTCAGATATAGTTCAATCTATAGGTTTTGTGGGATCAACCCCAATTGCTGAATACATTTATGCAACGGGTTGTGCTAATGGAAAGCGCGTGCAGTGTTTTGGTGGCGCTAAAAACCATATGATCATTATGCCAGATGCTGATCTTGACCAGGCTGCTGATGCACTTTTGGGTGCTGGTTATGGAGCTGCTGGTGAAAGATGCATGGCAATTTCAGTTGCAATTCCAGTTGGAGAGGAAACCGCAGATAAGTTAATTGAAAAATTAGTTCCTAGAATAGAAACATTAAAAGTTGGGCCATACACGGCTGGGAATGATGTAGATTATGGTCCAGTTATTACATCAGCTGCTAAAGAAAATATTTTGAATTTAGTACAGTCAGGAATAGATCAAGGTGCAAAATTAGTTGTTGATGGACGTAATTTTAATCTACAGGGATACGAAGACGGCTTCTTTGTTGGGCCACACTTGTTTGATAACGTGACTGCAGATATGGATATCTATACTAAAGAAATATTTGGTCCAGTGCTTTCAACAATAAGAGCAAAAACCTATGAAGAAGCAATCGGTTATGCGATGGATCATGAATATGGAAACGGAACTGCAATTTATACAAGAGATGGTGATACTGCTCGTGATTTTGCAAACAGAATAAATGTTGGAATGGTTGGCATAAATGTTCCAATCCCAGTTCCTTTAGCCTATCATACATTTGGTGGTTGGAAGAAATCCGTATTTGGTGATTTAAATCAACATGGACCAGATGCTTTTAAGTTTTATACAAGAACTAAGACTGTTACGGCACGGTGGCCCTCTGGGATTAAAGAAGGTGGAGAATTCTCTATACCAGTCATGAAGTAAATATTGATTTTTAATTAATTTAACGCTGCTTTTGTTTACAGAGGCAGCGTTTTTAATATCCAAAGATAAAATTTGTTTAAAAAAACAATAAACACATATGGAAAAATCTATATATATGAATTATTAACTTTATTTGGGTGTGAAATAATTCACTAATCTGTTTTTGTTCTATTGTGTCATAGATTTAGAATGATTAACTTTATTAAACAAACTTTGAATAATGAAAGTTTATTGAGAAGATGAGGAGAACATCATGCCAACTATATCCCAGCAATTAGAAGAAAGACGGAATGAAGCCCGTCTTGGGGGTGGACAAGCTAGAATTGATGCTCAGCATTCAAAAGGTAAGTTAACTGCCAGAGAGCGTATCGAGGTTCTTTTAGATAGCGGTAGTTTTGAAGAATATGATATGTACAAGACGCACAGATGTGTTGATTTTGGTATGGCAGAAAAACAAATACCAGGAGATGGAGTTGTAACGGGTTGGGGAACGATCAATGGTCGTCCCGTTTATTTGTATTCACAAGATTTTACAGTATTTGGTGGTTCATTATCTGAAACACATGCAGAAAAAATATGTAAGATTATGGATCTAGCTATGCAAAATGGCGTTCCTGTAATTGGTATTTCTGATAGTGGGGGTGCACGAATTCAAGAAGGTGTTGCTTCTTTGGCTGGATACAGTGAGGTCTTTAGAAGAAATGCTCAAGCATCTGGAGCAATTCCACAAATATCCATGATAATGGGCCCTTCAGCAGGTGGCGCAGTTTATTCACCTGCTATGACTGACTTCATATTTATGGTAAAAGATACTTCATATATGTTTGTAACAGGCCCTGATGTGGTGAAAACTGTTACAAATGAAATTGTTTCATCCGAAGATCTTGGAGGAGCTTTAACGCATACTAAAAAATCCTCCGTGGCAGATGGTGCTTATGATAATGATATTGAAGCGTTGTTGGATTTAAGACGATTTTATTCATTTTTGCCATTAAATGCAGGAGCATCTGCACCTCATCAAGAAACATCAGACACCTGGGACCGTGAGGATTCTTCACTTGATACGTTGGTGCCTCAAAATCCTAATCAGCCATATGATATGCGAGAAGTAGTTGTTAAATTAGCTGATGAAGGAAATTTCTTTGAAATTCAGAAAGAATTTGCTGGTAATCTTCTAGTAGGATTTATTCGAATTAATGGTGAAACTATTGGTGTTGTAGCTAATCAACCTTTAGTTTTGGCTGGATGTTTAGACATAAATGCAAGTAGAAAGGGCGCAAGATTCGTAAGGTTTTGTAATGCATTTAGTATTCCAATTTTAACATTGGAAGACGTCCCTGGCTTCTTACCTGGAACAGCACAAGAATATGGTGGAATTATAAAGCATGGTGCAAAATTATTGTTTGCATATGCTCAGGCGACAGTGCCTTTAGTAACTGTTATTACGAGAAAGGCATATGGAGGAGCATACTGCGTTATGGCACCTAAACATCTTGGCGCTGATGTTAATTATGCATGGCCATCTGCACAAATTGCTGTAATGGGTGCTAAGGGAGCAACAGAAATTTTACATCGGGCTGATTTAGGTGATGACGATAAAATCGCCCAGCATACAGCTGATTATGAGGAGAGGTTTGCAAATCCTTTTGTAGCAGCTCAACGAGGGTTTGTTGATGAAGTCATAAACCCAAGATCTACGCGTCGAAGAATTGCAAGAAGTTTTGAACTATTAAAGAATAAGAAAGTTCATCAGCCATTTAAAAAACATGATAACATCCCATTGTAGGTAACTGATATGATTAAGAAAATTCTAGTAGCAAATCGTGGTGAAATAGCGTGTCGTGTTTTTAAGACAGCAAAAAAAATGAATATTAAAACTGTTGCAGTATTTTCTGACGCTGATGAAAATGCACTCCATGTTTCAATGGCTGATGAAGCAGTCTACATAGGCGCATCATCTGCATCAGAAAGTTATTTAAGCATAGATAAGATTATATCTGCGTGTAAGAAAACTGGTGCGAATGCGGTGCACCCTGGTTATGGATTTTTATCAGAGAGAGCAGAGTTTTGTGAGCGCTTAGCTGCAGAAAATATTATATTCATAGGACCACCTGTTAATGCCATAGAAGCAATGGGTGATAAAATTACGTCTAAAAAGATTGCTCAAGAAGCAAATGTTTCAACAGTTCCGGGACATATGGATTTAATTGATGATGCAAAACATGCTGTGACAATATCAAATAAAATTGGTTATCCTGTTATGATTAAAGCTTCAGCTGGTGGTGGCGGAAAAGGCATGCGAATAGCTTGGAATGATGAAGAAGCAATAGAAGGTTTTGCCAGATCAAAATCAGAAGCAGCTAGTAGTTTTGGTGATGACAGAATTTTTATTGAAAAATTTGTTGTTGAACCACGTCACATAGAAATTCAGGTATTGGCTGATCAACATGGCAATTGCGTTTATTTAGGTGAACGTGAATGTTCTATACAGCGCCGTAATCAAAAAGTCATTGAAGAAGCCCCAAGTCCATTCTTGGATGAAAAAACCCGTGTAGCAATGGGTGAGCAGTCATGTGCTCTTGCGCAAGCTGTTGGATATACAAGTGCAGGTACCGTTGAATTTATTGTTGATAAAGAAAAAAACTTTTATTTTCTTGAAATGAATACCCGATTGCAGGTTGAGCATCCTGTTACAGAATTAATTACAGGAATTGATCTCGTAGAGCAAATGATCAGAGTTGCAAACGGTGAAAATCTAAATGTTAAACAAAATTCTATAAAATTAAATGGTTGGGCAATGGAAAGTCGCTTATACGCAGAAGATCCTTACCGTAATTTTCTACCATCTATAGGTCGTTTGACGCGCTATCGACCGCCCACTGAAAGTGTTACAAAAGAATGCGTTATTAGAAACGATACTGGTGTTTTTGAAGGTGGGGAAATATCTATGTTTTATGACCCTATGATTGCTAAATTATGTACTTGGTCAACCAATCGGTCTAAAGCAATTTCTGCAATGGAAAATGCTTTAGACCGATTTGAAATTGAAGGAATTGGTCACAATTTACCATTCTTATCTGCTGTTATGGGCCACACAAGGTTTAAGTCTGGGAATATAACAACTGCATTTATTGATGAAGAATATCCAGATGGGTTTGAAGGTGTTAATCCCTCGGATGATATACTTGAAGTTTTATCAGTAACTGCATTGATAATTACAAGAATGAAAATGCAGAGGATTTCTGCGCGTGATAGTACATTCGATAATCCAGTACCTAGACAAGATAATTTAGTTACTAGAATAGCTAGAAAAAATACTAATATGACGATCAGTGATGTTAAAGATGGTTATAAAATCTCATTTGAAAAAAAATCTTTTGAAGCCTCAATCAAATATGAACTGGGTGGAACTTTAGCCGAATTATCAATAAATGGTAATCAACATGCAGTGAAAGTAACACCAGTTATAGGTGGCTATCTTTTACGCCTAAGAGGTGTAGAGCAGGTTGTTAAAGTTATGAATTCTCGAATTGCAGAATTATCTGATTTAATGCCAGATAAATTGCCAGCTGATACATCTAAATTTTTATTATGCCCAATGCCTGGATTGATGGTATCTATTATGGTTTCTGAAGGGGACATTATTGAAGAAGGTCAATCACTAGCAATGGTAGAAGCCATGAAAATGGAGAATGTGCTTAGAGCAGAAAAGCCCGGTAAAGTATCTAAAATATCTGTAGCTGAAGGAGATAGTTTGGCTGTTGATGAAATAATCATGGAGTTTGAATAATTAAGATATTTTGACGCAAAGAATTAAAATATTTGCTATATTTTGGCAAGTTAGAGGTAATAATGGCAATCGATAGAAAAAAAATATGGACTGAGTTGGCAACAAAAGAAGCAAATGGGAAAAAGCCAAAAGTTTCTAAGACCCCAGAACATATTGATATAAAGCCATTTTATGACTCAGATGACTTACCTGTAAATTCTATTGATGAAATACCTGGAAAAGCACCTTTTACGCGAGGTGTAAAGGCAACCATGTATACTGGGCGCCCATGGACAATTAGACAGTATGCAGGTTTTTCAACAGCTGAAGAAAGTAATACTTTTTATCGTCGTAATCTGGCTGCAGGTCAAAAAGGCCTATCAGTGGCATTCGATTTAGCAACGCATCGTGGTTATGATAGTGACCATGAAAGAGTATTTGGTGATGTTGGAAAGGCGGGTGTTGCGATAGATAGTGTTGAAGATATGAAAATATTATTTGACGGTATCCCACTTGATAAAATGTCTGTTTCAATGACAATGAATGGTGCAATTATTCCAGTTTTAGCAATGTTTATTGTAGCAGGTGAAGAGCAGGGCGTTGATAAGTCTGTTCTGTCTGGGACTGTACAAAATGATATATTAAAAGAATTTATGGTCCGTAACACTTATATTTATCCACCAGAGCCAAGCATGAGAATTGTATCAGATATTATTGAATATACAGCAACAAAAATGCCAAAATTCAATTCAATTTCAATCAGTGGTTATCACATGCAGGAAGCTGGGTCTACTTTAGCTCAAGAGCTAGCTTATACTTTAGCTGACGGTATGGAATATGTTCGTGCTGCGTTAGATAAAGGTTTAGATATAGATATTTTTGCAGGTAGATTATCATTCTTCTTTTGTATTGGAATGAATATGTTCATGGAAGCAGCAAAGTTGCGTGCTGCAAGGCAAATGTGGGCAAAAATTATGACTGATTTTGGTGCTAAGTCAGACCGCTCAAAAATGTTGAGAACTCATTGCCAGACATCTGGTGTATCTTTGACCGAACAAGATCCTTATAATAATGTTATTCGCACTACTATAGAAGCAATGGCTGCAACACTTGGAGGAACACAATCGCTTCACACAAATTCTTTTGATGAAGCAATTGCATTGCCGACAGAACAATCTGCAAGGATAGCAAGAAATACTCAATTAATACTACAACATGAAAGTGGCATCACTGACGTTGTGGATCCATTAGGTGGTTCCTATTATATTGAAGCATTAACCAAAAATTTAGCAGATAGAGCTTGGGAGTTAATTGATGAAGTCGAGCAGCTAGGTGGAATGACTAAAGCAGTTGAAGCTGGATTGCCTAAAATGAGGATAGAAGAAGCTGCGGCAGAGCGCCAAGCTAGAATTGATAAAGGTGAAGATGTTATTGTTGGGGTTAATAAATATCGCCTGGAAGAAGAAGACAATATAGAAACACGCGAAATTGATAATACAGCTGTACGAGAAGCTCAGATTGATCGATTGAATTTAATCAAGAGAACGCGAAATTTAGATAATTGTCAAAAAGCATTAGAAGATTTAGAAAAATCGGCTGCTTCAGGTGATGGTAACTTACTGTCATATGCAATTGAAGCTGCACGACATAGGGCAACTTTAGGTGAAATTTCTTATACTATGGAAAAAGCTTTTACACGTCATTCAGCAACTACTCGCGTGATAAGTGGTGTTTATGAAAATGCTTATGCGGGTGACCCTGAATACAGTAATTTACAAAAGCGAATAGAACAAATGGAAAGGCGGCCACATGTCTTTGTCGCAAAGGTTGGCCAAGATGGTCATGATAGAGGGGCTAAAGTCATTGCAACAGCTTTTTCAGATCTTGGATTTACTGTGGATCTCTCAGAAATGTTTGAAACACCTGAAGAAATAGCTAAAAAAGCAATTAAGCTTGGTGTTGATGTGGTTGGTATCTCGTCTTTAGCAGCAGGACATAAAACGTTAATTCCAGAAATTATTGAGCATTTAACAACCCAAGGAAGGCTAGATATAATTGTAATTGCTGGTGGAGTTATTCCAGAAAAAGATTATGAATTTTTACGAAATGCTGGTGTTTCAGAAGTCTTTGGGCCTGGAACAAATGTCATAGATGCTGCAAATTCTGTATTGAGCCAGGTTAAAGGTCTAAGAAGGAACGTATAATGATCGGATCATTGAACCATATAGCAATTGCTGTTCCTAATTTAGTTGAGGCTATGGCAAAGTATTCTGGGCCATTGGGTGCTAAAGTGGGAATACCTCAAGATCTTGTCGAACATGGTGTAACCGTAGTTTTCATTAATCTACCAAATACAAAAATAGAGTTGATTAGCCCTCATGGAGATAATAGCCCTATTTTATCTTTTTTGAAAAAAAATCCTAATGGCGGAATACATCATATTTGCTATGAGGTTGATTGTATTAATGATGCTATCTCAAAACTAACAAAAGATGGGGCAACGATATTAGGTGATGGGCTTCCTAAAATTGGAGCACATGGAAATCCTGTAGTTTTTTTACACCCTAAGGACTTTAATGGAACATTGATTGAACTTGAAGAAGTTAAAGGTTAAAATTTATAGATGAATAGTCTCTTATTTAATACTTAAAAAAGCGTAATTTTTGGTTAATAAGCTTGACTTATAAACATGATTTTACGATAAGCCGTCATCCATGATATTTATTTTATGGTTTTTATATGATCGCTCTTTAAACGGGCGCGCAGTTTGAAGGCGGAGATGATCTCCAAAACGCTTGTTTACAAG
>Ga0209119_1002962_pt1 | contig 15023 bp, 17 predicted proteins | sample COG_03_FD_184747 | JGI IMG/M metagenome (GOLD analysis project Ga0209119, IMG submission 184747) | Pelagic Microbial community sample from North Sea - COGITO 998_met_03 (SPAdes) (version 2) | ecosystem: Environmental > Aquatic > Marine > Neritic zone/Coastal water | place: Helgoland, sampling... | reverse complement strand
GGTTTGTTTTTAGGAAACAAATGACCTGATAGAGTAACAAATAATTTTACGCGTTCTGTTTTGGTGAGTTTATCTTGATTCATCAATAAATCATCTAATACTTTTTCAAAAAGAAGTTCCATCTTTTCTTGTAAATTAGGCTCTTCCTTTTTTGCAGATCCTCTTTTGGATTTCTTCCCTGCTTTCTTAGCGGATTCTGGATTGAATGGCATGTCAAATTAAAAATTAAGGAGTTCTAAATATTGCTCTAATCATATAAAAATAAAAATAATATGATGATTTAACAAAATTTAAATTTTCATTATTCCTGTAAATTGCCCATTGCCTTTTTGCTTTTTTTAATTTGTTTCTAGAAATAGAATTTGGATTTATTCTATACTGGGTCAAAGTAATGGGCAATATATGTGCTTTATGATTAGTGTTTTTTAAAAGCTTAAGCCAGAATGCATAATCCTGCCCTGTTCTTAAAATTGGCATATTCAATAGACCATCAAATGTTTTTTTTGTAAGCATTACAGTAGAGCATCCCAAAGTAGCCTTTTTTGCAAGCATATCTTTATAAGAAAAAGAACCTTTTTGACTTGAATCAACAGTTTTACCTGTAGAATTACCATTGTCATCGATAATTATATATGCCGTAAAACTAAACTGGATATTATTATCTTTCATAAAATGCAATTGCTCATGAAGCTTATTCTTTTCCCATAGGTCATCACTATCTAAAAAAGCTATATATTTTCCTTTGCTATTGTTAATAGAATTGTTTCTTGCAACTGCAGCTCCAGAATTCTTTTCTGATTTAAAGATTTTAATTCTAGAATTATTTTTAATGTATGATTCAATTATTTCGATAGTATTATCGGTTGAATAGTCATCTGTAATCAACAGCTCCCAATTAGTATGCGATTGATTAATTACAGATTCTATAGTTTTACTAATATATTTCTCTGAATTGAATGAAGCAGTTATTATTGAAACAAGTTCTTTCATGTGATGCTAGAGTTGTTAATGTTTTTTGAAATAATCTTTAGAACCCTCATCAATCATATCTAAATCATTAAAATTGTTAGATAACTGTAGATTTTTACTGTAAAAAACAAATACTATTAAACTTAAAAAATTAGTATCAAAAATGAGAAGAGCTTGAAGAGGTGCTTTGAATACACCCTGAAAAAATATAATTAATACTAGTAATTTTAAAAAAGAAAAGTTTTTCACTGAATCCGATAACTTGAAAATATATGAGGAATATGCACTAGCCAATATTACACCAAAAAAACTACCGAATAGATATAGAAAAGATGCTATTATTCCAGGAGATGCCCCAGATCTATCATCAATATAGCCATTATTAATTAAAGTATAGTTTAATCTATTTATAGAATTAATGGCTGGCTTAGATTGATTAAAAACTCCACCAATCAAAGAGTCAAATCTAAAGATTAAGTTTTTGTGAATAATTGATAAGTTTTCTAAATAATCAATATAATTGAGATTTAAATTAGTGAAATTCATTAAAGCATAATAACTATTGCTTAAACGAGAAATCAAGTAATCGAGATAATTTTTTAAATCTAATTCTTTTATTATGTTGATAGATTCTTGAAAATCAACTTTCCATTTAACGGCATACGATATTATAAATAAAAAACAGAATACAATAAAAATGACTGAATACTTAAAGAAAAACAAAAAAAAGTTATTTTTTTTTTCTGAATTAAAAGCAAACATCAAATAGATACTAAAAACGAACATTAGTCCACTAGTTAATCCTGTTAAAGAAAAAAGCTGTATTAAGATTATGGCTATCTTTTGATATGTTGATAAGAAATGATTTTTTGTGTGATTTTTTTTCAGATCAAAATCTATATATATATATGCATAAATTGCACTTTTAAAAAATGACAAAATCAGTAAAGGGAGATTTATACTATCAGATAATCTTTGATCTGAATATCGGTAGGCGTTTAAATTATTTACAATAAAATAAACAGATAAAAATAAACAACTAGAAATTATTATTGATTTGTGCTTAACGATGAAAAGCCCTATATGTCTAGTTATATAGTAAAACGAATCAAATAATATAGATATTGGATTTTTGTTGTAAAAAAGTAAACTAAAAACACAAAAACTAATTAATTGTACAAATAAATAAAAGTAATTTTCAGAAGTTTTCCATACCTCATTATAAAATCCAAAATAATAAAATAAAAATTGTGTTACATATGTAATAAAAATATAAGATATAATATATTTTATAAAAGACTTTGCAATCATTTTTTTATGATTAACTTTTGTATATGATTCGGTATTTCTGAATCAAACATATAATTAGTTATAGCATACCTTACACTGCCCTTTTCTGTTAGCGGTGTTCCTCTATGTAAACCTGAGGAATCAAAAATAATACAAGTTCCTTTTTTTGCTGTGTAAAGTTTTGAAGGAAATGTTTTTTTATATTTTTCCATTTCGGAATCTGTGTAGCGAGTTTTTTTAGTGAGAAAATGATTTGTTTTAAACTTACTCATAGCTCTATGAGTTTTAGGTATAAATTCGAAAGCACCGTTGGTAAAACTAACATCATTTAAATAAATCATATATTTAAGCTGTCTTCGATTTAAAGAATCTCTGTGCCAACCACCGCCAGAACCTTTATTATTTTTCTCAAAACAAACTCTGTTTGCCATTAAAAAAGAGTTCTTTGTTTTTCTAGATATATAGTTTTTATAAATAAAATCCAGTTTAATAAACATATTAGAAGTCTTTTTTACCAAATTTTCATAACCAAAAATCCTTACATCGCTATTGTCTATGTCATTCCATGATACCTTCTTTGTTTTAATACAATTATTTATATTATCAATATGAAACCTACACTCTTCTACTTTTAAAAAATTTGGAATTACTGTAATACCATTTTTACGAATTTCTTTGATATAATGTAATTCACTATCATTAGTAAACAAAAAATTTATATAATATTTTATTTCGCCTAAAAAGTATTTCATGATATTTCTAATTTACTATTAATTTTTTTTAAAATATTTGTTTTTTGAGATACTGGTCCAATAAAATAGTTCAATTTATTTTTTTCGTAAACTAAATCATAATTTAGAATTGCTTTTAATAAATTTTCAAGTAATATGAAATCTTGTAAAATAAGACCCTTTTTCATAAAAGAGTAATTGTCAAATACAGCGATTGTTCCTTTACGAGGTTTAAATCTATAAATATATGTAGGTATATGTAAAAATATACTTTCCAATGGTGTGGCACTCTCATTTGTAATAACTATATCACAAAGAGCCAAATCATCATAAATATTTGCATTTGTAGATATAATTGTATGTTTATTACCCTCAATTTGTATATTATCTGAAGGGTGTTTTCTTAAGATAACGTCAATATTATTAGAATTTAAAAAATTCACACAATCTTTAACAGATCTAATACAATCTAATTTATTGAAGCAAATAAGAGCTGTAATTATATTTTTTTTATTAGTATTTTTTTTCTTAACATTAATGTTCCAAAATCTTATGTCACCAATAATCATTAATTCTTTACTAGAAGGGCCTTTTTTCTCATACTTTTCTTTACTGTCTTCACTGAATAATAAATTCAAATCATGATATAATCTAGGAAACTTATAACTAACAGGTGCATGCTGACAATAAACAGTTTTAATCCCTATTGATTTAAAATACTCAAAAGTCATTAAATTATATGGAGAGTGATCGTTATATTGAATTATAGTCTTTACGTTATTGAAATTAATAGATTTAAATATTTCATTTAAAACAACTAATTTGATTACCCTAAAACTATTTTTAATTAATAATGCATCTGATTTTATTATTTTCAAAGTATTGTAAATTTCATCAGAAAACTTTAATGATAATTTTATAAGTATTAAGTCGCTTATATAAGTTTCATTTGTTTTAAGAGATTTAACTCCAAATAATAATTTAAAAGAATTATTTATTTCTAAAGCATCCGAGGATTTTAACTGATTTTTAGAAAATATAACTTCAATAATATCTGACTTAAATTGAATATTAAGATTCTTTATTCTAAATAAAAATTTAAATTTTGATACTAAAAAAAATAGAGTAGTAATGAAATTATATGTTTTTAAACCTCCTTTATGAAATGCGTCAAAAGAACTATACATAATCCTATAACTTTCAAAATATTTATTTACGTTCATTAAACACCATTTTAAATGTGAAAATTATTAATAATATGGAGGTTATTAGTTTAAGAAAGGCAACTTTTAAGATAGGATTTAGAAATTCAAAAGGTATTTTTAACAATAAAAGAAACATTGTAGAACATAACCCCAAAATAAAAATTAGTTTTTCACTTTTATTATTATAAAAAATGATTGGATTTAAAAAATGGTACGAATTATATATTGCCATACTCAATGAAAAAACTACAATTAAACTAATAAAATCACTAGTCACTAAACTATTCTTGACAAAACCAGTTTCTTTTAGAATAAGGAAGAATACAATTGGAAAGATTAATTGGATTATTGTCAAACCTATAAAAAATACAGTAGTACTCTTAATTGTTTTATCACTAAAAAAGCCTTTCAATGTAAAATCTTTAAAAAAAAGAGGTGAAAGATATTTTTTCAAGGTCTCAGTTAAAATACTTGGCACATTTGCTATTGTGGCTGCATAACCAATTGTTGCAATACTTACTAAATCATAATCATAAAAACCTAAGGTAGCTCTATCTATTCCACTTAAAAAAAAAGTAATAACACCATAAAATGATAATTTTAAAAATTCATTTTTAAAGTCTTTACTTTTAAATGTAATCTTAAATTTTTTTACGAAACCTATAAATAGCAAACTATTAGATATAATAAAAGATAACAATATTTCTTTTACTTCAAGTTGATTATCAAATCCAAAAAAAAACAAACAAAATAAAAAAAGAAAAAATCTTAGACCAGAATATAAAGCGTATTTTAAATTCTGTTCTGAATATCTGAGATAGTTGAAAATTAACAAACTAAAAACAGAGCAACAGATCATTGCTGTTACTAAAAAAGCTATTGGTAGTGACGTATTAGGGACTAATAGTAAAACTGTAAAACTTAATAAAATGATTAAGATTATGAGTCTAGCTTCAGAAATATTAATTTTTTTATTAGTGCTAGTAAAAAAATTCTTATTAAAATTTAAAGTTAAGGGTGTAGCAATACTAGAATTAAAAATAAGAAAAAACTGAAAACAAATAATCCACAAACCATATTCTTCATCTGCTATTTTATTGATAAATATAAACGAAATTAAAAGAGGGGAAATTTTTTCAAATATTACACCAATAGTTGTATAAAATAAAGTTCTATTAATTATCACAAAGTTATATTATGTTTTTTGTAGTATTGAACTAAGATTTAGATCTTACTATTGTGAAAGCCTCTGCGAATTTGAGTCCTGAAGTTATCCCCCTATACTCGGCAAGTATTTTTAAAGCTTCAGGTGATCTTGGATGTGGGTATTTTCTTTTTTCAAATTCATAACACTCCATACCTTTTATTTTTGCCTCTAAATTTTTTTCACTCACCTCAATAAAAAGGTTTGGGTTAAATTTTCTTGGATCAGACGAGGCAATCCATTCTGTTCCAGATGGTGTTTCAAAAGTTATAATTGCTTTTACAATTTCATCTTCCATTGGTCTTGTAGCTGTTATGACAGCTTCAAATGTTCTTTGATGATCTATATTTACATCTCCCCCGTGATGCGTGAAAATTATTTCTGGTTGAAATGTACTCTTCTCCTTTTCAATAACTTTAATAATATCTAACAATGCAACAGAGTCAAACCTATTATCTGGAAAATCATAAATCCCTACAGATTCGTAACCAATGAAATTTCTGGCATGTTCTATATTTTGTCTATGTATTTTTAATTCTTTAACCCATTGTTCTGAATTTCGCTCATCTGATCGAGAAGTTATTCCTTCACCCAATATTACAGCTCTGACTGTACAATTTTGATCATTAATTAGCTTATTTATTGAAGCTCCCAAGCCTAATAATTCATCATCAGGGTGGGCAACAACTACAAGTATTTTTTTATCTTTGAAATTCATATATTATGTTAAATCATCAAATGTTACTCTATCTCCAACTGATAAATCTTTAGTTACATTTTTACCAATAATCTCATCATAAAATATCGGAGATAATGATAATCCTGGTCTTACTATTTTTATATTTTCTTTCGAGATTAATTCTCCTTTTTTCACATCCTTTGAAATATAAATAGATCTAGAATATCTTCTGCCTGAGACTTGTTTATCAGTTAAATCGTATGATTCAACTCCAATTGCAGATTCAGCAGCTCTAACATCTTTAACCATACGCTTAAACTCTTCTTCATTCATAGAAAAGGAAGCATCAGGTCCACCTATATTGCGGTCTAATATAAAATGCTTTTCAATCACTTTTGCCCCCATAGCAATAGATAAAACCGGAACTAAATTACCAATTGTATGATCTGACAAACCTACCTTTACTCCAAAGTCTTTGGAAAAACGTTTTATCATTTTTAAGTTAGCCTCATCAATTGGAGATGGATAAGAAGAAGTACATTTTAAAATTGTAATATCATTATTTGCTTCATTTTTACATGTTTTGATTGCCAATACAATATCATCATAAGTTGCGATTCCTGTAGACATAATTATTGGCTTACCTTTTGATGCTATATACCTTATAAGTGGTATATCTGTAATTTCAAATGATGCAATCTTATAAATAGGGCAGTTTAATGTTTCTAAAAAATCAACTGCTGAAAAATCAAAAGGAGTAGAAAAACAAACCAAACCTTCTTCTTTAGCAATTTCAAATAACTCTTTATGCCATTCCCAAGGAAGTGAGGCCTCTTTATATAAATCGTATAAATTCCTGCCATCCCAAATAGTTCCACCTTTTACAATAAAATCTTCTTTATTTGAATTCAAAGTCATTGTAGAAGGTAAATAAGTCTGCATTTTTATTGCATCTGCTCCTGAACGTTTTGCGGCCCTTATTGTTTCTTTTGCTATTTCTATATCTCCTCCATGATTAGCAGATAATTCTGCTATAATGAAACATTTATTTTTCATTCTATTTATTTCTTAATTATTTTTACATCAGCAAATATTTCTCCATTAGCCTTTAGGGTAGCTCTGGAAAATTCAAATTTAAAATATTTGTTTTCCACAAATGCCTTTGGATACCCTTCAGCATCTAGCATTCTAATGTAATCATATACCTCTTTTAATTCCTTTAAATGACCTATATCACTATCCTTTGACTTTCGTCTTTTAAAAAGAACAACTTCTCCTTCTTGTTCTCTTGGCTGTAAGTCATTATCAATTATTTCAAGTATCATTGACTCAACTATAGAATTTGCTCTAAAAAAAATTTCTTCAGCAGTCCCAAATAATTCTAATTCTTTTTTGAGAAATATTGGACCAGCATCAAGTTCTTTGACAACTTTGATTGCTGAAATTTTAGTATACTTACGTCCTCTTATTATTAAATTTTGCAAAGGACTTCCTCCTCTACCATATGGTAAATCAGTCATATGAAAAACTATACATTCAAAATTATTGTAAATTTTTTCTGGAATGATATAGGACCAATGAGGGATGAAAATCTTATTTGGTTTGATTTTTAACAACGAATCATAATTAAAATCATTTTTTACGTCAATTTTAATCCATTCATTATGATCTGAAATTTCTTTTAATTTGTTAATTAAATTATTATTCCATTTTTTCTCTGATAATATAATATAAGTTTTTTTTGTCAATTTTAATTATTTAAATATTTTAATAATTTACAAATTGTAGGTTTAATTTCTTGAAGCCATTTAGAATCAAAAAATCTTATGTAATTAACATTATTATTTGAATTAATTAATTGTGCACCAAAAAGATTATTTACACGCACTCCACTTTTATTTGATTGCTTTACTTCTGCATTTATACATTTAAAAGCTAACTTTTCAAATGCCAAAAAATGCATAAGATAATTAATAACTATACCTTGACCAGTACCTATAAGGTTGGGGTCAATAAAATTACCCCCAAGACATGAAGATTCTTTTAGATTAGTATTTGTTAAGTATATACTCCCAAAAATTTTATTTTTCTTTTTCACTATCCAATAACCATCATTTTTATATTTTAAGTTTTGAACAAATTTAATATGCTCATCAAAAGAAATAATTCTAGAATTATTCATTTGTTTTTTAATTAAAGGATGATTCCTCATTGATAAAATTAACAATGAATCATTATTATCCAAACTCAAATAATTAATCAACTCATAATTATCAATTTGAAAATTATTTTTTAGAGCTTTTGTTAGCATTTTTTATTTAAAATTTTCATCTCCAATTAATTCAATAATATTAGAAACAGACTTTATTGATTTTATTTGTTCTTGATCTATTAATATTGAAAATTCTTCATCTAAAAAAGCAATAAGTAGTAAACTAGCCATTGAATCAACTTCAATTTCTGTAGTTTCATTAATCTCATCAAGTAACATGATGTCTTGAATCTCAAGTAAAAATTCTTTTTTATTCATAATATTCAGTTTATTGTTAGATTGTAATTATTGTGCCACCCCAAGACAAACCAACACCAAATCCGGCTAATAAAACATTATCACCAACTTTAATCTTATTTTGGTCAAGTGCTTGTTTTAATGCAATTGGGATTGTCGATGATACAGTATTTCCTGTTTCAGTGAGATTTAAATGAAATTTTTCTTTTGGTATTTTTATTTTTTTCATTAAATATTGTAACATGAACTTATTCGCCTGATGGAAGATGAAATAATCAATATCATCCATATTCATTTTATTTTTATCTAATACATCATTAACAAGTTTAGGTATATTTTTAATTGTAAAATTAAAAATATCGGGACCTTGCATGTAGAGACAATTATCGTTATAGTAATTATTATCTCCGTACATTTTTAAAGCAGAATTTTCATCTAATGAATATTTGCTACCACCATTTTTAATTATCAACTTATCGTACCCTGACCCATCAGTATTTAGTTGAAATTCTTTAACATTATTTTTGTTGCAGTACGATAAAATAGAGGCAGTAGATCCATCACCAAAAATTGATCTATTACCTTTATCTTGTTTATGTATATACTTAGTGTATGTATCGGTAGTAACCAATAATATTCTCTTTGCTATTCCTGTGTCAATCAAACCTTTACACAGAGCCAAGCCATAAACATAACCTGAGCATCCTAAATTAAAATCTAAAGCACCTATATTTGTTTTTAAATTGAGTTTATCTTGAAGGATACATGCACTAGTAGGAAGGATATAGTCCGGTGTTTGAGTACAATATAATATGAAGTCGATATTTTTATCTTTTGTCGACTTTAACACTTTTAATGAAGAATTATAGGCTAAATCAAGACTTGTTTCTTTTGTAGCTACCTGTCTAGATTTTATTCCAATTTTATTCTCAACTTTACTTAAATCAAAATCAACAAATTCTTTTTTTAAGTCTTCGTTTGTCAACTTATCAGAAGGAAGATAAAACTCAATTTTTTCAATTTTAACACCCATAGATTTAATTTTTAAACTTTGTTATTGATTTTTGAGTGAATAACAACACTTTTAAATTCATTTTCAACATAACAGTGATTTTTTAGTTCTGCTTCCCTTTCATAACCTGATTTTTCAAAAATGGAATAAATTTGTGGTCTAATATCGAAAGCGTATGTATAAATTTTTTTAAAATTAAATTCCTTAAAAGCCACATTTTCGATTAGTTTAAGAAAATTTCTCCAGTTATTTGTAAAATCCTTTTGTGTAATATTCGTTTTTAAGACAAAAGATATTTCAGCATTTTTATCTATCCAATTAATATGAACCAGGCCTCCATAACCAACTAAAATATCATTCTCCAAAAAAGAGAATAAAATTTGATTTGGTTGATCTTCATCGAATAAATCTTTGATTATGGCATTAAAATAAATATTTTGATTCTCTATTGTAAGTGGCTTATCTTGACGTAAATGATGGATTTGCTCATTACGCCAATTCATTATGTCAATCCTATCCTCAAATCGAATTGGTGTTATTTTAAAGTCTCCTTTATGGAACTCGTTTTGACTCAAACATTTGTATTTTGTAGGAAACTGCATTATTTTATTTGATATTTTAATTCAGCTAATTTCCAATCTATTTCAGTATCAATGTCTTGGGCTTCCAATTCTGAGATCTCAACACTTCCAGTGTTTTGTGTTAAAATTTTTTTATTTATTAACAATTGTTTAGTATTGCACCAATAAAATTGACCTGCATCATGGAATGACTCTTCTAAATCTTGAGATCGAATATTTAAATTATCCTCATGAATCATAGTTAATTTTCCTTTATCAACTTTTAGTGCTCTTTGGATTGGAAAGCCGTATGAAATAATTGGGAATACGGAATCAAATTTTTTTTCAATTAAATGATTATATGCTTTCAATAAAATCTTAGAAGTAACAAAAGGAGCACAGGAATAAACACAACAAACATTTTCAAAATCATTGTTCTGAGACCTATAACTTTGAATAACTTCCTCAATTACATCAAAAGTAGTGGCAAAATCATCTGAGTTCTTAGCAGATCTCATAAATGGCACCTTCGCTCCGAATTTTTTAGCTGTATCAGCAATCTCTAGATCATCCGTTGAAACCATTACTTCATCAAATAACCCAGAATCAAGTGCGGCTTTTATCGAATATGCAATAATTGGTTTACCTAGAAACTCTTTAATATTTTTCCTGGGAATTCTTTTACTTCCTCCTCTGGCCGGTATGATACAAATATTACCCATTAACAAATTGATTTATTTGTTCAATTACGAAATCTTGCTCTTCATTTGAAAGCGTTGGATACATTGGTAAACTGATACATCTAGAATAATATTTTTCTGCATGAGATAGATCTGCATCTAAATAGCCTATATTTTTATAATAAGGCATGGTATGAACTGGTACGTAATGAATTTGTACTAATATTTCTTTAGAATGAAGAAAATCATAGAGTTCTTTTCTATTCTCAACCTCTATAATAAAGAGATGATGTGCATTATAATTCCTTGCAGGTAGGTCTTGAAACTTAATTTTTCCTTCAAATGCTTTTTTATAAGCTAGGGAAATTTCATTTCTTCTCGCTACTCCTTTATTGTTTTTTGCTAATTGAGTAATTCCTAGTGCAGATTGAAAATCTGTTAATCTATAATTAAAACCAAGCTCTTTCATTTCATAATACCAGTTCCCGTGGTTTTCATCCATATTCTCCTTCGTAATTCCATGAGTTCGTAGGAGCATCAACTTGTCATACAGTTCTTTAGAATTGGTAGTAAGCATACCTCCCTCACCACAAGCAATATGTTTTACAGGATGAAAAGAGAAAACTCCGATATCTGCATAATTCCCATTTCCACAAAAGTTTTTATCTTCTTTACTATCAATAAAATAACCGCCAGGTGCATGACAAGCATCTTCTAATATCCATAAATCATTAGCATCTGCCAAAGCTCTAAACTCTTCCATATTAACTGGAAGTCCAGCAAAATCAACTGGTATAATTCCTTTAAAAAAACCTTTTGGCTTTGATTCAATCAATTCTTTTACAGAATTAATATCTAATAGATACGTATTTGGATCAATATCTGCAAACCAAACCTCTGCACCAGCATAACGAACACAGTTTGCTGAAGCTGCAAAAGTAATAGGTGTTGTAATAACTCTATCTCCTTTAGATAAATTTAAAGCCAGAACAGAGAGATGCAATCCCGAGGTAGCATTGTTAACTGCTACGGCATAGTTAGCTCCTACGTATTCAGCAAATTTTGATTCAAATTCTTTAACTTTAGGACCCTGAGTAAGGTAATCAGATTGTAAAGTTGATACTACTGCATCAATATCTTTTTGATCTATATTTTGTCTACCGTATGGTATTTTTTTCATTATGCTTTAAAATTAGGATCGACGTGAATTTTTACTAAATCTCTTAAAGATTCTATCGTTTCCCACTCTTGATTATCCCCAGAGTTATAAGAAAAATCAGGATCAACTAGTTTTGCATTAAAATGCTTAATAAACTCTTCTCTTTCAAAAATTGTTTTTTGTGGTAAAATTGCATAATATTTACCAATGTCGTATGTATTCATTGCATCCGATACTGTAATCATTTCTTCATGTAATTTCTCGCCGGGTCTAATACCAACCTCTTCTTGAATACAATCTGGTCCTATAGCTGAAGCAACATCTACTATTTTATATGAAGGTATTTTAGGTACAAATAATTCACCTCCCCAAGATTTTTCAATAGCATCAAATACCATCTGACAACCATCCTGAAGTGAAATATTGAATCTTGTCATTTTTTTATCTGTTATTGGTAATACTCCATCTTTTCTTTTCTTTAAAAAGAAAGGCATTACTGAACCATTAGACCCCATTACATTTCCATAACGTACAACTGAAAACTTAATTTTTTTTGATCCTTTAATATTATTTGCAGCTATAAAAAGCTTATCAGAAGTAAGCTTAGTTGCACCATATAAATTAATAGGAGCACAAGCTTTATCTGTGGATAACGCTACTACATCTTTCACTCCACATTTAATAGCTGCAGCAATAACATTTTCTGCTCCATTAATATTTGTTTTTATACATTCAGAAGGATTATATTCCGCTAAATGAACGTGTTTCATTGCAGCAGCATGTATTACAATATCAATTCCTTCAAATGCCCTTTCCAAGCGTGTCTGATCACGCACATCGCCAATAAAATAACGCATTGCAGGATATTTGGTTTCTGGAAACTCCATAGCCATATTAAAGTGCTTTTGTTCGTCTCTAGAAAGTATAACCAAACGTTTGACATTTGGATTTCTCTCTAAAATTAATTTAGTAAACATTTTACCAAATGACCCTGTTCCTCCTGTTATTAAAATTGATTTTCCGTTTAAATCTAACATATTTTTTATCTATTTTCCAATTCTATAATATTCTAATCCCTTATTATCTAAATCGTAAGCAATGTACTGGTTACGACCATCAAAAATAACTGGCGTTTTCAATTGTATTTTAATTTCCTCAAAATCAGGAGAACGAAACTCTTTCCATTCTGTTAGTAACACTAGTGCATCTGAACCTTTTAAAACATCATATTTCGATGTTACGTATGCGATATTCTGAATTCCTTTTAAATAATATGCTTTAGCTTCATTAACCGCTTTAGGATCATAGGCTTTAATCTTAGCCCCTCTACTTACCAACTCTTTGATTACGTAAATGGCTGGTGCTTCACGCATATCATCAGTTCCCGGTTTAAACGCCAAGCCCCAAATACCAAAAGTAAATCCGGTTAAGTCCTCTCCAAAACGGGCTACAATTTTTTGAGCGATGACTAATTTTTGAGCATCGTTTACTTCCTCTACTGCGGTGATCAATTGAGCAGTATAACCATTTTCTTTGGCTATATTCGTTAGTGCCTTTACATCTTTTGGAAAACAAGAACCTCCATAGCCTGCACCAGGATAAATAAAGCTGTATCCAATACGGTTATCTGAACCAATTCCAATTCGTACCTGATTGACATCTGCCCCTACCTTTTCACAGATATTAGCAATTTCATTCATAAAAGATATTTTGGTCGCCAGCATTGCGTTGGCTGCATATTTTGTCATCTCAGCAGAACGAATGTCCATGGTGATAAAACGGTCATGAGATCTAAAAAAAGGAGAGTATAATTCCTTCATTTTTTTAAAGGCAATCTCAGAATCTGCTCCAATAACCACCCTGTCTGGCTTCATAAAATCCGCAATAGCAGCTCCCTCTTTTAAAAATTCAGGATTAGAAACCACATCAAACTGTAAATCAGAGTTCCGTGCATCTAACTCTTTTTGAATGGTCGCTTTTACCTTATCAGCAGTTCCAATAGGTACGGTAGATTTATCAACCACAATCAATCTTTTTTGCATGGACTGACCTATAGATTTCGCTACGGCTAAAACGTATTGTAAATCCGCAGAACCGTCATCGCCCATAGGCGTACCAACGGCTATAAAAGCAATCTCTGAATTTTGTAAAGCTTCATTTAATTTGGTAGTAAAAAATAAGTTTTTATTCTTTATATTTTTTAACACCATGGTTTCTAAACCAGGTTCAAAAATTGGAATGATCCCCTTATTTAATTTCTCAATCTTGACTGGGTCTATATCTACGCAAGTAACCCTGTTTCCCATCTCTGCAAAACAAGTTCCTGAAACTAGTCCAACATATCCGGATCCTATAACTGTAATATTCATCTATTATTTATCTTCTACTTTTTTCACTTGTTTTCTCAGCCCACTCGAAGAGAATCTATGATCTCTAGAATTATAATAAACATCAATTCCTTTTTCTTCGCAATACGTTCTACCGGTAAAGTACTTTTCCTTGTACTCTTCGCCAATGATCCTAACGTCCAACTTAAAAGAACGTAAGATGTCCTCTAAATCTTGTTCAGACACATAAGGGACAATTTCATCTACATGCTTAGATCCTTTAAGCTGGATATAACGTTCAATAATAGATTGTGATGGAGCGTTTTTCTCAGGACGATCTATAGAAGGATCTAGCTGCAAGCCAACAATTAAATAATCGCACTGACGTTTGGCTTCTTCGAGCATCTTTACATGCCCGGCATGAAAAAGATCAAAGGTTGAAAAGGTTATTCCTACTTTCATACTTTATGTTTTTTCTCGACTACCACCGGTAGTCACTTATATTAATTTTTATGATTTTAAGTTTGTGTTGTACTAGTTAAGCTCCACATGAAAAAAATGGAAAATTGAAGTCTTCTAAAGAGCTTGGAGTTATTTAGAGCTGACAAAGTTTGATTAGTAAAATCATGCTAATTGTTAAGAATTAAACAATATTATTGAGGGTTTTCAACGGCTCCGCCCTTTCCTGTTACAGGAAC
>Ga0209119_1002957_pt1 | contig 15050 bp, 7 predicted proteins | sample COG_03_FD_184747 | JGI IMG/M metagenome (GOLD analysis project Ga0209119, IMG submission 184747) | Pelagic Microbial community sample from North Sea - COGITO 998_met_03 (SPAdes) (version 2) | ecosystem: Environmental > Aquatic > Marine > Neritic zone/Coastal water | place: Helgoland, sampling... | reverse complement strand
CCTGTCGCTGTAACTCCTGAGGCTCTGGGGAATGCCTGGGATGGGGCCAAATTACACCAGCCCCTAAGGGCAATTCTCAATGATAAACTTATTGGCCAGCCTAATGCTGGTGTTGATATGACTTTTGACTTTGGGCAGCTGATTGCCCATGCAGCTAAGACGCGTCCTCTCTGTGCTGGTACAATTATCGGCTCAGGCACAGTGTCTAACCTTGATCGATCCAATGGTTCCTGCTGTTTAGCCGAGGTGCGCATGCTGGAAATAATAGCCCATGGCAGTGCCAGCACCGACTTTATGCAGTTTGGTGATCGTATCCAAATTGATATGCACGACCACAGTGGCCAGAGTATCTTTGGTGAAATCAACCAGCAGGTAATCCCGTATGTCGGCTGATACAGATCTACAGCTTTACAGCTACTATCGCTCGTCGGCGGCGTATCGGGTGCGTATTGCCCTTGAAATAAAACAGCTCAGTTACCAACAGTTACCCGTTAATTTGCTTAGCGGTGAGCATAGGCAACTGGAGTATCTGCAGACTAACCCCGGGGGATTGATCCCAGCTCTAACCACCGCTGAGGGGACATTGACCCAGTCTCTGGCGATTATCGAGTACCTGGAAGAGCGTTGTCCTAAACCCAGCTTATTGCCGCAGGGTGCTATGGATCGTGCTCAGGTGCGTTCGATTGCCTATCAGGTTGCTATGGATATTCACCCATTAAATAATCCTCGAGTGACTCAGTTTATCGAGGCTACAGTAGGCTTAAATAAGGAGCAGAAGCTGGATTGGTATCACCACTGGATTGCGCAGGGATTTGGCGCCTTGGAAACTAACCTGAAAGTACTTAACAGCAATGGGCGCTATTGCTTTGGCGATAGGGTGACCCTGGCAGATATCTGCCTGATACCCCAGGTCTATAATGCCCTACGCTTTGACTGCCCCATGCAGGACTATCCACTGATTAATGCCATTTACCGACACTGCACCGGACTGCCTGACTTTATTGCCGCCAGCCCGGAATCTCAACCGGACTGTCCGCCTAAGTAAAGACCCCTTAATAAGTTACAACTAACCCGAGGTCCATTCTATCCCGATGAAGCGCCATGTTAACTCATCAGGATAAATGCGGTGTTGCGTGAAAAAGGCTGTGACATTAGGATACGGCCCGTTTACAACTTCATGCAAGCCTCGGTAGGCATTGGGCCGGGCGTTTTAAAACATCGAATATGCCTGGCATCGAGTACTTGCTCGGTGATGTTAAATTTACACTGTTTAGGGTAACCATGACTCAGAAATCTATCCATATCGGAAATCAGCTGGTTCAGGGCGAGCGTCAGAGCGTTTCTGGTGAATACGTCAGTATTAAGGGCGAAGAGTTTTATAAGATCGCCAACTATAACCAGATGAAAGACTTTTTCATCAGTGTGGTCAGTGATTCAAATCACTGGATGTTTATTTCTACTCGCGGTGGTCTTTCAGCGGGGAGAGTAGATGCTCAGAGTGCGCTGTTCCCCTATTACACAGATGACAAGATCAGTGACTCTTCACCGTTTACCGGCAGTAGAACCATTGCTCTGGTTACCTCTGGTGATAAGACCTCATTATGGGAGCCGCTTTCTGAGCAGTATGCCGGCGTCTATAAAATCACCAGAAATCTCTATAAGAATGTCTATGGCGACAAGCTGATCTTTGAAGAGATCAACCACGATCTTGGCCTGACCTACAGCTATGCCTGGCGTACCTCGGATAGGTTTGGTTTTGTAAAGACAGCCAGTCTGGTCAATAACAGCGCAGAGTCTGTCAGTGTAGAGATTCTTGATGGTATAGAAAACCTGATTCCCTTCGGCGTTGAGTCCGATGTGCAGAACTCTCTGAGTTGTCTGGTGGATGCCTACAAGAAGAACGAGCTTCAGACGGATACAGGCCTTGGGCTATATAGCATGAGCTCGATTTTGGTTGACCGCGCTGAGCCCAGTGAAGCCCTGTCGGCTGCTGTAGCCTGGTCTGTGGGTATGGCGGGAACTACCAAACTGATCTCCTCAATCCAGCTGGATGCATTTCGCAAAGGCCAGGTTGTAGAGCAGGAAGCCAATGTCCGCGGTCGAAGAGGCGCTTACTTTGTCAATGGTACTTTAGCCTTGGCGCCCTCGGCAGAGCAGAGCTGGAGCATTGTTGCGGATGTTAATCAGGGCCCGGCCGATGTCCGTGAACTGAACGCCTATATCAATAGCGACGCTAATATTGCTCAGGATATAGAAGACGATATAGCTCTGGGTTCCCTTAATCTGGCCCGCATCGTAGGTACCTCCGATGGATTGCAGGTGACAGAGGACCGGCTGAGCGCTAACCACCACTTCGCCAATGTACTGTTTAACGTGATGCGTGGCGGTCTGTTTGTGGATAATTATGCTGTCGACAAAGCTGATTTGGTTAGTTTTGTAAAAGGCTTTAACCGGGTTGAATATCAGAACTCCTTGAGCTTTTTTGAGGGCCTAGATGACAGCTTTCACTACAGTGACTTGATTGCTGCCGCTGAGCAGACTAACAACGCCAGCATACAGCGTCTGTGTATGGAGTATCTGCCTCTGTCCTTTAGTCGCCGCCACGGCGACCCATCACGACCTTGGAACAAGTTTGCCATCCAGGTCAAAAAAGATGATGGCTCTCAATTGCTAAATTTTGAAGGCAACTGGCGAGATATCTTCCAGAACTGGGAAGCTCTAAGTATCTCGATTCCTAACTATGTTGAATCTATGATCAGCAAGTTTGTTAACGCATCCACTGCTGATGGCTACAATCCCTATCGCATTACCAAAGCTGGCATCGACTGGGAGAAACCCGAGCCTCACGACCCCTGGGCCAGTATTGGCTATTGGGGTGATCACCAGATTATTTATCTGCTAAAGTTTTTGGAGCTTTCCAGCGACTATCATCCGGGTACTCTAGAGAAATTCCTCAGCGCAGATCTGTTCTGTTATGCCAATGTTCCCTACCGAATTAAGGGCTATGAGCAGCTGCTTAAAGACCCCCATAACACCATTGATTTTGATGAGGAGCTGGACAGACTAATTGGTCAGCGCGTTGCGGCCGTGGGTGCAGATGGTCGATTGATCTGGGATAAAAACGATTCCGTTTACAATGTTAATCTGACCGAAAAACTGCTGGCTACAGTGTTGTCAAAGCTGTCCAACTTTATCCCCGAAGCCGGTATCTGGATGAACACCCAGCGCCCGGAATGGAACGATGCCAACAATGCGCTGGTGGGCTATGGCGTATCCATGGTGACCCTGTACTACACCAGACGCTATCAGCAGTATCTGCTGGATCTGTTCTCCGAAGTCGAGTTCGATCAGGTAGAAATTTCCACAGAGCTGGTTGAGCTGCTCAATAGCATTAACAGCACCTTTGTGGATAACCGTCACCTGCTAGAGGGTAAAATCAGCGACACAGATCGCCGCCTAATACTCGATCGTCTGGGTCGTGCTGCTGACAGCTTCCGGGCTGGTCTCTACAGTCATGGCTTTGCCGGTGGGCGAGTGGCTGTTGAAACCTCCCAGCTGATCGCCTTCTGTCAGACCTCCCTAGAGTTTATTGATCACAGTATCCGCGCTAACCGTCGTCAAGATGGTCTCTACCATGCCTACAACCTGATGACAGCTACTGAGGATGGGATCGAAATTACCTATCTATACGAGATGCTCGAGGGTCAGGTGGCCGTGTTGAGCTCTGGTTATCTGAGCCCTGAAGAGTCCCTGGCCGTGCTGGAAGCGCTGCGCCAGTCCGCCCTCTATACAGAGCGTCAAAATTCTTATCTGCTCTACCCAGACCGTGAGCTGAGCAGGTTTATGGATAAAAATATAATTCCACCATCGCAGCTGCAGCGTTCAGCTCTGCTGCAGGCCCTGGTGGCCTCTGGTGATAGCAGTCTGGTTGAGTCTAACTCACAGGGCGGCTATCACTTTAACGGTGCGTTTAATAATGTAATGAGTGCCCAGGCCGCTATGGAGTCGCTGGCTGAAAATGGTTATGCCGATTTGGTGGCTCAGGACCAGGCTCTGGTAGAGGAGATTTTTGAATCTGTCTTTAACCACCGTCAGTTTACTGGTCGCTCTGGCGGCATGTATGCCTATGAAGGGCTGGGTTCGATCTACTGGCATATGGTATCCAAGTTGCTGTTAGCGGCGCTGGAGAACTTCCAAAAAGGTCTGGAGCAAAACAGTGACGCAGAGACCATGGGTCGATTGGCGGATTGCTATTTTGATATTCGCTCAGGGATTGGCTTTAACAAAACCCCAGATAATTATGGTGCCTTCCCTACAGACCCATACTCCCATACCCCGGGCTTTGCCGGCGCCAAACAGCCTGGTATGACAGGTCAGGTAAAAGAGGAGGTCATTGCTCGCTTACAGGAGCTGGGTGTCTCAGTGGTCAATGGATCTGTTACCTTTAACCCCTTTATTCTCAGAAAATCTGAGTTTCTCTCGGGTTCAGATACTCTGGTTTACTTCGATACCAGTGGCGCGCGCAAAACCCTGCCTCTGAAAGCTGGCCAGCTAGGCTTTACCTATTGTCAGGTACCTGTGGTTTACAGTCTGGCAGAGCAGACCTCGATTGAGCTGAACTTTGCCGATGGCAGTAGCCAGAGCATTGCCGGCAATAGCATAGAGTCTGAACTGTCGATGGCTATATTCGACAAGAAAGGTACAGTGAGCCAAATCCATGTGGCGCTGCAGCCTGGGCTTGAGTAGCAGATTATATGGCACACTGCGCCACAGCAAGCCACAAAAAAGCCGCCTGATCAGGCGGCTTTTTTTATGGTTTTAGGTTGCTGAGCAGAGAGTCTATGCTAGCTCGCAGCGGCGGCGCGGGCATCTAGTTGAGCGCGAATCTCATTGGCTTTTTGTTCGTCCAGGTCATAATTGCGCATTACAAAGATTGCCAGGCTGGTGCCAATGCAGGGGATCAAAATATAGCTGAGACGCAGAAGGGCCAGAGTTTCGTCGCTCTGTACAGCCACATTTTGGTCAAAGCCAATCAGGCTAAGTATCAGGCCTGAGCCAGCACCGGCTACAGCGGCGCCAAACTTCACCATCCACCAATAGATTGCACCGAAGGTACCTTCACGGCGCTCGCCTGTCTCCAGTTCATCCATATCACAGATATCTGCAGTCATAGACATCATGATGGTAAACAGTCCGCCAATACCAAAGGCAAACAGAGGCAGAGGTATAAACATCATCCAGGGATCCTCTGGCGAGAAACCCCACCACAGAAGAATATAACCGAGCAGAGACACTGACTGAGAGGCGATAAAGGTGTTCAGCTTGCCATAGGTCTGTGCACACCAGTTAACCACGGGGATTACCAAAAAGCAGGTAAACAGGGCGCCCACAGAACCAAATAATGTTGGCCAGACACCAGCGGCAACCGGGTCGCCCGCATTCATATAGTAAACAATAATAAACCAGGAAAATGCGGCAATAACCTGAAAGGCGTTAAATACCAAGAACGTAGCCAGACAGACTTTTCGGAAAGCTCTGTTGCGCAGAGTGGTCATAATGCCGCTACCGAAGTCCCGAACACTGTCCATCAATGTGCCGTCGTTGGCGGCCGATTGATTGCTATCCTCAGCTGTATTGGTAAAGGTACAGAAGATTGCCGGTACCAGAGCCAGGCTCATACAGATGCCTGCCACCCAGATAGACAGAGTTCTGGCCCCCTCAGTGGCCGACTCAAACCAGCTGGGGTCGTAGAGAATAATCCAAAACCAGGGCGCTATTACCCAGGCCCACTGACCAATCCATTGCGCAATAGCCATTAGTCTGGTGCGCTCGTGATAGTCTGAGCTCATCTCGTAGCCCATGGCTACATAGGGCACGCTAAAGATGGTCATGCCGATCCAGAAAATACTGCACCAGGTGAGAAAGTAGTAAAAATTGTACATCTCGGTATTTTCTGCAGACAGTTGCCACATCATGACAAAGGAAAATCCGGAGATAATGGCGCCTATAAACACATAGGGTCTACGCTTGCCCCAGCGAGAGACAGTATGATCTGAGATATAACCCATCAGCGGGTCGGTGATAGCATCAATCAGTTTGGGAATAAGAAAAATCAGCGACCACAGCAGCGGGCTCATACCCAGGCTCTGTACCAGCAGCACCATAAAGATACCCAGTGCCGCAGGGAACATCTGGTTGGCCAACATGCCAATACCCCAGGCGATTTTTTGGTCGAGGGGAATAGGCTGATGAGCCCTATTATCGGAGCTCAGGGGCTGGGCTGCAGTATCTTGAGACATAGTTTTTATCGCTATTATTGGTTGTTGCTGCTTCTAAATCAGCTTCCCAGCAGTATAGGAGAGGCTCTCAGCTAAGTCGTGGCAGTTTCGACTAAGACGGGCAAATTTGCGGTGGCCGCGCCACCGTGGCTATCCACAACCAGTACAAACAACCTGTATTCCCCAGGTGCAGGTGCCGGAAACTCAACTCTATCCAGGCTACTGTCACCCCGTTGATGCCAAACAGTCTCGGGTCTGGGTTCAAAATCGCCGCCATCGCTCTCCAGTTTCTTATCCACCTCTTTGAGCAATTCCCAGTGGTAGCTGAGTGTTTCTGGCTGTTGATAATCAACTGTCACTCTGGCTGCATAATTTTTCTGTTCTGTTAAGTAAATACTCGCCGGTGCCTGCAGACCCTCAATATCCAGGGACAATAACCTGGCCACTGGCTGTTCAGGGGCCTGGCTGGTCCACAATGTGCCCATCACCTGAGCCGATTCTGTATGTTGGCCCTGCTCTAAAAATACGCCGTACCAGGTGGGGGTGCGCTCCTGCTTCTGCCCCCAGAGAAAGACAAAAGAGCCCAGACATTGCCGACGATCTGCTGCTATGTAGTCAATGAAACGCTGTTGATAACAGCCGGCCTTAACAGAGCTATTGGCTTCAAATGGTCTGTCCCAATCTGTACAGGCTGATTCCCAGTGGCCGGTAGCACCCCATTCAGAGACTGTATAGGCTCCGCTAAAACCACTCTGGGAGAGATAGTCCGGCAGTTGGTCTATTTCGCCATAGAGTTGGAATGACAGCAGGTCCAGATCGGGGCAGCGGGCTACCACTAACTTGATCACCTCTGGTTCGGCGCCTGCCAGCATGGTAGTGGTGGGGTGGTTGGGGTCCAGCCGGTGAATCATTTTGGAAATATCATCCACCGCATTCCAGACTTTGGGGTTGCTGTGGCGCAGGTTCAGTTCGTTGCCTATGCCCCACATCAGTAGCGCAGGGTGGTCTTTGAGAGCCAGTATATCCTGTTCTATGGCCGCTAACTGCTGCGCCACAGCTTGCTTGTCGCTGTAATCAAAGCCATGTCTCTCGCGCGCCACATCCAGACCCATACAAACCATCAGCCCGTACCTCTGAGCCTCATCGAGAATCTCTAACCCGGATTTTTCGCCATTGTCCACTCGCCAGGTTCTAAATGCATTGCCACCGTAGTCGGCGAGACTTTTAATACTGCCGAGCTCAAGTCCAGCACCTTTGATATAGAAAGGATTGCCGTCGACACTGAGTTGATAGTTTTGAGACTGTTTTTTTAATTCTACTTTGCTTGGTTTCATTTCCAGATTCACTGTACCCGACAACCCTTGAGTTTACTTTAACTGCGTAGGCGTCAGACAGGCCATTCATCCTGATAATAGCTACCGTTCGTCGCTAATAGGGCTCAAGACTCATCTGGTTGCTTTGATAAACCAAATATCGGCTCGTATACTTGGCCGATAAAATCAACCAATTATCTGCTTTCTACAGGAACCTCCATCCGTGTCTACTTTTTTAAAAGCCATTGTGCTGTGCCTCAGTCTAAGTCTACTAGTTGCCTGTGGCGCAGCAGATAGAGGTGCGGACGAGCATCTCCAGAGTCCTACAGCGGCAGAAATATTGGGAAATCCAGACTATCCAGCATTTTCCTATGGCGGCTACCGTGGCAAGAGCCGAGATCTGGCTCCAACCCATGAACAGCTAACCGAGGATTTAAAAATACTCTCTGCCATGGGTATTAAGGTGCTGCGCACCTACAACACCTCCCAGTACCCTCAGGTAGAGCGGCTGTTAGCGGCGATTAAAGCTCTGAAGGATCAGGATCCAGAGTTTGAAATGTACCTGATGATCGGCACCTGGATCGAGGCCCATAATGCCTGGGATAGGGATGGTCGCACTGATCACCACAGAGGCAATATCGACAACAACACCAGCGAGATAGATACGGCGGTGGCCATGGCCAACCAGTATCCCGATATTGTTAAGGCCATTGCTGTGGGCAACGAAGCCATGGTGCAGTGGGCGGTCAATTACTTTGTCTACCCCAAGACAGTTCTCAAGTGGGTCAACCATTTGCAGGCCCTAAAAGCCTCTGGTGAGCTAAACCCGGATATCTGGATTACCAGTTCAGACAACTATGAATCCTGGGGTGGTGGTGCCAAGTTTTATCAGACTGAAGATTTAGCCGCACTGATTAAAGCGGTAGATTTCCTGTCTGTGCACACCTATCCCTTCCATGACTCTTTTTATAACCAGGATTTTTGGGGTGTGTTGGCAGACGAAGAGCAGCTGTCCAAGCAGGAGATGACAGCAGCAGCCATGGCGCGAGCAGTGGACTATGCCGCCTCACAGTACCAGGGAGTGGCAGACTATGTAGAGAGTTTAGGTCTGGATAAACCCATCCATATAGGTGAGACTGGCTGGGCTTCCAGCGACTCTGCTGCCTATGGTGCCAAGGGTTCAAAAGCAGCGGATGAATACAAAGCAAAGCTATTTTACAACTATATGCGGGACTGGACTGACCGGGCCGGCATGTCGTTATTCTATTTCGAGGCCTTTGACGAACAGTGGAAAGACTCAGGGGATGCCTGGGGTTCTGAAAACCATTTTGGGTTGATAAGGCTCAATAATGAAGTGAAATACGCCCTCTGGGATATCTTTGATCAGGGTGGTTTTGACGGTTTGACCCGCGACGGCCGACCTCTGGTAAAAAGCTATGGTGGCGACGAGACAAAACTGTTGGCTGAGGTGCTCAACCCGCCCTTTAAGAGCCGCATGGCGATTCGTAAAACTACTACAGTAAATCCAGCTGCTGTTCCCGGAGAAGCTGTAACTGCTGATCGCTATATCGTGGTGCATGAGTCTATGCAGCCCTCCGATAGCAATAATATGACTTACCCCAGTGCAGTTCTCAAACTGATCCCTTGGGAGGGCACAGTCAGTATTGAGATGTCTCAGCAAGGTGTGGTGAGCATAACAACTCGCACCAGTGACTGGTGGGGCACCAGTCTGGAGTTTCAGGCTGAGGTGGGCGAAAACCTGGAGAATTTTAAATCTGGTTATCTGCATTTTGAAATTAGAGGTGATGCAGATGTTAGCTTTAATATAGGTTTCCAAACCGGGCGCTATCTGGATGGTGATCAGATCAATAGTTTTGCAGCATTTGGGCCAGGCACAGCCAACCAGGTGACTGATCAATGGTCCAGCTATAAGCTGTCGATAGACGAATTAAATGCTGGCACCGACCTCAAAGACCTGACCGGTATTCTGTCTTTGCTCAGCCAAAATCCTGGCGAGAATAAACAGATTTCCCTGAAAAATATTTACTACAGCCGGGACTAACCATCGCCACTCAGGTGGAACAGAAATGGCTTGGGGGTCACCTATTTGGGTGAGGGTCTATATTAAATGTTGCAAAAAAGGGGAATACTGGCCTTCACAAAAACTAAAAGAATAATAATATGCAAAATAACCTCTCTGTATCCAGACAATCATTGTGGGCCCTGTCTCTAGGGCTGAGCTTAACAGCCTGTTCAGGCGAAAATATCGAGCCATCCAGCGAGGCATTTAGCACTGCCGCAGATGTGCATTCCGACAGCAGAGTTATAACTGAAACCGCTGAGATTGATGCGCTGTTAAATAGCCGAGAATTCGGCATTCTTGGGGGCCAGGCTAATCTATTTGACATAGAAACTGAACTGCTAGAACCCAGTTTAACCCAGGCTGCCAGTTCCACAGTAAAAGAGGCAAACCCCAGCGAGCGCAACCCCTATTATGGCGACTTGCATGTGCATACCGCCTATTCTTTTGACGGCTATGCATTCGGCACATTGGCCTCTCCCTATGACGCCTATAGTTTTGCCAGAGGGGAGGCGATTTCAAATCCGGGTGGCTACGATATGCAGCTGACTGAGCCAATGGATTTTTATGCAGTCACAGATCACGGCATGTTTTTGGGTCTGGTTAAAGCTGCGGCCGAAACCAACACAGAATTTTCTAAGAATAAATTTTCAGAGCCTTACCATGACCTGAACGCCCCGGGCAATTTCGGCACTGATATGTTCAGCAGGTTCAAACGGCTGCTGACCTTCGCCGATTTTATTCCCAGCGCTGTCAGCGGCGTATTTGGTGAGCAGCTGAATCGCCAGGAAGTGCTTGAGATCACCAGAAGCGCCTGGGCGGATACCATTGATGCCGCAGATCAGTTTAATGATCCCGGCCGCTTCACCACATTCGCCGCCTATGAATATACCTCGTCCACTGCCAGCATGGGCAATTTACACCGCAACGTGATCTTTCAAGACACAGAGACATTACCCCGCGAGCCTTTTTCTCGCTTGCACTCCAACAATCCGGAAGACCTTTGGGACTGGATGGATGAGTTGAGAAGCAAGGGGGTGGAGAGTTTGGCTATACCCCATAACTCCAATGGATCTAACGGTCAGATGTTTAAGACAGTTGATTGGTCCGGCACCCCATTCGACAATAGCTATGCAGAACAGCGCAGTAGAAATGAGCCTATTGTGGAGATAACCCAGATCAAAGGCACCTCGGAAACTCACCCAACCCTTTCAACCAGGGATGAACTGGCTGGCTTTGAAATCACGCCTTACCGAGTGGCCACCGGTGCGCTCAGCCAAATTAAAGGCTCCTATGTGCGCGAGGCATTATTAACCGGTTTGGCCATTGAGACACAGGGCACGACAAACCCCTATCAGTTTGGTTTTATTGGTTCCAGCGACACACATTCTGCAGCAAGTCAGAACAATGAGTCAGCCTTCTCATCGAAGCTTGGCATACTGTCCAGTACTGCTGAGCAGCGGGGCTCAATTCCGCAGAAAGGGTTTGACGGCCAGCTGGCCTATTACGGCACCAAAGTATTCGAAACCATTAATCCCACACCACTGGGTAAAAGTCTGTATGTGAAAATTGACAGCGATGTCTATGCTGGCGGAGCCTCGCCTACCTATGGAGCCTCAGGGTTTGCCGCCGCCTGGGCGGAAGAAAATACCAGAGATTCACTCTATCAGGCATTTCGCCGCAAAGAGGTATTTGCGACGTCCGGTCCAAGAATTAGATTGCGCTTTTTTGCTGGCTATAACTTTGACTCAAGCATGTTGAGTGCTGCCAATGGTATAGAGCGGGCCTATGCCAATGGCGTGACCATGGGTGGCACATTGTTGGCAAAACAGCAGGGAGCTGATAATTCCTCACCGGGCTTTATGGTGATAGCTTCAGCCGATCCAAAAAATGCACCATTACAGCGTATTCAGATTATTAAGGGTTGGGTGGATTCTGCGGGTAAAACCTATGAGAACGTTGTGGATGTGGCCTGTGCCCATGGTGCGGAGGTCAATGCGCAAACTAATCGCTGCCCGGACAATGGTGCCAGAGTGGATATTTCTGACTGTTCCATTAACCCAGAGAAAGGCTCTGCGCAGCTTTCTGTACTTTGGCAGGATCCAGAATTTGATCCCCAACAGCGCGCCTTTTACTATGCTCGCGCAATAGAAAACCCAACTTGCCGCTGGTCAACCTGGGATGCTATTAGGGCTGGTGTTGCGCCAAGACCTGATTTGGCAACCACTATTCAGGAGCGCGCCTGGTCTTCGCCAATTCAGTATTTGCCGCGGGATTGATCCAGAGCTTGGAAGTATTTTTTACGCCAGTATTTAATGCTTAGCCAACAGAGAAACCCGTTGATCACCAACACAGCGCCTACCAGAGGCCAAAATGCCGAGCTGAGTCCGTTGACCAAGCCTATGGGCGAAAAGAGTAAATAAATAATTATCACACAGCTGACCATGGTGATAGCCACTGGCAATCCATAGGCCCAGGGCGTCATATCGACCCGGCTATTGTTGGTGAATTGCCAGGGTTTCTCCATAGGCATCCAGTAGCCAATAGCCAACATAATAATCAGCTCAATAACAAATAGAATGCCGTAGATATGAATAAAATTAATATCTATATCGATCACAAATTTAAGCAGGGCGTAGGCGATCACATGGAAGCAAATAACGACCTTGGCAGCTAGGCCAGGCACCTGTTTGGTAAATAGGCCAACCAGCACTATGGTGATCACTGGAATATTATAAAACCCGGTAAAAATACGAATAACCTGGAATAGACCCTCAGGCGCAAACTGCAACAGAGGAGAGACTACAAAAGAAAATAGCGCAATCAGTATGCTGGCAATCTTGGCGACCCTGATCAGTTGCTGATCACTCAGCTCAGTCTTTTTATAGGGCTGATAAATATCCAGCACAAACAGAGTGGCCGCGCTGTTAAGCAACGAATTAAAGGATGAAAAAACCGCGCCGAGCAACACCGCTAAAAAGAAACCACTCATATATACCGGCAGCACATTTTTCACTAAATGGGGGTAGGCTAAGTCTATAGATTGAAGCTCGCCACCATAGAGATGAAAAGCAATAATTCCTGGCACCATCATAAAAAATGGTACCAGCAGCTTAAAGTATCCGGAATAGAGAACGCCTTTTTGTCCCTCAGCCAAACTAACTGCGCCCAGAGTGCGCTGTATTACGTACTGGTTAGTGCCCCAATAAAATAAATTGGCAAAAATCATCCCTGTGAATAAGGTGCTGAAGGGTGTCGGGTCTGTTGGTGCACCTATGGCATTGAGTTTTTCGGTATGGGTGGTTACCACCTGATTAATACCTGCTCCCAGGCTGCCATCTCCCAGAGCAATAAATCCAAATACGGGTACTGCAACGCCAATAATCAGCAGGCCAATACCGTTTAATGTGTCGGAAACTGCAACTGCTTTAAGCCCGCCAAAGACTGCATAGATAGCACCAATAACTCCCACACAGACAATGGTCAGGGTGAGCCCGGCGCTGTAGCTAACATTGACTAGGTTGGGAATATCAAAAAGCTGCAGCACAGCAATAGAGCCAGAATAGAGTACCGAGGGAATAGTAATTAGGCCGTAACCCACCATAAATAGCACCACAGTCATACGTCTGACATCGTCACCAAAGCGGCTGCTGAGAAACTGAGGCAATGTGGTAAAGGCACCGGATAAATAGCGAGGTAAAAACACCAAAGCCATAACAATGGTGGCGATAGTGGCTGTGACTTCCCAGGCCATACTGCTCATGTTGTAGCCGTAAGCAGAACCGTTAAGTCCAATCAGATGCTCTGCAGACAGGTTGGTTAACACCATGGAGCCAGCAATAAAGACGCCGGTTAAACCTCGGCCAGCAAGAAAATAGCCATCTTTGGTATCTGTAATACCTTTGGTTTTTTGATAGGACACCCAGGCAACAATGCCCATAAAAAATACACAGGACACCAGTGTGGAAGTGATGTAGTTCAGTTCCAAAATCTACTCCTCTCGCTGATTGCAGGGGCCATTACAGAGTGCTCTTTTTAATTATCATCAATAAACTGCATATCCGGCCCCAGAGAAATCGAAGTATCCTCTGGTACAAATGCAGCTATTTGGTTCAGTGACAGTCTGAGTTTATGGCTGCGGCCTGCCTCAAACAGCTCCTCTCCAGGGAATCTTTTCCAACGCTTACCCATGCTGGCAGGCAAGTATATTTCAACTTCTCCCCCAGGTTGCAAACAGGGCGCCACTAGCAGGCTGTCACCCAGCATAAACTGATCTTCAAAACCCCAGGCGGCTTTTTCGTTTGGACAGGCCAGCACCATGGCTCGCTGCGCAGGTAGGCCTGTTTGGCTGGAGGCTTCCATGACCTGATTGAGATAGGGCAACAATTGATAGCGCAATCGAAGAGCCTGAGTCACCGCGGCCTCTGCATCTGCACTGTAGGACCAGGGTTCCCGCGCCCCTATGCCATGCAATCTAATATGAGCAGAGAATATGGCTGCCTGGGTCCAGCGCACGTATAGCTCGTCATCTCTCTGATCTGCATAAAAGCCACCAATGTCGGTGGCATAAAATGGCGCACCTGAAAGGCCCCAGGAAATACCGCCACGCAAACTGGCGGCGAGCCCGCCCCAGTCTGCCTGTGGGTCGCCTCCCCATTGGGCTGGGTATCTCTGACTGCCTATCCATGAACAGCGGCTGAATAAAAATGGCCCTGATTGACAGTAAAGCTCTGCTGCCTCGTAGACACAGCGGTTGTATAAAAGGCTGTACACATTGTGCAATCTATCGCCACTATCACCGTTGTATGCCAGCATATCAGGCTCAATTTGCTCGCCAAAATCAGCTTTGATCATATCCACACCCAGATCAAATAGTGGTTTGTGGCTATCGCGCCAAAATTCATAGGCCTCAGGATGAGTAAAGTCGACAATGCCGGAATCAGGTAGTGGAGTGAGTACCTCACCAAAGCAACTGGTATCCCATTGATAGCGATAGGTCTCTCCGGTTTTGCGATGTTTAAGCAGCCAGCCCTTGGCTGACATCTGGTCAAACAGAGGATTATCTACAGAGACCAGAGGGTATTCCCAGATACAGACTTTAAACTTAAGCGCTTTTAGCTGGTCCATCACCAGTGCCGGCTCTGGGTAGCGGCTTGGGTCCCATTCAAAAGCAAATCTTGTCTGGGTATCCTGCCAGGCTCGCCCATCCAAGGTAATTACATCGCAGGGCATCTGCTGCTCCCGCACCTTTCTGGCGGTGGACAATAATTCTTCGGCATCCCGGTAGTACGCCTTAGATAATATAACGCCCAGAGACCATTTGGGTGGTAGTGGCGATCGCCCAGTCAACTTGGTATAGCAGCCGATCATCTCGGCAGG
>Ga0209119_1002952_pt1 | contig 15073 bp, 19 predicted proteins | sample COG_03_FD_184747 | JGI IMG/M metagenome (GOLD analysis project Ga0209119, IMG submission 184747) | Pelagic Microbial community sample from North Sea - COGITO 998_met_03 (SPAdes) (version 2) | ecosystem: Environmental > Aquatic > Marine > Neritic zone/Coastal water | place: Helgoland, sampling... | reverse complement strand
AGAAAAGTCAAAGTTGCCATCCCACAACAGTCATCAGCACCCCAAGCCGCCAGACAATTACACCCATCACATTGGGGATTCTACTGCTGCGTCGAAACAACAGAGGGACACACATGTGGACTCATCCGTCAACTCGCACTCTCCGCAACCGTATCCAACCACATCACATGGGATGCAATGCACACCATTCTTTTCGACATACCTGACCCACCACGGGACACACGGGACACACGGGACACACGGGACCTATACATCAACAGCATCTTCGCCGGAACCACCACCCTCTCTGTCCAAAGCATACGATGCCACATTTCATCTACGTGTACCCACGTCACCGTATGGGACTCCGCTACGGACTCCGCTAGGGACTCCGCTAGGGACTCCATCTACGTCAATTGCGATGGTGGACGCATCGTACGCCCAGTCATCGTCGAACAAAACATCGTCTTCGTCGATAGCGAAATGCAAAACGCTATCCCATATCGAGAAATGTTCAACACACCGAGCTTGGGCTACCTCGCGTCCCTCCTCCCATACCCACATCACAACCAATCTCCAAGATCCATGTACGTACTCCAAATGCTCAAACAGGGCATCATGTGGAACGACTCCAAGCGATTATGGTACCCCCAGACACCCATATGTGCACCCAAGGCCCAAGGCTTCTTCGTACAAAATGCCGTCGTCGCCATATTATCCACCACCGGACACAACCAAGAAGACTCCCTCATCATCAGCTCACGCGCATTTGACATGGGCATGTTCAGACATGACCAATTTAAATGGTACTCCAACAAACCACCCGACGCCACGCACCCCGCGACCCCTGAATACGACACAGACGGCCTACCATTTATTCGATCCATCATAGACACCGACTCACTCGTATTCGCGAATGGGAGCAGAAATAAATCACCCCACTACCTCACCGTTGACAAAATCGAACTTACACCAAACACAGTACGAGCACGTACCACTCAAACGCGAATCCCTCAGCAGGGAGACAAATTTTGCTCACTACACGGACAAAAGGGAATATGCGGAATCGTTGAACGACCTGAAAATCTACCCTTCACCAGACACGGTGTCACACCCGATATTATCATCAACCCACACGCATTCCCATCACGCATGACCGTCGGACAAATCCTTGAAACTCTATTCGGAAAATCTACCACCTACCATCACAATCAAACACCCAACACATTTGCACACACACAAATGAACCAAATCACTAAAGGCCTCCAACGAGCTGGATTCTCTTCCTCCGGCAAGGAGCAAATGTACGACGGACCAACCGGTATACCTCTTACCAACACATCCTTCATCGGAATCGCCAGCTACTTACGCCTCAAGCATCTCGTCGACGACAAAATATACGCACGCCCCGCCACCGGACCCATCGATGGCCTTACGCGACAGCCCAAATCCGGCAGAGCCCAAGGCGGAGGCCTACGCCTCGGCGAAATGGAAAAAGACTGCCTCGTCGCACACGGTGCCATCGCTACACTTGAAGAAAAAATGTTCACTCACTCCGACCAAGATACCATTCTATCATGTACCAAATGTGGAACCTTCGACGCACGATGCTCCTGCCCTCAAGACCATACCACACGCCTACCTATGTCATTCGCTACAAAACTTCTCATACGAGAACTCATGGCTCTCAACATTAAACTCACTATCAGCACCGAAAGTACACGTTGACCGTACGCCTATCCTTTCGCTTCTGCCGCTGACTTTTACCAATCGTCAACACTTCCTTTCCTTGTACACTCCGACGATACTTATCCAAAGAGACGGTTTCATGTTGATCAACCGCCGACCAATCCGTCACTTTTTGGAAAAATTGCCCAATCACCAGAAATCGTTTCTTCAAGACGTCGTCGGTCATCACATCCTCCGTATCCTCATAATTCAAACAGTATGGAATCTCATATTCCATGTCATACACCACGAAGCCACCGTTACGTTCATAATGGCGAAACGTAGGAACCGTCGTCGTCCTCGTAATTGGAGTAACCGGTGTCATGAACCATCTCTGCGGCGCGGCATACAACCCTCGAAGGCACACGTCAATCCGATCTGCTTCCCTGAACGTAGATCTTTGTGATAATTTTCGCTTTCGCTTCTTACTATACCCAACGGCAATCCCGTAGAATATGAACCCATCTGCCTCGACATCGTCGTCACCGCCGTCATGGGTAGAAGACGTTAGTGGCTGCGTAGCTTTTGAGGTCGAATGAATCACCGACCCATTCTTCCGAATAAATAATGGGTACGGTACTTTGAAGTGTTCGGAATTATTTTCCGTATTTGGTTGCACGACCAATGGGAGAATAACACTACCATTCGCACTCTTGACTCGACTCCCCGTACGATGCGGGGCATTTGCGAGGAGTGGCGCATTGCCCTGGGGGGTAGTACCAAATATCGGCATCTCCGATTCAAAATGTGTATTTAGATTTACACCCGTGATATAGCTTTATACCGAGTTGAGTGCTTGGTGGGGCTTTTCGGTCTCAGTGTGTTTATCGCCCATTGACACAAGTGTTCTCACTAACTCGTGTTTATGTTTCGACAGTTGCATCCATGTCTTTATCGTTTGATCACTTCGATCCGACCCCTCGTTGCAACTTACGAGTGTCCGTTCCACACGCCTCGCGTGTGCGATATCCGACAACATCAGTCGTTCTTGCGATATACGATGCTGCGAAAAGTGCTCATCGATTTGCTCCAGTGAAACTTCCACGAACTCCCGCCCATTTGCACGCAGAGGATCCCTGTAATTTCGACAGTAGTAATCGTACTGCATCCTCGACACTGCACTCAATTCCACCTTTGTTAAGTAATTCTGCTCAATCGTCTGAAGATTAGCTATTAAATCGTGCTGTTCGATCAGCGCATTCGAGCACAGTGGGCACGCTTCACGCTTTGTTTTACCATCGCTTCTTATAAATGAGCTATCGATTACACACATATTCGGATCATACGTACCTTGCATTTTTACGCCTCCGTTACGGCTCCGTTACGGCTCAGTTACGGCTCCGTTACGGCTCCGTTAGGGCTCCGTTAGGGCTCCGTTAGGGTCACCTATTTATAGTAAGTTTCACACGCATCGAAGATATCGCCGACGCGCGACGCTCACGTATTTATAGTATGAACTCCGCAGTCTTGATACATAAATCATACGTAGACACCATCGCGCGAATATGGTCGGGCGACATCGACGTACCTGACGGAATCCAGTGGGCCATTCAACAAGATGAACATCTTCACTCCCTGCGCTACGAAATCGGAGCCCCGTCCCTATGGTATATAACCTGGTTCGGTCTCCTCATTCGCTCGACGTCCACTACGACACCCTGCTTTCGGCTTCACTACAACAACCCATCGGTCGTATGGGACGTCGCTACCTTTGAATCGAAGCACGTTCACCCGGAACCTATCTCCGATTCCAAGGTACCGGAGCCCAACTACTTGGATACCATCACGGTCGCCGCCATGCTTCGCCGCAAGCCCTTCGCCCACGACGAGCTGCACAGGGCCCAGCAGCTACACATCGCGCTCACGATCACCCGCCCAATGTATACAGCGTCCAGAGAGCTCAACATCGCGCACTCATCCTCTCAGATTCAGCGAAAATGGATGCCCGACCCGTGGATCGCTCACCTCTGCTCCGACGTTTTCAAGCATCTCGTCAACCAACTACTCATTCTTGAACGCTGGAAAAAAGGATTCATTCAAAACACACTTCTCCTCCCCAGGGACTCACAGCGGACCGAAATCAAACGCGCGATACAAACGATGTCTCACAATATCATATACCCCGTCTCCCACACCTCCGCGCACATCATCAACTCCGACACGCGATCTATTTGGTACGGCCGTATCACTGATGTAATCTCCGCGTGGATCTCACTCTCCCGCGACACCACTTTACGATCCCTAACCCAAACGCAGCAACTGTGAACATCGACATTAGAAATCCAACTAATAAACCTTGCCAATGCAACGGCAGCGCGGAGTCGCGCATCGAGTCATATTCGCCGCACAAGATATCGTCGTACACACCATCCTATTCACATTAGGTATCCTGTACCTCACACCCCACGGCTATGGCATGTGGAAAAATAACGCACTCTGTCGCATGACCGTACACTGGTCCATCGTCATAACTATCGCATATGGATATATTACACACAATATCCTCCTACTCGTCCTCGCATCCCTCGCGCTCTCTATCGCATACATCACCACTCTTTTTTTCTGCGTATACTTTCTATGTGAAAAATACGCCATACGCAGTGAGCGCACCACTACTACTCGCGGCGCCAAACAACACAATAGCTACGAAAGGGTGACCCAGAACGGAGACGACCTTTTTTTCTAAATGTACACACACGTCGCCGGCTTATGGTTTCATGACGGAGACCCCATCCGCTCCCACGTCGACATCGTCGCGCGCGAATCCATACGAAGCAATATTGGCCGCATACTCCTCCTCGCACTCACCATAGCCACATACAAACTCATTCGTCAGCGCACGTGTATACACCTCATCACCACATACACTCTCTACACCAGCATTGGAGCCCTCGCCATGCTCAGAATACTACCACCCGGACAAATATCCGACTCCATACAACCACAAGTACAACTCTGCTTACTCCTACTCGTACTACCCAAAATCATCTACGTACCCGCCGCGTGCTTCGCCTGCTTTACCAGCCCCGGCATTTTTCAACTCGTCGGAGTCACACACATTACCTATAAGCTCTTCAAATGCGCTCGACGCACGAAGATCACGAAGACGACTTAAGATGCACTCGCACCCAACAAACATTGGAGGCACACCCTCCATCGACACAACGCTCAGACTCCCGACCCCTCGCAACACGCACATCGACACGTCACACATGCGAGCCGCAGCTAAAGGGTACCGTGTCATCACTATCGATAAGTACGTCGCCACGCACAGCGATCGCACACCCACCGCATCCCCATCCTCGCAACCAACGAGTGAAAACTTCCAATGTTGCTTATACTCATCGTACACGCATGCACATGTACAATCGGAGATATCGAAGTCAACTGGACACAGTATCGAAAAATCAAACACACTTAACACATTCGACACCGCACTGCACGTGTACACTATCTCCGTTGACGCACTCAAGATGTGCCGAATCACCGTCCCTATCGGAAATAATACCACGTCCGACGCCAACACACTCAACACATCACCGCTAATCCTTTGTAAAATCCCCGTCATACATGAACCCCTCCAAACTATCACCGTACCTACGCCGTCGATCCGCGGCCTCTTCCGCGTAGCGCTTCGCCTTCGCTTCACGCACACGTTCCACGCGACGAACGTTTTCTAACGCTGTCTTCTCACAGTGACAATTCGCACATAGCGCCTGCAAATTCGACGGACTGTTACCACCACCCTCAAACAAAGGAATACGGTGGTCACATTGCCACCGCAATTCACCCAGCACGTCTTTACATATTCGACACCTACCACCATCTCTCCAAAACACCATCTCCTTCGTCTCCACCGACACACTGCGCTTCATCATGGAACACCAACCCCCCCCACCCATTCGCCTTCAACATGCACGATTTGTAATCAACGCACGATCCAAACAAGCATACACTATCGCATCTCACGTATGGCTCGACTTATGGGAAGACACACACACCGACGTCATACATGATATACTCATTCGAATCACGAGCACCGTTCAACCCTTCACCGACAACACACTACGATTCCTCTTCTTTACACACAAGATCGCACGCCTATACCGCCCTCACCCCTCACAATCAGTCACATACATCACCCACACCCCATACGACTACTCACTTCAAATCATATTCAACATCCACAAATTCATCGCGAAATCATTACTCACGCACATATTGAAACTACGCATCTCCCGTCCGACCATCAACCGACTCGCACGCGAACTTAACAAAAGTGGAACCATACAATCTATTCGCGAATCTATTTCACGACACATGCGCAATATCACACTCTCCTAAATAACCGCCGTTTCTATATCATCCGACTCATCCGACTCATCCATTTCATCCGCCTTCTCCTCCTCCTCTGCCAAACTTAATCGCGTCGGCATGCAAAACACGATACACAAAATTGGCAACGCGCACCACGCCTCCACACCAAGTAGCGCTTGCGTCAGCGGACCAATCGAAATCGATTGACCATCCCCAAACTCTTCGTGTGAAATCAGCGCACCCATCTCCGTCGACATCGTCGAACACACATTCATCAAACTCGTCAAAATAGCATACCGAAATCTATGCCCGCCCGCCACATCCGTCTCCGAAATTATCGAAGCCACCACCATGATTGGCATCATCGAAAAATTATCCACAAACGAATCGAACAAATCGCTCAACGCAAAGAACACCATATTCACAACACGCTTCGAATCACCAAAATATGTCACGTAGACCGTAAACACGAGAGTCGCCGTCGAAGAGCACGCCACGCCGAAACCAACCATCGAACGATACGGAAAACGCTTACCACACAACGCGTACGACAACGCCGACAATATACTCGAAAAACCAGCACACGCACCCAGAAAACCAAAATCAACATCCGACACACCCATCTTCGTCTGCATGAAGTACACGCACGCTTCTCGCATTGAAGGTTGCACACAAAGTAACATCACCAACGTGATGAAACGGTAGTGTGCCCTCAGTAAACCAACACCATCCGAAAACAGCTCTCTCACACTGAGAGACTCACTCACACCACACTTACACATTTCCAATCGTAGATCCCCAACGACATTCGGCTGACCCACGATGTACACCATCAATATCAACAGCAGACACACCGACGAACACGCAAACGCTAAGCGATCGTGCACATCGTGATACACGTACGCACCCAACATACCCCCCACCATACTCCCGAGTGCGCGCGCGATGAACACCAGCGACTGAAGACCCCCACGTGAACCCTTTGCCGAAACCGTTTCCACCATCAGCCCGTCAATCGATACGTCGATGAACACAACGCACACCTTCGAAATCAACAGCGACACTAACAGCGGAACCAGACTCATCGGTATCAGCATACACGCGTACACCATCGCACTCACCACGCAACACACTGGAAAAAATGCCATACGCACCATCGCGAGACCCGGCTTCACCACCCATGGGACGCTCAGGACACCACTCACCATACCTATCGTGCTCGGACCCAACTTGTACCGCTCTACTAATTGAAATTGAATTGACACAGACGGAAATGACAACGCCATCGCCATCAGAAAATACAACACCATCAGATATGCAAATTCACCTGTATTCTGCCGCCATTGCACTCTACATACTTTCTCTTCTTTTCGCCGCAACCCTCGCCAGATGGATCCGCAGCACGACATATAAAAAATCCACCTGCTGCCTATATATTTTTCTCGTTATAATTATCGCTCTTCTCACGTACTCCACCAATTTTATCACCTTCGGTGCACAGAGTGATATCGTATGGCACCTCTTCGGACAAATATAACAAAAATAAAATCTCCTGCGGGGAATCGAACCCCGATCTCTGGTATCAAAAACCAGTGTGATAACCACTACACCACAGGAATCCACAGGAATCCACAGGAATAAGATATATCATCGTACTATTTATCTTCATCATCCGTCTCATTCGGATCCCCCCACACCTCACATCGAAACGCAGCGGGGCACGACTCTTCTATCACACGTCGACTCTCACTATCATCACAACCAGCCACCAATAGCGTCGTCCACGCTTTCCGCGCTCGATCCCGCGCCGTCACGCACACACGGTGATTCAAATCCCACTTCCACTGATACGCTCGCTGCAGGGAACGAACCTTCAAACATTTCCCCATATGAACCAATTATGCCCGAACCTAAGCATTCACGACATCATTAGACGACTCGCTAGACGACTCGCTACACGACTCAATTTCCCCGTCCGATGCGTCCGATGCGTCCGATGCGTCCGATGCGTCCGGTCCGTCCGATGCGTCCGATCCTTCCACCCTCGGCGCCACCCCCGGCGCCACCCCCGGCACTCCCCACCGACGGGCCACACTCACTACCGTCGTGCAAATTCCAGAAATCGCAATTAGATAAAGAATCATACTTATGCCTTCTCTCAAATTACACCGATAGCGAAAATCTGTGAACAACCCCCTTCGCCATACCACCAGACGATTGCGGAAGTAGAAGCTGATAGAGTGTTTGCGGGTGTTGCACCGACGACAGATCGCCAGGAAGGTACTCTCCTATCTTCAGCGCTTCGATCACTATCTCACTGCAAAACCACCTCCGTTGCATTGGGTGAAAGTTATGCACCCACGCACCACTTAATCGGACGATCCCTGATGTCAGCCCATACAGCAGATACCCGATGTGATTAAATCGACCACCCACGCACTGCCTACAGAATGTCTTCATCGCAAAATATTTCTCATCGCTCACACGCCCCAGTATTCGAAACGTCCAATTTTTACGCGAAAAACGCTTCTGCTTTAAAAACACCTCCCCATTGTACGCGATCGAGCACGACTCTCCGCACGGACCACCATCTCCCATCGACTCATGGACGTCCCGGTCTGGAAACAAAATCTCACAGTGAATCTTAGGTCGCACACCATTATCCGTCGCTGGAGCTATCCTAGCCGCCGCACTATTCAGAAAGTGATCCTGCAGTTCTTCCGACCCCACATCCAAAAAGCAGATGACCACAGCCCGGCACCCCCCATCACCCACATTCACACGATTCATCCGACTCGCCGACGCACTGAAACAAAGGAACGAAGGCGATTATATTTTCGCACAAGATATTGGACTCAGTGGCGCAAAAGTCTTTATACTCGCAAACAAACAACAATTCATTCAACAGTACAACGACGATCTACGACACATGCGAACATCCAACAAACCATGGGCGCTCAACATATATGAAGTCTTAACTGGACCATGCGCACTCTACTTTGACATCGACAAAACCACATTCGAACAATTTTTCGACACACTCTCGTGGATCAACGCACACTTCCCCACCGAACGCATCCGAATATTTCATCGCCAAGGCAAAACATTACAATCCTTTCACATCGTCGGATCAACTACATACTCGTCCACCACCGCACTTGGTGACCACATCCGACAACTCCAACCTCCACCCACCATTGACATGGCCGTATACACGACCAACCGCTGCTGGAAACTACCATTCTCACGCAAATTTGGAAAGGGACAACCCATGCTGCCATTCGGATCCACACCGTCTACGATGGACCGAATCACACATCACGACCTCGTCGACAGATCCTCTACGCCCCATACGCCGCGTACGCTCCCTGACGATAGTAACGCCAGGATATCTACGATATCTACGATATCTACGATATCTACGATGATTGAAAATGACGCCGACGACATACCACACTCGCACATCAAACATATATCTGCCATATATGGTCAAATATCGTCCAGAAGACCATACCTACATGGATCATATAAGCTCAACGTCAGAAGTAAAACATGTGACATCGCCATGAGAACGCACTCACACAATCACATATTCATCATCTACGACCCCACTCAACAACGCTACGCGCAGTCCTGCCACAATCACCACTGCAGAACCAAACCCCTTCGATGGGTACCCATATAAATATGCACACCCTTGACCTTCATGATATACACCAATACATATGCAATCGATGGCAAATATATAATAATCGACGTGGATCACGATACGTTAGAAAAATTATCCGCGATGAACTAAAACTACAGCGAAGTAGCCAATTTATCCGAACACCATCCCAGATACTATTCGACACTCTCATCAGGGTCACACAGCTCTTAGAAATCAAACACCCCCATTATCTACGCTCAACGATAGTATTGAAAATTCGTTAAACCTCATTCTCTTCGCCGGTCGCTCTGGAGATATCCGAGATATCTTCGATATCTCCGATATCTCCGATATCTCCGATATCTCCGATTTTTTCAATACACGTTCACCCTCCATTGGATTTTCAACCCTTGCTGACCGCGCGAGTTCCGCGGGCCAAACAAATTTAGTATCTGATGACGACATCTACGCTACCTCCATTTACGAAGTTTCACGAAGTTTCACGAAGTTTCACGAAGTTTCACGAAGTTTCACGAAGCCCCGAGACACTCTTGATTCATGATGTTCAGTGGGAATGGAAGAAGTTGAGGAACCCAAACGTTTTCTGGATGTGACAGCGAATGGATACCGCTTTTTAAAACAGCAACTGAGGATATGCATGGCCCGTGCGCTTCTTGGCTCGTTGGTACCCCAGAGCCTTTGCTGATTCATCAGGCGACCATCCGTAGTTTACGATGAGTTCCTCTCCAGGAATGATGTCACGCAGCATTTCGAAATGCATATGTTCCGTATCTCCGCGGATCATGTAAAATTTACAGTTTGCGTCTGCGGAGTCAGTGTTGAGCGTTCCGTTAAATAGATATTTGCCATATTTATTCGCGAGACGACATCCCAGCGAAACTTCTCTCGACTGTTTAATTGTATCAATCACACGTTGACGCCACCCGCGATACGAGGTGTCGGGTTTAATCACACTACCAGGGCCACGTGAGAGATCCTTGAATTGATTACTAAGTGCTTCTTCAGATAAACCTTCCTTACTACGTTCAGAAATCGTTATATCGAACGACAATTTCTGTTCTTTGTACAGCCTTTCATTCGCACGAATACCGAGTTGCTTCTCATCATCCCAAAAAATACTGCAAGTACTCAAAGGTATATCACATTTTGGCAACACTATCGTATCATCATCCTCTCGGATGTATACCAATGTCAATGTTTTCTGCAGCTCGGCGTCATCCCGTTCTAAAATCTCATGTAATACCTCTTCATTGTACTCTCTCGCCCCTTCTGGGTCCTCATCATCTTCTTCATTCTCTCGAAATTTGATGACGATGGTTGTGTTGGTATCCCCCACTTTATACGCAATGCCCGCAATGCCCAAGATGTCTTCCATTTAACGTGTGTGGTGTCATCACTTAAGTACGCACTTACCTTCATTTACGAAGTTTCACGAAGTTTCACGAAGTTTCACGAAGTTTCACGAAGTTTCACGAAGTTTCACGAAGTTTCACGAAGTTTCACGAAGTTTCACGAAGTTTCACACCTATCTTCGATATCTCCGATTGAAAATCGTGACCGTATAAACCGAAGGTAGGTGCAAATGCCTTGAGCGTAGACCTACCTTCGGTTTATACGGTTACGTATCGGGGACCTAACGGTTACGTATCGGAGATAGTATCGATTTGACATTCTGTTTTGGTTTTGGTGCTGCTGGTGTAAGGGTCGGAGTGCAGCGCAGCAATCGGTCAAACTGAATTAATGCCACGGCTAGGAGGGGGCAAGTCAAAATGACGAAATTGGAAACGGTACTTCCTAGATTGAGTGCAAACAGTAACATCGCCGCAGCATCTATCGCTTCATCAATGATTAAAAAGTGATAAATTGTAGTTAAGTGCGCTCAAAGTTTTAATTTAATGTTAAACATTTGGGTTAAATATTGTGCCCCAACGGTCAGCAGTGGCGGAGAATCTCCGGACCGACTACGCTTATTTCCCACAGTGCCCCCCTCTGTACACCGGCGCTTTCGCACACACTCCTTACCAGCCTCGGTTATAGTCGTCAAAGTCTCTGCGACCTCGTAATCTGAACCACGACGTGGAGACGAGAGTATGCGTGAATCAAAGGGCGCGGCGGGCGCTGCCGCCGGCGGCGCCCGCCGCGCCCGCAGCGCCTGCATCGCCCGCCGCGCGGAAGGATATTGATTCACCGTTTGTAGATGCTTCATCTCCCAGTCGATGGGTACACGCCTTGTATAATCATCATATGCTTCGGTGAATATATTCTGTAGCGACTTAATAAAGTTCTTTAATATCCCTATGTGTGTTTCATTTTCGATATTTCTAAATCCTCTGAATTCAACATGAACAAGGCCATCTGTGTACTTCGGATCAAATGAAGGTTTAAGATTCATTTGCATGTTTTTCTCACAAATATCATGTTCATACCACACGTTGTCAATGGCAAACCGACAGTCGCGTCGTACGTGGTCGGGCGAATACTTGCTATATATTTGATCTTGGCCCTTTGTGATCCAGTAGCCGTCGAGATACTGAAGAAATTTGCGATCTTTTTTCATGGTGATATCTGATCTGCTCATGTGTATGTGCGTCCCGCTATTCCCACTAGGAAAAGTAAATGTCATCATTTTTCGTAAATCTGTTTCAATGAGTGTTTTACTCTCAGCGTATCGTAAGTATTCTTCCCTTAGTACCCATTCGCCATGCAACCCATCATCATCACCAGATGCAGTAATTCCTGCTTCGTCAACATACTCAAAGCAGTACAATTCTGGTATCCCCCCATCCTTGCTTTCTCGAAATATTCCTTCAATTTCTATACCAATATTAAAATCTTTCGAACTCAAGTTTTTCCCCCACTTCTTCATGTACACACACCTTCCATCAACGTATCTTCTCAATCCCTCTCCTTCTGCTTTTCCGTTGCGAAAATTACCATAATGCTTATACTTCTCTGTTAGCTTGTACACTTTTGAATCAACGGTCATGAAACCGAAACCGTTTGGTTCCCCACCTTTCATTTTACCCACATACTTACCATATGAGTAGACTACTGTACCGTCGCCAGATGGCATGTTGTCCTCGAACTCACCTTCGTAACTCATTGGGACCCAATAGCCCTGAAACATAGAGAAATGGTCCCTACGGTACGTAAGTGTCCCGTACGCGAGTTTCCCTTCTTTTATTGATCCTACATATTTCTGACGGCGCACTTGATTTTTATCAGGCTCATCAGGGTCATATGTATAACCATATGTTATTTCACTCCCGTCCGCAGAGATAGCGGTCACAAAGGGGCTGCCTGTATTTGTATCAGCAATCATACGTGTTTTTATATTTGGTATGTAGTGAAATTATGAAGCCCTTAAGTAGTCAGCCGTTAGTAAAATGTGAAAATGGTGTGAATTGCGCCGATTGGTAGGGAATTGACGAACAATGAAGTGTGACGTGCGATGGCATTTGTTCTCATCGTTTGTTTCTGTTTGGCAATGTCTATAGTTCGTATGCGAGGTCGAATGAGCACTTGTTTTGTTTTCCAGTCAATAATGGCGACAATTTGTTTGCGTTCATGAACGTGCAATGATTTGAATTGCCCTAATGTGCAGACTGATGTCCATGGGGAGGAGTTCCAGACGACCCACTTCATTGTATTTGGGATGAGCTTGAGTGTAGGTAAATGGAATGGGGACTTAATAATTCCATTCACATATTCTAAATATGGTTTGCTAACGGGTCAGATGTTTCTTCTGGTGGGGGTGGTATCGGGAAGGCGCGGTGATTGGTTGAGTGCGCTACTAAGTTGTTCGTTGTACGTTTCGACGATGATGTTTTGGTATAATTTCAGAAAAGGTCGAATCGCAGATATCGATCGTTGTTTGGCGATTGCGTCGGGTGTCGTGGCGTCTGTGCGAATTCCACGGGTGGCGATATTGGGTGTGATATATTTTTTCGTCCAGCGGCGTTTTCTATATGCGCGTATCTCGGAGCGTCGTGGACATGGTCGGAGGTTGGACTACATGTTGTGTGTGAGTTCACATATTCTATTTTTTCACGTGTTACTTCCTCTCGTGTATATCGTGGATTTCGGGTATATATAGGAAACATAAAAAAAGCCCAAACGTAACGATGTCGTGCCCTTTGTATAGAGAGAGATATGGTGTAGTATCTCATTTGAATCATCCGGCATTAAATAATCAGTGCACGTGCGCATTGGAGGATAAAGCAGATGTACGTCCGATGGCCGCCGTTCTGGCGCTCGCGCTTGCGGCGCGCGGTGCGGCATCTACGCCCCATACGTCCCATACGTCCTCTACGCTCTCTACCACAACTTCAATTGGAGCTGCCCCGGCCGCGTGGGGTGATATACATGTTGCATCGCGTGACGAGGAAGACACAGCTCAGCAACGCTCGATCCAATGGACCCAATTCTCATCAATTCTTAGCGATTTTACCACCACAATGAAAAGTAAACCACTTATACAGACTATGTTGAAATCCTCAATTGAGTTTGTAAGCATCGCGTATCTCGCGCGAGATCCTAATTTTCTACGATGCGTACGAGATTTGAATAAACCGGGTGCACTATCGATAGCCAGCGCCACGATAAATAAACGGTTTAGTGAACAGAGTGAAACTGGAGACATTGCCGGAGATTTAGTAGAGTTGATTCAACAGGAACCAGAAATGTTGACGTCCACAGATACTGATATTTGGAGGTTCGTGGGTGAGAATTCATTGCGAGCACTCAAAGTATACCCGCCAATACAGACAGATGAGCTTATTGCGAACGTGATAATCGCGTTGTCTACTTTGTCGGATCGGGACGAGATTAAAATACGTGCTACATTGGAAGAGTGCATTGCCCATGTCGATGATAGAGACACTGAGCCTATGTCCGGTCCAGAACACGCTAAGCATATCGATCAGATGGTTTTTTTAGAGAAAGAGGAACACAAAAAAATATTAATAAGTGGTGCGTTGGGGCTTCAACATCTACGCTTCGATCGCAAAGCGCATAGTGAAGCGCATAGTGAAGCGCATAGTGAAGCGCTAGTCGTGTGGTCGCCCCCCGACGGATCAGCTGAGTCGCTGAACAAAGCGCTAGTCGTGGGGTCGTCCGCCGACGGATCAATTGAACAAGTGAACAAAGCGAACAAAGCGCTAGTCGTGGGGTCCCCCGACGGATCAATTGAACAAGTGAACAAAGCGAACAAAGCGCTAGTCGTGGGGTCCCCCGACGGAGAACACACCGAACCACAGTCGCAACACGCTATCGTGCTTCTGGGAGGAATGCTCACACTGTTAGCTCTTGTTCAGCAGCTCAGTGGGACACAGTCGGCGGCGACGGGGACGGGGACGGGGACGGCAACGGCAGAGGTTG
>Ga0209119_1002949_pt1 | contig 15080 bp, 12 predicted proteins | sample COG_03_FD_184747 | JGI IMG/M metagenome (GOLD analysis project Ga0209119, IMG submission 184747) | Pelagic Microbial community sample from North Sea - COGITO 998_met_03 (SPAdes) (version 2) | ecosystem: Environmental > Aquatic > Marine > Neritic zone/Coastal water | place: Helgoland, sampling... | reverse complement strand
AGGATCTTGCAGAAAATAATGATTACGAGGTTGTAGACACTCTGTATTTAATTGACAGAATACATTTAGTCGAATCGAAGGTATAATACGAAATGCATATATATATATATATATATATATATATATTGGTAAATACATACATGTATGTATTAACATTTTTAATGGTTAATGTAGTATGGAGATGACTGCTCACCCCAAGCAAACCATTTTTGTAGTGTTTTATGACATATTTATAGTGAAAAAAAAAGCCCCACCCCCCGCCACCAATACACTGGTGTGAACGGGGTTGATGAGTCTGTATATTCGTATTAAGGATAATAAGAACACGCCAGACCAACAAGGCGAGGATTCTCCAGACCAAATAACACAAAACAACAAAGACCATGACGAAGGGATGATGCTATTTGACCTAATGTGCACCAGATTCCCGAAATGGGATTTTCTGTGGAAAAATAACGTGGACGACATAAGCTCTATGTATAAGGTAAGGGGTGGTGTGGTTACAAAGCCATTTCACATAGCGCATTTGGATCGGGGACAGCAAATCCCAAAGGACAACGAAAAAATGATTGATCTATTATCCCAACTCATTGCCAAACAATTACTGTTCATCCGAACCCCCAAATCCCCGCTGTCTCTCAAACAACATATTTTTAAGGGAGAGGTGACAAATGATGGATGTAAGATATCTGATGAACACGTTACGAATGGTCGACGAGGGTTCCTGATGTATATCTTATTTGGCGAGTCATATTTGCATATCAATGGTTGTGATCCAACGAACGGTGGTGTGCAAAGGATACAAGAGGTACATGAAAGCACGCTCGAACAAGCGTCCGGGTTCGCGGATTTCGTAGCACCCAAGAACAATACCAGTATCCCAATCGATTTGGAATTCAACGATGACAAGGGCAGATGGGAGTGTTCTCTTGAAATGTGGTACCTCATCACTCGTCTACCAAAGTATTTCAATACACTTGGTGAGTATACACGCGGTGAAATATGTAATGTGTGGCACGATAAGTATCTTAAAAAAGAAGAAGAACCAGCAAATATCGCTAAAACCGTGTTAGACAATAACATTGAACGTGATGGGGATACCTGGACGCTGAAGGTAGACAACAAGACATATTTCAAGGACTTGGAAGCTGCGCGTGATATATATTTTCCCAAGTTAGGTCAAGAAGTTGACAACGTTAAGGGTATGTTCAAGCTGCAACTCCAAAAGAAGCCATCAAGGTGTTACTTTGTTTTCAAATGTAAGGACTAATATTAAATACAGAGTAAACATTCAAATTCAAACGCGGACTCCGCATCGCAATGCGTGGGTTCTAGAAAAACAAAATCTGCCATTCTCTTCATATATTGGTATGTGTATGTAATTGTACCACCGCCGTGACAAAGTTGAAGTTCGAAGCTTTGTAATTTACATACAAATACCAATATTCGGTACTCGGCAAACAAATTGAGATTGGAAAATAGATTTCTTGTATTAGTAACATGTAACGATAAAATAATCAGAGATTGCCAATCATGGCATAGCGACTCGAGGCAACATCAGATTGTTCGTCATTATGGACACCAGGGTAGCTGTAAATGAAAATCTGTTGGAGGCGGACGGAAAATGTCTTGGGTCCGAAAATAAGTTTCGGTTGCACTTGGACAGAAACGAGGTCGTCCTTGTTCAATGATATATCACACACAGGGACTCGATATTCATTCACGATATCGAATACACGGGGGATGTTCAAGTACATCTTGTTACGACTATTGCCGGCGCTGTGCTTCTCGATGAGTTCACTTCCAAAGGTGGTGTTTTCAGATGTGTTTTCTGCTACCTTCTGCTTATACTCCACGCGGGTGTTGAAGTTCGAAGCTTTGTAATTGAACTTTTGCTCACTGTATTGCCAGACAGGTGCTTTGATGGTGATCTGGAACTCATCTTCATCGTTCTTGCTTGGTTTGTAGGGCAAATATGTGTTAGCACTGGAAAGTACTGCATCAATCTTGGCATCATCTCCCTCGATATCGGAGAGGTCAATTGGTAGCTTCTTTTGGGTCTTTGGGTTCAAAATGGCTAAATGAACCAACTTTCTGGTCATCTTTTTAAGATTGTCCAAGAATGTATGAGCTTCAGTGTTCCGTTTGCCGTTGATTGGAGACGTGTTAAGAACAACACTCCATTTCATCTGGTAGAAATTCGTTTGGGGGAACTGCATTTGACCATCCACGGTGCTCGGGTAGGAAACACGCATAACTGGTACATGCATATTGAATACGCCTTGCTGACCTCGTGCCGTGATGAAATGTCCTTCCTTGTAAAAAGTAATGTCCAACATGTCCAACCCATCCAAAACGTTGACATGATTGAAGCACGTTTTCTTAATATACCGCTGCAATGAATCCATGTCTTGGAGATAGTCTTTCTCGGCGTTTTTATCATTCTCTTCACACTCTTCGTGTTCTTCGTGCCCCTCTTCATCCCCGTGAGATGCTTCATCCTCGTGAGATGCTTCATCATTATCAACATTACTATCACCCTGATCATCGGGTTGGGCACTGGTCGTCGTTTCAAGATCAGTAGAAGGCGCTTCTTCGGTTTCCGCGCCGGAAAGTACCTCATCAATCTTGCGATGTTTGACACTCTTCCCTTCATCAGATTCCTGTCCTTGTGAGCGTGTGCTGATCTTGCGTTTGGTGGACATTTTGGTTGATTGAGGTATTTTGTTTCTGAATTTGTTTTTTTCAGTTTATGAAAAGTGATGATTTATAATCAAGTATTGTATATGCTGGTGGTATTCAAATATCATTCAATGATTTGGTTAAAGAAATAAAATTTGTAATATCATTACTTTGAATAATATATATATATATATATATATATATATATATATATATGTGTGTGTGTGTGTATATACAGGAAATTGAGGATTTATTCATTAAATCGTTTTCAATAAACGACCAAAGTGTTGTTTGAGCTCATAGTTGGGATGATTGCAGTTACCTTTGGCGTTTTGCGTGTTATTATCCAGATTTTGCAAGATGAGGTGGTATTCGGACAGCGCCTCTATGCAATATTGTTCTACCACACAAGTGACAAATGAAACCATGTCATCTTCACCTATACACTCGTACTTTCGCCCTATGTTTCTGGCAAGTTGTGTACATCTGTTTTTAAACATAGCCCCCACATCAATTGGTGTCGCCTGGATACTTGCCATACTTTCGAATTCATGTTGGATAAGATTCGTATATTCCTGTTCCCCCAAGGGGTCTATGAAATGTAGGTTTAAGTTCGATAAGTAATTACGGAATCGACACATGAGATTCTGCAAAACTTTGTTCAATACCGCACAGTTAGCCTTGTGTTGTTGTTCCTGGCATTCTGAGAGCTTATCCGCATCACATATCCCTTTAGATGGCGCACGGGAGAAATTTTGAATAGATTCGGCAATATCGTTTTTTAATACTTCCAGTTCTGTTTCTATTAGTATCAAAATGTGGGGGAATTCAGCTAGTTTGTTGACTGGTATTTCCATGTCACTTATTTGTATAAAGTCTACTTCGTTGTTTTTTTGTGCTTTAACTGTTTCATTTAGCGAACATATAACACCCAAATTCTTCGACACTTGATCTCTCCAAAAATGCAATTTGTCTAAATCTATTTCGTCTTGCATGCATCGATGAATATTCCTCGATGCTACTACAATATTTTGTATGCTTTTACTTAATTCTTCTTTTTCAATTTTCGTTTCTTTGGCCTTTTCTGCATCTTCTTTGGCCTTTTCTGCATCTTCTTTGGCCTTGTCTGTTTCTGATTTGGCCTTTTCTGCTTCTTCTTTGGCCCTGCCTGCTTCTTCTTTGGCCTGTTTCGCCTCTGATTTGGCCTTTTCTGCCTCTTCTTTGGCCTTTTCTGCATCTTCTTTGGCCTTTTCTGCATCTTCTTTGGCCTTGTCTGTTTCTGATTTGGCCTTTTCTGCTTCTTCTTTGGCCTTTTCTGCATCTTCTTTGGCCTTTTCTGCTTCTTCTTTGGCCCTGCCTGCTTCTTCTTTGGCCTTGCCTGTTTCTGATTTGGCCTTTTCTGCTTCTTCTTTGGCCCTGCCTGCTTCTTCTTTGGCCTGTTCCGCCTCTGATTTGGCCTTTTCTGCCTCTGATTTGGCCTTTTCTGCTTCTTCTTTGGCCCTGCCTGCTTCTTCTTTGGCCTTGTCTGCTTTGTTTTCTTCAGAACCCAATGTGCTACTGAATTCTGTATTTTTTCGTGTGCCTTTTACATTTTTCATATTCTGTGGTGTCTTTAGAATAACGCCCAATGCAAAACGCTGATTAGATCTTTTCGACGGGTATCTATTGAACAATCTTTTATTTTTCAGTTCTAATGCTTCACTCTTAGGTAATAGTATATTGTTCACATACATGTTGTTCGTTTTTTTGGTGAAAAGAGAGAGGCTATTATATTCAATATCTTTGACATGTATATGTTGTTATATATATACATATATAATATACTATATCATCGTTATTAGGAACATATGTTAGTGCTGTGTCTTGGAACGTTAATATATTGAAAAAAAACTATGCATAAATACAACAGACAAATTTGATGTTCGATAATTACGAGTCACGTCTTTGCAATGTCCGCATTTTTCAATGAAGCCTATCTACCTAGTTGTGTTAATGGCGTTTGCACAGAAAGCACACTTCAAAAAAATAATAAAGTGGCTGTGGGCCTTCGCCAAATAAATCATGATTCACTCTTACCCCTCAGGTGCTGGATTGTAAATGGATCAACTACAGACCTGGACGATCCCAATGTACTATCTTTTCTTATCCAGCATTACTTTGGCTGCGAGACTGCTACTTCCCGACGATGACGCAGCCATTTCTTTTGGAGTAAACGAAGAGGTTGTCCTTTCTCGTTCCACCGAGGGCGTCTTGCACCTTAATTCCGATTTGATTTTTTTTGAAGAAGGAAATCCTGGTAATCCTTTGTCACTCTCTGTATTGGCGGTAGACATATCCACACTAAAGGAAACTCTGAAAACTTCAGTTGTTTATGTTCCGTCGATGGAAGCCACCTTGGACGTCTCGAAACTTCAGATTTATTTGGAAACCAAACGAAGCTCTACAGATGTGTCGGTTTTCGTCGTGGGATACAACCATACCCTTGTAACTCGCCCTGTCAATGGCGCCTACCTAGGGGGGGTGTACTCGCCAAGTAACAATCGAATTTATTTTGTGCCGTATGGCCAGGCCAACGAAACTGGCGACAACTGGCATTACATTGACTGTAGAACGGGGTTGGTCGTAGAATATATACACACGCTTGGACCAAAACGCCCTGTCTATGCTGCCTACGGAGGGGGGGTGTACTCGCCAAGTAACAATCGAGTTTATTTCGTGCCTTCATATCAGGCCCAAGAAATTTGCTGGCATTACATTGACTGCAGCACGGGTTTGGTCGTGGGATATAACCACACGCTCGGACAAAAACGCCCTGTCAATGGTGCCTACTTTGGGGGAGTGTACTCGCCAAGTAACAATAGAATTTACTTCGTGCCGTTTGCTCAGGCCGGCCAAACTGGCGACAACTGGCATTACATTGACTGCAGCACGGGGTCGGTCGTGGAATATATACACACACTTGGACCCAACCGCCCCGTCGATGGCGCCTACCAAGGGGGGGCGTACTCGCCAAGTAACAATCGAATTTATTTTGTGCCTTATGGCCAGGCCGGCCAAACTGACGACAACTGGCATTACATTGACTGTAACACGGGTTTGGTCGTAGAATATATACACACACTTGGACTCAACCGCCCCGTCGATGGCGCCTACCTCGGGGGGGTGTTCTCGCCAAGTAACAACCGAATTTATTTTGTGCCGTTTTATCAGGCCAACGAAAATGGCGACAACTGGCATTACATTGACTGTAACACGGGCTTGGTCGTAGAATATATACACACACTTGGACCCAACCGCCCCGTCGATGGTGCCTACCAAGGGGGGGTGTACTCGCCAAGTAACAATCGAATTTATTTTGTGCCTTATGGCCAGGCCGGCCAAACTGGCGACAACTGGCATTACATTGACTGTAACACGGGCTTGGTCGTAGAATATATACACACACTTGGACTCAACCGCCCCGTCGATGGCGCCTACCTCGGGGGGGTGTACTCACCAAGTAACAATAGAGTTTTTTTCGTGCCGTATGGTCAGGCCGACGAAGATGGCACCAACTGGCACTTTATCGCAGATAGTGTAGGTGTACAATACCCCCCCACTCTCTTTGCTGGGACTTTATTCAACAAATTTTAAGTCATTGCATGTCTTTGTTAGTCTACTTCCAGTCAGAAGACAAAAATCATAAAATTAGTTAGTAAATATAATTTCGATGTTGTAACAGATATTCATTTTTTGATATTGACATTAAAAAACAGTTTCAAAATGGCTAAGTGAATGGCTGAAATGAATTTTCACATGCGTTATCGTGCCTGAACCGCACATATGTGGGGTTCGGGAGTTGTTATGATCTGACCACATCTTTGCAGAGTTTGAAAAGATGATGATGAATCTGGATTGTATTCAGGGTTACAGGTTTTTCCCGTTGTTTCAAATATTGTCCGGGTTTTAAGAATCAGAAATAAAAAATGGCTATTTTCTAAAAACATATTTCTGAAATGTGTGTGTCTTTACACATTAATGTAATAAACTATTATATGAAAAATACATAACAATGTTATGCTTTTCATTATTTAGAAGTCCATGGTGCTTAATGTTAAATTATTATGCAACAAGTGAATATGAAATATAAAGACCCGTGGGTATAAAAAAACCCAATTGATAAGACATACAAAATTCGTGTACATATCACAAGTTTTTAGACGAAAACCGATCACATGACCGATTATAAGGGCCATTTATCGATGTTTTTCGTTGTTATATCACAATTGTCGATTTTCGACGTTTTTTTGACAAGTACGAAAAACCGATCGTATGAATGATTATCTCACTATTTATATCTCGGGTGAAATTTCATGTCTCAAAATCACTCTTAGATATATATATATATATATAAACATTTGAATTAACATTGAGACGATAATCTGAATCAAAGATCAACATGTCGAATTCTATTAATTTTCTCACTTTGCTGGGACAATACTAGTCGTTGCTTGATATTTATATATACTATATATATATATATATATATATATATGTGTATATATTAATGGCATATGACGATTGAATGAAATCGTCTTTATACAATATAATAAAAATGGACATACTTATGTTTGCCAAAGAGGCCAGAACAAAATGGGCTCAAGGGTATGCACTTGTGTTTTTGTTTGGTTTTTATTATTGAATTACACTTTTGTTCTAGGCTACACCTAAAGTACCTCGATGAAGAACTCAGAACATTGAAAAAAGAAAACGGTATTATCAAACATTGCAAATACAGTGATTTCGTGACGTGGGATAAACGTACTCTCCAACAAAATCTCAAATCATATGTATTGATAATCGATGACATCCCCTCCAGCGCACATCCACTTGGTTTTATAATTGACAAATCACCAGAAAGTACGAGAACACTAGCGCACCATCTTGTCAGATTATGCTGCTTACCAAAAATCAAATTTAGAGTGTCGATATTCAAAGGACAACAAACGAGGTATTCCATGAAAAAAATGAAACAAATCCAAACCATTCTACAACAGCCTCGTGATGAAAATAACATTTTTAACTCCGTAAATTTATGGACAACCCCCACAGTCTGTGATCAACACGATTTGTTTGTACAATCAATGAATATGGAGACCATGTCCTTCGGTCTTGCTTACTCTGATGAAGGGGCTTTATCCAAATTCCACGACGATGAGCATTCCAGTTATATGTATATGCTGAGAGGATCTAAACAGTGGTTGATAAGAAGACGAATTGGTCAAGCACAACATTATACCGAATACGCAACCGCAACGATATCAAGTGGGCAGGCGATCTTTATCCCAAAGGGGTGGGGACACGCGGTAAGAATGAACGATTGTAAAGGGTTTCATATCATATAGTTGTTTTGGTTTGATAGGTGCTCACCATAGAAGATACAATTGCAATATCAACGTTTGTGTGCTCGACCGCTGAGGATCTTGGGGTGGAAGAGGAATACACAGACGAAATATCGTCGGATGACACCGGAATTCGTTCAACTCTGGTACCATGCATACAATACTTAACACTCTGCTTATATCTACGATTTTTTTCTAGGAGTATGGAGTTGATGCAATCCTTCAACAGAAAATGGTGGACAATGAAATCAGATACTTGGTACGATGGGAACACACTTATGTTCCCGCGAACCAATACGAAGAAGTCGATAAAGACGACGTTTTGGAGAGCACTCCCGAAGGTGATCGGGTAAAAATACAATGGAAATCAACTTGGGAGCCCGAAGAAAGTTTAATTGTGAGCGCAAGGAACAAAGTGATCGAATGGAGAATCAAGGTCAGTATTGTTTCTATTTCACATAAAACTCATTCATCTCTATATGTGTCTTTATATGTTTCTTGCAGGTTGGCCAAAAGAAAAAAGAATCGGTTGAGGAAATATACAAGCGCGCATTCACTTTTAAAAACGGTCAAGAATCGCAAGTTAGGGTTGGAGAGGTATTTTTCGATCTTAAACGAAACAGTACCAAAAAGAACGTACTAACGTCTTTAAAAAACTACCTAAAGTAGTGATTAACTTTGGAAAATACTTGTTAAATAAAATGCCAAATACATTCAAAGTGTTTGGAATATTAATTTAAGAGGTGATTTTTTCATCACCTTCTTCTTTCTCTCCGTGAAAGGAGTGGGGGGGGGGTTCTTCCTCGTTTCTTTGGATCGTACGACATCTTGCCCCTCCCATATTTAGTGTCCCATCCACTTACTATCCGTTGAAAGAGGACGCGCCGTTGAGCGTCTCATTCAAATACTTCACACACCCAGTGTTTCACCCCCCCCCACAACGCCATTGAAAGCAGACGCACCGTAGAACATAAAATCCATGTATACCACTTTAGCAGTGTTCCACGCGCACACATCGCCATTGAAAGCAGATGCACCGTGGAACATATCGCTGATGTATATTACCTCTGCAGTGTTCCATGTGCTCAGGTCACCGTTGAAAGCAGACACACCGTAGAACATAGAATCCATGCATTTATCACATCGAACTTCAATCCCAAGCTACGAAAAACATGATGAAGTTATTGCAACACAAGATGATGTGGCACTTATTGTAGATATACATATATATATATATGTATAAGTATAATATAACAAGCAAATATCATTCTGATGTTGTTACAAATATTCATTGTTTGACATTGACATAAAAAAAGTTTCCAAATGGCTAAGCGAAAGACCCAACCAGCAACCGTGAAAGGAAAAAGCAAAAAGAGCAAAAAGAGCAAAGAAGAACCGATTTTTGCTGATGAAGATATCGATCACAATAATTTCACTGAAATTAGTCATATCCTAAACAAATACAACATTATCAAATGTAGGGTGATTCACATGTTGAGAAATCACGTCCCAGGTGTGGCTAATGATCTCGGGATAGAACAAAATATGGTTGTTCGGAAAACAGTAAGTAAGAAAGTGTTCGTATACAATGGAGCGGTTGAAGCGGTGACGGGATTCTTCGAAAAAAGACAACAGGTCAAACAAAATATTCTTGCATGTCGTCTTGCTAAGGGTTCTTCGTTTATGTTCAGAGATTGAATTCAAGGAGACAATTATTGCCACACAAGGTATGTCCCATTCTGAATCCAATATCTCGCAATAGCATGCACTGTGTGGTATTTTTTCCTGCAAACTCTTGCATTTCAGTTGGTATTTGTTGAAATTAATTTTCTGACATATGCTTTTTGCAAAAATTCAAAACGTGGTGCTCTGCATTCTGTTTGATTTTCTGTTGCAAAATATGTGCATTCTGTGTGATTTTTGCAAAATCAAAAATCAAACATGGGTGACACTGGTGTGCAATTTTGCAAAAATCTTGCATTGTGGTTGTTATTCATGGAAAACCATTTTCTGACATATTTTTTTGCAAAAGTTCAAACCACCGTGAAGGGTATAACTTGCATTGTTGTTGATTTTTGATTGCAAAATATGTGCATTATGTTTGATTTTGGCAAAACCATTTTCTGACATATTTTTTTGCAAAAGTTCAAACCACCGTGAAGGGTATAACTTGCATTGTTGTTGATTTTTGATTGCAAAATATTTGCATTTTGTTTGAATTTAGCAAAACCCAAAATTCACATCATCTTAGAGAAGATTTGGATATAATGTACATAATTGTGGCCCATTTTCATCACAATCACTAAATATATGATGTTCATGATTGTGGCCCATTTTCATCACAAACAATCTGTAATTTATGTCATGATCACTCATTTTGGATTCAGACTTACGAATTGGTGAAGTTACCATCTTCCATTGCGTCCGATCTATTCCGACGCGACAAAAAATCCCGACTACAATCCGTGGCGGACGAACTAGAAATCCCATTGCAAAAAGTATTGGTGGCAAATCGCAAGGGTCTTTGGATGATAAATGAATGGCTACCTTCGAGAAATATATCGTCGCTGGACCTTTTCCGAACTTGGACAACGGATAAAAAGTCTTTGACAAAACTGAACGAGCGTTTTGTGGTTGGTGATCGAAGACTGGTCGAAGAAATTACCGAAACTGCGGATATTCGTGAAGGAACCAAAACGATTATTGCGTCTGCGCAAGTGCCCAACGATGCACCAATTGAAGATGTGGTATCAACGACGCATGCGTTTGTTCGCGGAACCCAAGCCCAAGCTTCGGCATTGATTAATGGAAAAGCTTCTCATTCACGCATCGAGGTCACACCTGATAATGTAATGATGTCATACCAAGACGCTAACACGAAGCAAGTTTATCAAAGCAATGCTCCTACGCCAATGGTCGCCACACAAGCATCGCTTATTTCTTCCCTGGCGACAATGGCCAATAAGGTATTGCGACGCTTTCTTTTTGTGTGTTTTTTATCTCGTTTGTAATTGTGCATTAACGTTCAGGAGGAGCCCATGATCAATCAACAAATTATGGTGTTAATGTCTGGGGTTCTGGAAGCAACAAAAAAACATAACGAATCGATGTTGGAAGAAGCCAAGAAGAAAAACGAACAAGACAAAGCGATGTTGGAAGAAGCCAAGAAGAGAAACGAACAAGACAAAAAGCATAACAAAGCGATGTTGGAAGAAGCCAAGAAGAAAAACAAAGCGATGTTGGAAGAAGCCAAGAAGAAAAACAAAGCGATGTTGGAAGAAGCCAAGAAGAAAAACGAAGAAGCCAAGAAGAAAAACGAACAAGACAAAAAGCATAACAAAGCTATGTTGGAGGAAATGAAGAGAAAAAATGAAAAAGATGATGAACGTGTCAGGGATAAGTATCGCAAGGACAATGAATATCAAAAGGCAATGTTGGGAGAAACGAAAAGCAACAATGAAAAAGCTGATAAACGTGCGGGGGAAATGTTGGAAGAAACCAAAAGAAAAAACAAACAAGATGAAAAACACAAAACAGAAAAATTGAACATTCTGAGACAATATCTACAACAATCGGGGTGGAGAAGACTCAATTTCTACCCAGGAATTTTCCAAGCTCTTGCCAATACAATGATGGCCACGGGAAAGTCTCCTGAAGGTATTTTGGGAAATGACCCACAAACATGGATACACCAAAATAATTCTGAGTATTGGTCGAAGTCCAAATTGCTGCGGAACTCGGATCACACTGAAGAAAGCATCCTTCGTGGGATTAGTTTGCTGAGCGACAAGGAACGATGTTTTAAGAAATTGTTCTCCACTAATGAAAAATTAGCCATACCCTATTCCGCATACCATGTCCAAATGGTTGAAAATAATATTCAGACCAGTTCAGCAATTAATGATGAAAATGATAATGGCTCACCAAACATGGAATGGGCTTACAATATTGCCCAATCAACCGTTCGCCCGTAAATTTTTGAATTGTTTTCTATTCCCCATTTTGAATCGGTTTTATGACATTTCTAAACTTTATCCAATGTATTTGAATAATAAACGACGACATTTTGTCTTGTACCTATTGTAAACTCAAATATTGAAACATTTGTGTGATGGGCGTTTCCAAGCGATTTTACTGATCTATAAACCCGGGATATATTGGAATAATCAGCAAGTATGATCATTGACCAACATATAAAATAAATCCAAATCGTCTTTATCCGAGTTTTATCACCCGATCATATGACTGATTATAAGGTTCATTTATCGATGTGTTTCATTGGTTAAAATCTCTTGTGTGTACTCTATGCTATGGTTCTTTCTTACAAGTCTAACCTATCATATATATGTAAATGATCACAACAGAAAACTTAAACATCGATATCGATAAAGGTATTGGAGATGAGCACAATCATCATTTTATTAAAGAACGTACACGAAGAGAAATAATTGGCGTTTAATTTTGTTTGTCTACCAGAAGGGGTAGCGTTTGGTGATAGTATGCTTCCCATTTGGATTGTATGTAATTATACGTTCTTCAAAATCGTCTTCACCCAGTTCTTCATCACAATTATCACCAGCTGTAAGATCGATGGAATCCCTTTGGACCGATTCATCTTTCTTGTTTGGTGATACACCATCGGTGAGGTCGATCAGAGCTCGTCCTTTGAAGTGTTCCACGCGCACACATCGCCATTGAAAGCAGACACACCGTAGAACATAGAATCCATGCAATTACCACATCGAACTTCAATCCCAAGCTGCGAAAAACATGATGAAGTTATTGCAACACAAGATGATGTGGCACCAATTGTAGATATACATAGATATATATATATATATATATATATATATATATCTATGTATATGTGTAAGTATAATATAACAAGCAAATATCATTCTGATGTTGTTACAAATATTCATTGTTTGACATTGACATAAAAAAAAAGTTTCCAAATGGCTAAGCGAAAGACCCAACCAGCAACCGTGAAAGGAAAGAGCAAAAAGAGCAAAGAAGAACCGATTTTTGGTGATGAAGATATCAATCACAATAATTTCACTGAAATTAGTCATATCCTAAACAAATACAACATTATCAAATGTAGGGTGATTCACATGTTGAGAAATCACGTCACAGATGTGGCTAATGATCTCGGGATAGAACAAAATATGGTTGTTCGGAAAACAGCAAGTAAGAAAGTGTTCGTATTCAATGGAGCGGTTGAAGCGGTGACGGGATTCTTCGAAAAAAGACAACAGGTCAAACAAAATATTCTTGCATGTCGTCTTGCTAAGGGTTCTTCGTTTATGTTCAGAGATTGAATTCAAGGAGGCAATTATTGCCACACAAGGTATGTCCCATTCTGAATCCAATATCTCGCAATAGCATGCACTGTGTTGTAATTTTTCCTGCAAACTCTTGCATTTCAGTTGACATATGCTTTTTGCAAAAGCTCAAACCACCGTGAAGGATATAACTTGCATTGTTGTTGATTTTTGATTGCAAAATATTTGCATTATGTTTGATTCTGGCAAAACCAAAATATCAAACCATCTTAGAGGGGGTTTTAGAGGGGGTTTGTGTTTAATGTACACAAATGTGGCCCATTTTCATCACAATCACCAAAATATGTTCATGATTGTGGTCCATATTCATCACAAACAATCTGACTTAGAGAATGGTAACTTGCCATGGGATGTAATTTTTCTGATGATCACTTATTTTGGATTCAGACGTACGAATTGGTGAAGTTACCATCTTCCATTTTGAGCGATAAATTCCGACGCGACAAAAAATCCCGACTACAATCCGTGGCGGACGAACTAGAAATCCCATTGCAAAAAGTATTGGTGGCAAATCACAAGGGTCTTTGGATGATAAATGAATGGCTACCTTCGAGAAATATGTCGTCGCTGGACCTTTTTCGAACGTGGACAACGGATAAAAAATCTTTGACAAAACTGAACGTGCGTTTTGTGACGGGAGACATCAGCCTTGTCAATGAAATCGTTCAAAATAACGAATCGGTTTCAAAAGGTTCTTCAATTGTGTCTATAGCCAAGATTCCAAAGGGGACTATGAAATCTAAATTACACGATGTTCAAACAATAATGCGGAGTGGGATAAACGCGCAACTTGAAGCACTTTCTGAAGGAACACACACCTTTCTCTCCGTGACCCCCGAAGAAACCGTGATTTCTTCAGTGACACCACGACACAAACGAATGAATTGTGTGAATAACGACGATTTACTTGCATCCAAACATGGTGAGGTTGATGCGGATACGCAAAACAACACAAACATAGATCATGACTATATAACCTTCATTCAACGTGAGTACCAAACCCGGTTATTGGAACACGAAGTGGAAATACAACTCCAACAACAAATAGGCGGGGTTCGCCAGTACAGACTCGACGGAGGGGTTGTCGATTTGATGACGGATGAGGAATTGATCGAAATCAAAGTCGATGATAATTACAAGCATGCCATCGGTCAGTTGGTTGTATATTCGAATATTCTTCAAGACCATTCCAGAGATTTAAGAATGCATCTTTTCTCGAGAAAGCACGACACTACGCCATTGCCTACGCGAAGGCGTATTCAGCAAGTGCTTGATAATCTATATTCGTCCACTGGTTTACGGATTTTCGTCACATATCATGGCAATAACCCAACAATGAAACATACCAAACTCGCTATCGTGCAAAAAAGTCGTAGTTTAATGAAAAAACATATATCACATCGAACTTCAAACCCAATCTGCGAAAAAGCATGATGAAAATGTTGCAACATAAATTGTATTTGAACCTTGAATTATGAGTCGGATTGGGAGATGATCATGTCCAGGAAGCCTTGTTTTGGAAACAACATAATTTGTATAGTTGGAGATACTAACACTATCTTAAATTTTAGAGTGTTTTTACCACTTGCAAAAGCAGAGATTGACTCATACCAACACGCGCGCCTGATCTTTCAGGTAGCACTATCTTAGGTAACCCATCATTCTATTTCTA
>Ga0209119_1002945_pt1 | contig 15099 bp, 12 predicted proteins | sample COG_03_FD_184747 | JGI IMG/M metagenome (GOLD analysis project Ga0209119, IMG submission 184747) | Pelagic Microbial community sample from North Sea - COGITO 998_met_03 (SPAdes) (version 2) | ecosystem: Environmental > Aquatic > Marine > Neritic zone/Coastal water | place: Helgoland, sampling... | reverse complement strand
TAAAAATTTTGATGAAGATGCCTGTGAACTTGCAAAACGCAACTCAAATATTAACCTCTTTAGTTGCGACATAACCTCTAAATTAGAAGTTAGAAAAATTTTTGATGACATTGAAAAAAAATACGGCACCGTAGATATACTAATAAATAACGCTGCCGCCGCTCAAACAACCTTCGTGGAAGGTAACTTGGTAGAATTTGAAGAATTTCCAATAGAAGTCTGGCAGGCTAATCTTGACGTAAATTTAACCGGCACTTTTTTGTGTTCGCAGATGGCTGGAAAGCAAATGTTGAAAAAAGGCAGTGGCGTAATTTTAAACATCGGTTCAACATACGGACTGGTTGGATGTGATCAAAGAATATATGGTGACTCAGGGTTAAACTCAAATTGTGCGTATGCAGCAACTAAAAGTGGATTAAATAACTTCACCCGTTATTTAGCTGCCTATTACGAGGGGAAAAATATTCGTGTTAATTGTTTAGCACCTGGAGGTGTTTACAATAACCAAAGTGATGAATTTTATAATAACTATCTCAACAAAACGATGATTAAACGGATGGCACACAATGATGACTTGGGCTATGCTGTGTTATATCTAATTAGTGACGCTTCATCATGGGTAACCGGTGCTATCCAAACCGTTGACGGTGGTTTCACAGCATGGTAGCAAACAGCCTCGAAAGAATTGGTGTAATAGGCTTGGGCTACGTTGGTCTGCCTTTAGCCCTAGCCCTATCAGAGAACTATGATGTAGTTGGATACGATATAAACCCGGAGCGTGTAGACAATTTAGTCAAAAACATTGACAACAATTTTGAACATTCGACAGATGAGATAGAGCGTTGTGGCATATTATTTACTAAAGACGAGAATAAACTCAGAGACTTAAATAGATATATAGTAACGGTGCCTACACCAATTAATGACGACCAATCACCTGATCTAACATACCTTACGAATGCTACAACTCTCGTGGGAAAATATCTAAAAACTGGAGACGTAGTAATTTACGAATCTACAATATATCCAGGCGGGACAGAAGAAATATGTGTTCCAATTCTTGAGAAGTTATCTGGCAAAACTTTAAACAAGGATTTTTTTGTTGGATACTCTCCAGAACGTGTCAACCCTGGCGACAAGGTTAACACCTTACGAACAATGACAAAAATCATATCAGCGTCACATCCGGATGTAGTCTCTGTAATAAAAAATATATATCAATCTGTTTCTAATAAAAAAGTACACATTGCAGAAACCATTAAAGTTGCAGAGGCTGCAAAGATAGTCGAAAATATTCAGCGTGATGTCAACATCGCGTTAATGAATGAGTTAGCCACAATTTTAAGAAAACAAGATGTATCAATACATGACGTATTGAACGCAGCAGGTACAAAATGGAACTTTTTAAAATTTACGCCTGGTTTAGTCGGTGGTCACTGCATTGGTATCGATCCATATTATTTTATCCACAAATCCAAAACACTAGGGGTTAATCCAAGGTTGATCGAAAATGCTCGTTTTGTGAATAATGATATGGCTAAATATATCTGCAGTATGATAATCAATGAAGCAGTGAGACGCAAGTTTGACCTTTCAAAAGCAAAAATACTTTTACTGGGATTAAGCTTTAAAGAAAACGTATCCGATTGCAGAAATTCTAAGTCAATAGAGATCTACCAATTTTTCAATTCATTAGGAATTTCTATTGATGCATACGATCCTAAGGTCGACCCAAAATGTCTTCCGAAATTTATAAATATTATAGACGATAAAGAAATCAACAGAAGTCGTTATCAGGTAATCATTTGCGCAGTCCCACACGACGATATTTTAACAAAAATAAACGAATACCAACAACGCTTAAATCCCAATGGTTTTTTCTTTGACCTAAAGTCAGTAGTCAAAGAAAAAAATAATAAAAATGTTGTGCAGCTTTGAAATGATTGCATCACTTTTTAAAACACTTATTCGTGCTGATCCGTTAATAAATCACAAGTTTTTCTTCCTGCTTTTTTTAATGATTTTAGCAGCTGCTTTTGAGGTTTTAGGTCTCGCCGTCGTTATACCGGCAATACTAAGCTTTATATCTAACCGCCCTCTTGCATTTTTTGATGACATCGCGTTAACGATAACGCCATTGCAATTCTTAATCAGTATATTTATTTTGTACATAGTGAAGACAACCTATCTTCTCTTGTATAATTTTTTACATCTAAAGTTAGTCTTCGACACAGAAGCAAATTTGACAACATATTTATATAAAAAAGTAATTCATACCACTACAGTCGCTATGGATTCGTCAAAATTAGCTACAAATCTAGTTCGATCACCCTCAAATATCAGTTTTAATATTTGGAACTCTTTCCTAACTATTGTGAGTGAATTTTTAATTGTAGTATTTATCTCGATATATCTTTTTGTAAAATTTCGACTAGAAACACTAATCTTGATATGCACTATCGGCATATGCGCCTTAGTAATAATCTTGTCATTTAAGTCTAAAATATCGAACTGGTCACGCTTAAGACTTTTACAAGAAAACGAATCGATTGGAATGGCAAAAGAGAGTTTGCAGGCACATATTGACATACAACAGTCGCAATCTCATGACTATTTCAAGCATAAATTTAATGCAATTGTACGAACCGGGTCAACTGCGGCCACATTTTATCATTTTATCAATAATTCACCGCGGATCGTTTTGGAATTTATAATAATATTTAGCTTGTTATTTTTCTTGGGAGTTTCTTTATATTCTGATTTAAAATTAGATGCCTCAATCGAATTTTTGTCCACCATTGCGTTAGCCTCAATGAGGCTGCTTCCGAGTTTTAACAAAATTATTGTAGCGAGCAACTCCATACGTGTTGGTCAACCATACCTCGGCCATTACAACGCCTCCCTGAATCAATGCGACTTGAAGGAGGCTCTGGAACTACCATCCTCCGAAATTGATATTCATGTAAATTCGCTCGAAATCACGAATATGGATGTGCTTAACGCCAAGCATGAAGTTATTTTAAGAGGTGTAAATTTTAACATTCAATCTAAAGGTATTTATGGCATCACAGGACCGAGTGGGATTGGTAAAAGTACGTTTGGTCGACAACTAATCGGATATGGAAATAGCTCTTCTGGAGTGGTAGCGATTAATGGTGATGCGATCACCATGCTTAACCGCCGAAATATTTTTAAGTATATCAGCCAGCAAACAACATTAATTCGAGATACCGTAATAAATAATATTGCTTTTGGCTTACAAACGACCGGCCACAGCCAGATACAATTAGATCATGCAATCCACATGTCCAAGGTTGGATTTACAGGCTTAACTTACGATGAGGTTCTTTCTAAAGACGTTCACGAGAATGGTAACAACTTGTCTGGCGGCGAACGGCAAAGAATTTTATTCGCGCGTATTATAATGTTAAATCCAAAAATTCTAATTATTGATGAAGCGACAAGTGCGATAGATAGAGATATACAACAAGATATTCTAACTGATCTGAGATCTTGGTTGGAAGGGCGAATAGTATTGTGGATCACTCATGATCGAGAACTTATTTCTATGTTTGACGGTGAAATTGACCTAAGCCAGTTCGCCAATATCAAAAAGGTCTAATATGAACCTCTTCGTAATTGCATCGTTTGACGCTATCAAGAAAATCCCAACTGCGAAACATATTTATGGCGTCGGAGTCATTATCAATTTTGGGCCTGTCATTAAGATTTCCAACATTTTAGGTCTTGACGTTATTAACGTAGAGGAAATTGAACGTGCCGACGTATTCACACTGGCGACAAAATTTTCCGCCTCAAAAATTATCATACTAGAGGAAATATACAATAATGAATGCGTAAAGTTCGCTCAAAACCAAAAACAATCAACTTACAGAATAAAAATTGAAATATTGCAATTTTACGAAGCATCAAAGCATTATTATCTACTTTATTATTATTTACGCCATTTTAAATTCCTGATTAGGTCAAAATTTAAAATTGAATTCGTAAAAAACCATCGTGGTATAGCAGTTTGGCGTCACAAACATCATTCACCATATAAGAAAACTTCCTTTATACGTAGTGATCTCGACCTCATCAGTAATGAATTTGAAGTAGTAATTTTAATGCCTTGCCTTATCAAAGAATCCTACGAAAACAAAGTGCGCCAAGATTTAAAGCATAAATATATCAATCATGTACAAGAACTAGTCACGATATTGAAAAGTTATAATAAAAACGTTGTATTTAAATTTCATCCAAGGGAGGATCCGATGAATTATTTGAAATACGACATAGTACAGTCAGAGGAACTATCTGGGATACCAGTTGAACTTTTTGACATGACTAAAAGTTTTGTAATAAATTTCGATTCGACATCAGATCTTTCTTATACGAAAGGCGTGTTAAATTTAGGGAGAACGCTCGGCGTCAAAAGATCAGAAATAGGGAAGGTTCCAGAAACGCCATTACAGTCCAAAATAGATCTTCTGCAGGACATTAACCGATTTACCAATCTTCTGATTGACCAGAAATGACACATAAATTTTAACAATAGATTGATTTAACGAGTTGATCATATTGCCTACTGCAAGTCATGATTTTTGTGATGACATTAATGCCAGTTATAGTTTGAACTTTCGAAGCCGAGGTGTACAACAGGTTGTATTGCTCCAAAATTTTGTCCAAGATCCCCATGTATGCAGAATAGAAGAATTAAAAAGCTTACAAATAATTGGACTATCTCATGCAGACATTTAATGCGTTTTTTTAAATTGAGCTTTCTAGAACATCCGAGTCTTTCTAATGATTATTTATGTATTTTTTGTATACGCTCCAAATGCTGATGGAAATCACATGCGAATGTTGTCACAAATGTGACACTAGTTAGTCTGTTTTAATAAATTATGAACTCGATTAACTGTTATGAACAGAAATACTTGCTCACGAATGGCCTTGCAGGCTAAATGGAGAGAATTTTTATGAATGTTAAGAAAAAAGAGATACAAGATGTCCGAGCAAAGCTCAAGCAAGAACCGCTTGTGCTAGCGAAGGCGAAAGAACAGCATCAATTTGTAGCTAGCAAATTGTCGCAACTGCTAAACGAAGATAAGCTCCTTCTGGACCTCGCTGCTGGTAATGGTAATTTAGGGATTGGGTTAAATTGTCATTATTTTGGAATTGACCCTATCATTGACACAAACCCTGATATCATCAAAGGATATGCAGAGAATATTCCATTTCCTAACAAAACATTTGATGTTGTCATAATTAAAGATGCTATAAATTACTTTGAAGATATCGAAGTAGTCTTTGTCGAAATAAAGCGAGTATTGAAAACTAATGGACAACTGATTATTACTGAACAAGTAGGCTCAAATTATAACATCTTTTATCAGTATGCTAAAATATTCTTGAAGAAAATGGGGTTTGCGCGTAACGAGTGGGACATTACTTACAAAAACTATTACACTTCTAATCGATTGGTTCGATTGCTGAAAAACTGCGGTTACAAGATCGAAACAAAAATGCACTCGGCTCAACACGGTAGGACTTGGTTTGAAGCTTCTCAAAGAGAGATTAATACATAACTAATATGCAGTTATGATTATGCGTTATTTGTCAAAAAGATTATTCATCTATATCAAAATTTGCCTTAATATAGTCAAGATGCTTTATTAGTGATAGCGATCCTAACTTCACTTGAAATATCTTATTGCTGTTGGGCTTTTTGATCCAACAATTCGTTCTTTCTAAAAAATTGATCACTAAAAATATATTTTGGTGTCTGGTTTCATTTAATGCATGTTCATTTTCAAAAAACAACTACTTCTGATGTCGTTAACCTTAAAGCTCAGTGAGTATTTAGGCTTTGTTTTACCATTATCTGATACTTAATCATGTACCCAGAGAGTGTCTTGAACAATTTTCCTAGTTAAGATTCTTTCGCCCTGCAATGTGTTATAACCAAAGTTAGGAATGTTTCATTTGAAAATTTTGCATATTGGCAAATATTATCATCCCGAGACGGGAGGTATCGAATCTGTTACTAGAGATATTTCTGAATATTCAGCTAAGAAGGGTTATGATGTTACGGTTTTGTGCTTTGCATCAGGCGATTTACCGAAGAACGAACTGATTAATGACGTTTCAGTAATTCGACATCCCGTTGTACTGAATATCTTTAGCCAACCAATTAATCGAAGTTACTTTATGTGGATCATAAAATTTGTTCGTAACTTTGACGTTGTTCACGTTCATTTTCCGAACATTATTGCTCTTTTTGCGTTACTATTTATTCCAAATGCTAAGAAAATCATTGTGCATTGGCATAGCGACATAATCGATAAAGGGATTTTAGGTTTTCTTATTACGCCCATCGAAAATCTCATACTTCGTCGATGTAATTTGGTAATTACAACATCTATGGAATATGCATCGGCGTCAAAGCCGCTCAGAAAATTTCGCAGCAAAATTTCTGTTGTCCCAATCGGTATTAAAGATCCGGTAAATACCTCAGAAATAGTCAAGTCCTACCCCGTCGATAAATTGTTGAAAAAAAACAGTGCCTTGCCAATTCATCATAAAAAAATCATCCTAGCGGTCGGTCGTCTAGTTAACTATAAAGGTTTTGATGTACTAATAGAGGCTGCGTCTTCTCTTCCCACTGACTGTGCGATCATAATTGTCGGGACGGGTCCCCAGAAAACCGCATTATTGGATAAGATCACTAAAAACAAATTAGAAGACAAAGTTTTTCTGCTTGGAACCGTTGATGCTGAAACTTTGGAACTTCTGTATAGAGTATCTTATATTTTCTGTTTGCCTTCCACAACAAGAGCTGAAGCATTTGGAGTAGTATTGCTCGAAGCATTATCCCATGGACTTCCAATCGTGAGTACAAATATAACTGGTTCTGGCGTCGGGTGGGTAAACCAGCACTCCAAAACTGGACTCACCGTACCTGTAAATCAACCAAGGGCATTAGCAGATGCGATAATAAAGCTATTGGAAAACCCGTCTTTGCATAAAAAACTTGGTAAACACTGCCGACTACGTTTTATATCGACATTCGAACACAACTTGTGCAACCAGAGGATTGTCAAACTTTATGAAAAGCTTATGAGGCAATATTAACGGGTATAATTACTAATGATATTTCTTTATTATTCTAGTTAATAAAATTGTATTAACAACGAAAGCGTAATATTATGTTAGGTGTTGTTTTATTTTAATAAAATAAGATTGGGTTGACACTTTTTTATTAATTGGCCAGACAATTATCTACCATTCATGCTGACTTCGTCCTTATTTTATGGCGCATGATTTTTTGAGCTGTTTGAATGAGAATTTAGTTATCATTACGAATAACTTAAAGAGCCGTATGCGCGTCCTATGGCTTTATATATTGAGTTTCAATTATATTATATTTTATATAGAGATCATAGCTAAGCGCCATGGAGGCTTAGGCGTTGGTCACAAGCGAATTTTAAGTATTCATACCACTAGGAAGTTTAGAGAGACCAGATGGCTGAAGCAACAATGATAGAACAAATTATTGACGGTGAGATCGTTTTAGCAATTTTGTTGAGACGAGAATTTAAAGCTGACGGTATAAAATTTTTAACACCAGACTCGTACTCACAACAGCTAGGTTATATGAACCGTCCAGTTGGGTATGTAATTGAGCCCCATGTACATAATCCCGTTAGCCGTGAAGTCGAATATACTAATGAGGTTCTCTATATCAAAAGCGGCAAAGTCAGAGTCGACTTCTATAACTCGAGCAAAGCGTATTTAGAAAGTAGAATACTTGAAATGGGAGACGTAATTTTATTGATCGTTGGGGGGCATGGCTTCACAATGCTGGAAGATAGCGAAATTATAGAGATAAAGCAGGGGCCCTATGTCGGAGAGTCGGACAAGGTACGTTTCACAACAATTGATGACAACGCAATTTTACTTAAATAATTTTCTTAGAGAGACAATAACATGATACCAGTAAATGAGCCTTTGCTCGATGGAAATGAGCTTAAATACCTCCAAGAATGCATTGAAACTGGGTGGGTGTCATCTGACGGACTATTCGTATCAAGGTTTGAAAAAGCCTTTGCTACCAGAGTAAACCGCAAACATGCCATTGCCGTGACAAATGGCACTGCCGCCTTGGATGTTACAATTGAGGCCTTGGACATCACTGCCGGGGATGAAGTTATTGTGCCATCTTTCACAATTATATCATGTGTAATGCAAATTATTCGAAACGGAGCCAAACCCATTTTTATTGACGCAGATCCTATCACCTGGAATATGGACGTTGGCCTCGTTGAACAAAAAATAACATCTCGGACGAAAGCCATTATGGCTGTTCATATTTATGGCCTCCCAGTTGACGTTGATCCGTTGCTCAAGTTGGCAAAAGAACACAACATACATGTCATTGAAGATGCTGCCGAAATGCTTGGTCAAACTTACAAAGGCCAGCCATGCGGTTCTTTTGGCGATATAAGCACTTTTAGTTTTTACGCTAATAAACATATCACAACGGGTGAAGGTGGTATGGTTGTCACCGATGATGACGATCTAGCAGAACGTGTCAAAAGTTTAAGAAACTTGTGCTTTCAGCCTGATAAAAGATTTATTCACGACCGCTTAGGCTGGAATTTAAGACTTACAAATTTACAAGCAGCTGTTGGCTTGGCACAACTCGAAAGGCTAGATGAATTCGTATGTCGCAAACGGCGCATGGGTGACGCATATCAAAAGTATTTAAGCGGCATAGAGGAAATTCAACTACCACTGCAAACCACAGAATATGCAGACAATATTTATTGGGTGTTTGGAATACTCCTAAATGAAAAATCTAATACATTAGCTGAAGCAGTCAGAAAGCAACTAAAACGCGTTGGAATTGGTACACGGCCTTTCTTTTATCCCTTGAATAGGCAACCCGTTATCCAGAAATTGGGACTTGGACTTGATACAAACGCCTGTCCTGTTGCTGATAGCCTGTATCAGCGCGGTTTATATTTACCAAGTGGTTTAGCTCTTGAAGAACAACAAATCGAGCAAGTCGCAACTAATTTACGAAGTTTGTTTTGACCGCTATGAAGGCAATCAATCCTATAATAATTATAGATTTACGAACTTGGAACTGGACAGGAATAGGCCGCGTTACTCACGGCATTTATAGTTGTGCACAGGAATTAGAAAATGACTTTGACATATTTTATATTGTCAATAGGGGTGTGACGCCATCGAGCAAACGAAACATAATATTTAGATCAAAGCCATTCGGTTTAGGTGAACAATTCGAATTTAATAAGCTTTTCCGGGATTTTGATGACTGCAGCATCATCCTGCATTCACTTAACTTTAATGTCCCATTTTGGTTGCCAAAGAATGTTACTCAAGTTTGTCACTTTTACGATGTATTGAGCTCAACGGATGAATTTAAAACAATTTTCCACAGGATAGCTTATAATCTATATATACGGCAGCTTCGAGTCTGCAAAGCAACCATTTTAGCTCAATCTGATTTTACCGTAACTGAAATTCAAAAACATCATCCTTTGTATAATGTAATAAAATGCCCGCACGGATTTAATAATTACTTAGAAAATTCAGAATTTGATTTGGAGAAGCTTTACGATCTAACCAATCCTTACTTTTTATATGTCGGCCTGAACAAGCCTAGAAAAAACCTAAAGGGATTAATGGAGGCTTATCTCCATGCATTGCAAACTGACCCAACAATAATATATGATATGGTCGTTTGTGGCCCCATTTATGACCGGACATCTCATGGATTTGATATTGAAAAATTTGTGAAAAGTGATCCAATATTATCACGAAGAGTTCATCTCTTAGGCTTCGTTGATCAAGAACATCTATTTTCGCTTTACAAAAACGCCAGTCTCTACGTTGTACCCAGCACGTTAGAAAGTGGGTTCTCTTACCCAGCACTTGAAGCTCTATCCTGCGGCACACCAGTCCTCCTGAATATCTACGATATGTATAATTTCCAGTCATCAAAAGACGAAGTTTTCTTCTTCGATGGCTCTGTCCCTGGTGACAACGCTAATCTCAAAACTGTTCTTCTCAGTAAATTGCAAGAACAGAAGATTGATCAAGTAAATCCAGATACATGTGATGTTCTTAAACGTTTTTCCTGGGATAAAGTGACTGAAGTTTTACGTCAGGTGTATCTCAACAGATGATACCCTATGCACTACTATACTCTAGCTTTGTGTTTTCGTTTTCATTAATGGAATATGCTAGTGGTGCCAAAAAGCCTAAAGCCAGCAAAATATATTTAACACTTTTGCCAATTTATATTTTCAGTATCCTTTACGCAGGATATATTGGAACGGACGCGAAAAATTATAATTTTTTATATCTGAATGCCTACGAAAACTGGCTTGAGCCTGGTTACTCATTTTTGATGATACTTAGTCAAGAACTGGGCTTAAGCTTTAGAGCATTCTCAGTAACTATATCAATTTTTCAATTAATATTACTTAGTTTAATTGTTAATAGACTGAAAGATCCTTTAATTTTTATTTTTTTATATTTTTCAATGTTTTACCTTAATTTTCACTTTAATGCACTCCGAAATTCTGTCTCACTACTAATACTGGGAGTATTATATGTCCGGTTTGGTAAATCGGGCTTTATATCTCTTATCTTGTCTATTTTATTCCATTACTCGGCTATCTTCGCCGTTTTTCTGCAGAAAATTTCACTTTTTCGCCGGACTTTGGTTTCAACTTTTATAATTTTAATATTATTTGCCGCTTTCTCACTAGCGTGGCTATATCCAGCAATGCTTGATGCCATATTACCAAAAAATTTATTCTATAGGGCTTATTTGGATCTTGTTTACCCATCTAAGAATTTTTATCCGTCATTATTAATTAAATTAGTTATCGTTTTTATCTTATTAAAGAATTACGGAAACAGAATATTATCAATTTCTTTTGCATTGCTCACTTTTGCAGTGCACGCATACAGCCCAATACTAAGTCGTCTGGGTGATATTGTTTTATTTCTTATTATTTTGGATGCTTGCTATAAATTTCACATTACACGTTTTCGACGTACAGTCATCTTAACAACTTATATAGTTATGCTAAGTAGCTTCCTGATACCTTTAAATGACTGCAAATCTAAAGGTATTGGCAATTGGTGCATTCCGTCGACAGATTCGGCGTGGAAAACCTTACAATAGGAGAACTCGAAATGCTTAATATCCACAAATCTGATGATGGCCAATGATCGAGGTTAGCGTAATAATACCAACTTATAATCGTCTCGAAAGTGTCATTCGTGCGATTGATAGCGTATTTAGTCAGAAGAATGTAAGCGTAGAGTGTATACTGATTGATGACTGCTCTACCGACGGCACGGTTAGGTATATTCAAGATAATTACTCAACCCATAACATTACAATTATCAAAAATTCGTGTCGGAGCGGCGCGCAATTTAGTCGAAACCAGGGGCTTATAGCTGCCCAGGGTGTATTTATAGCCTTTCTAGACTCTGATGATGTATTTGAGATGAATACCCTGTCAGAACGAGTTCAACGTTGCAACGAATTTAAACTAGATAGCCTATTTTCTGCCTATAGAGTGAAGTTAATGGGGAAAAACTGGGAGCTTACAAAAAATGTCACTCAGTCCGTTCGACCTACTCCATCTAACTATTCAGAAGCACTGAAAAACTTCAAAATTGCACCATTGATCACAATAATGTTTAGACGTTCAGCATTTCCTGATTTGCAATTAGACGAAAGTTTGCGTTCTGGCCATGATGATGACTTGTCTCTTACTCTTATTTTTCAAGGTAGATACGAATTTGACAATATATTCGCCGCGACAATTTTTCAACATTCAGGAGAGCGGGTTGCAAGTCAGCGCAATCTCGCAATTGGTGACGCGCAACTCCTTAAGAAGTATTCAGAAGATCTTTATTATTATCATGGAGCTAATTTTTTTATAAAAAAACAATCAAAAGTTATTTCTGGCTTGCTTGTAAACCTTCAATTTATGATCGCTAAGAGATCTCTATTAGAACATAAATCAATCGCACCACTACCGCGTGTACTAGTCCTGACTCTTTGTATTTTACCTTATCAATTTTACCAAACGGTTAGAATTAAAATGTTAAATTTTTTTGCAAGGAAAGTACTCTAATTCATGTCCAATAAGGTTAAACGCGACACATTCGTCGAAAAGTATTTCATCATCATTCCAACTCACAATCGAAAAGAAATTCTTTGTAACACTTTAGAAACTGTCTGTGAGCAATTACACGGGTGTAACGCGCAAGTCATTGTTGTTGATGCAGGTTCCTCTGATGGTACACGAGAATGCGTCAAGCAAAGTTTTCCTTCGGTGGATGTCGTAAGAGGCAAAGCCGAAATGTGGTGGGCGGCAACTGTAAACCATGGCTTAGACACTTTGACTGATATTGCTCGTACCGGAGATAAGGTTATTCTTATGAATGATGATGTATTTTTCAAATCGAATACCTTTTCATGTCTTATGGAGGCTTCGAAATTACGTCCAGCAGCAGTAATCGGAGCTCTGAACTTGACTGATTGTCGTAAAGATTCGAATAGAGTATACTTTGCTGGCGGACATTATGATTTTTTAATTGCAAGACATAAAGCAAATATTCCTGCAGGTAATAATTGGATTAGGGGCGATAAACGCTTCCTAGATACAGATTTTTTATATGGTAGATTACTTGTAATTCCATGGGATATTTTTGGTCAAGGATATCGTTTTGACCACGTTTCCTTTCCACAATATTGTGCTGATGAAGATTTCACCTATGCTGCAAAACTGAATGGTGTTGAAGTGGTGGTAGATACACATAGTATTGTTTTCGTTAATGAGGAAACGACAGCACATTTTAGTATGAATTTTGCAAATTCTGGATTGCGGGGTATTGTATGTGCCTTAATTTCTTTCAACTCACCCTATAATTTTCGTCAAGCTTGGATATTTAGTAGAAAATACGCCAAATTTCCTGTCGTTTATATATTTATGAGATATTTCATTATGTTTGTGAATGAGAACTTTAGAAAAAGAATAAAGTCTGGAAACATTAAATAATGTTATCCTTTTTTATTTACTGCTTCCTTTGACGGAGTTTGCTGCATGAATTTACTTTTTGAACCGGAATAAGGCGCGCCCCAACATTTGAAAAGTCGTCTTGGATCTCGGCATAAAACATTTACACTGTGAAATGATTTAATTAGATGTTCAAGAAGACTGAATTAAAACACAATTAACCATGGAAACAACCTATATGAAAAAAGCTTTAATAAGTGGTGTTACCGGACAAGACGGTTCATATTTGGCCGAATTTCTTTTAGACAAAGGTTATGAGGTGCACGGAATAAAACGGCGTGCTTCTTCGTTAAACACACAGAGGGTCGATCACCTGTTTGAGGACCCCCACGTGGCAGATGCTCGCTTTAAGCTGCACTATGGCGACTTGACGGATACGTCAAATCTCACCCGTCTGATCCGCGATATTGAGCCCGACGAAGTCTACAACTTGGGTGCCCAGTCCCATGTCGCCGTCTCTTTTGAGGCTCCCGAATATACAGCCGACGTCGATGCTATTGGAACATTGCGCATTTTAGAGGCGATACGTTTTCTGGGCTTAGAGAAAAAGACCCGCTTCTATCAGGCATCGACCTCAGAACTGTTTGGCCTTGTTCAGGAGACACCTCAGCGTGAGACAACGCCGTTTTACCCGCGTTCGCCATACGCAGTCGCCAAAATGTACGCCTACTGGATTGCTGTGAACTACCGTGAGAGCTACGGCATGTATGCCTGCAACGGAATTTTGTTCAATCATGAGTCTCCGCGCCGTGGCGAAACTTTCGTTACCCGTAAAATTACACGTGGACTTTCTAATATCGCACTAGGCCTCGACCAGTGCTTATACATGGGCAATATCGATAGCCTCCGCGACTGGGGTCATGCCAAGGACTACGTACGAATGCAGTGGATGATGCTTCAGCAAAATGCTCCCGAAGACTTTGTAATCGCGACTGGCGTTCAGTATTCTGTACGTGAATTCATTAAGTGGTCTGCCCGTGAGCTTGGATTGACAATTGAGTTCAGCGGAACTGACGTTGAAGAAATCGGTACCGTTTCCAAAATCGATGGCGACCTCGCACCAGCACTATCGGTGGGCGATGTAGTCGTACGAATAGACCCGCGCTATTTCCGCCCAGCAGAGGTCGAAACTTTGCTCGGAGACCCCACCAAGGCAAAAGAAAAGCTTGGCTGGGTACCAGAAATCACCGCGCAGGAGATGTGCGCCGAGATGGTGCGCGAAGATCTAAAAATCGCGAGGCGTCAGTTACTGTTAGCGCAACATGATCTTTCATCGGTGAGGCCTGAGGGTTAATGATATGCCACGCTTACTACTAACAGGAGGCCATGGCATGGTTGGTCAAAATATTAAGGCCCACCACCAAGCTAAATCTTGGGAAATTTTTGCCCCATCGAGCACGGAACTCGACCTCAGGGGCGAGCAATCGGTTCGAGCTTACATCAAAGCGAACAAGCCTGATGTGGTCATACACGCCGCGGGTCGTGTCGGCGGCATTCAGGCAAACATGGCTCACCCAGTCGATTTTTTAGATATAAACAACGTAATTGGACGAAACGTCATAATAAGTGCCTGGTCCGAGGGAGTAAGGAATCTAATCAATCTCGGGTCGACGTGCATGTATCCCGCAGCCGCACAGAACCCGCTGTCTGAGGACATGATTTTAACGGGTCCACTTGAGCCAACCAATGAAGGTTACGCACTGGCAAAAATTATGGCGATGCGCCTATGTAATTATATCAACCGCGAAGATACAGGCGCGCATTTTAAAACGCTCATACCATGCAATTTATTCGGGCCACATGATAAGTTTGACCCCAAGCACTCACATCTCTTGCCTGCAATCATCCACAAGGTTCATCAAGCAAAGATTGATGAGCAGCCTACCGTCGAAATCTGGGGCGATGGCACTGCGCGTCGCGAGTTTATGTATGCACCTGACTTAGCAGACGCAGTATGGTG
>Ga0209119_1002937_pt1 | contig 15131 bp, 15 predicted proteins | sample COG_03_FD_184747 | JGI IMG/M metagenome (GOLD analysis project Ga0209119, IMG submission 184747) | Pelagic Microbial community sample from North Sea - COGITO 998_met_03 (SPAdes) (version 2) | ecosystem: Environmental > Aquatic > Marine > Neritic zone/Coastal water | place: Helgoland, sampling... | reverse complement strand
CGGTCAGAGCTGTCATACGGGTTGCCGTCGTAGCAGTCGTCACCGCACCAGTCAGAGATACCTTCCGCACCACCGATGAGTAACGCGTCTGCGTTACGGGCCGCAACGGAGGGGTTCTCACTGGTGGCTACTTGCTGGTTGAACCACCGCTGCTCCGCAGGTGAGCGGGTAGCCCACGCGAGTTGAAGCATTGAGAGGTCTCCGGCTTCAGGCTGGTTGGCAAGGCCTGGGATAGTGACCGCTAGTTGGCTGTTCTGCGACTCGCTCCATCTAGCATCGTCAGAGAAGTGCGTCTCGGCCACCGGAGCGGCCGTGGTACCGAACTGGCCTAGTAGCCACGGCTGGTACAGGCCAACTGTCCAGAGGGCGCAGGTGCTCTCACGAACACCACGGTTAGGAACGTTTGCTCCTTCAACGACAACGCTGCCGTCTTCTAGGGTGCGGGTAACCTCAATGTCACCATCACCGATACCAGCATCCAGCTGGCAGAGCGTATTGATTTGGGTACCTTCAGCGGAGAGGTTGGTGGCGATGTCAGCAGTAATGGACTGCACAGGCCCGGAAGCTAACTTCACTAGGTTCACGACCTGCTGTGATAACCACAAAGGGCTGCTTAACAGGAGCAGTCCAACAACTGCCGCCGCTACGGTCCAAGCCGAGCCGGTGATGGCTTCCTTCAACCGGCCACGAATAATCTTGTAGCCGGCGTACGCAGCTACCAGTAGCACAGCGATAATTAGGCCCTCGTTGAAGACGTTAGATAAGCCGTTCTGGTCACCTACACCGAAAGTTAAAGGCTCCGCTAGCGTCTTGCTCACGAGGGAGAGTGTGGTTAAGGACTGGCCGGCCTCCAGGACGGACAGACCAGCGGCGACGGTGGTCTTCACGAACAGCCACCCGATGTCCGCTACCCCGACAGCGGCACGGCTTACATAACCACCAAGGCCACAGTCAGCTTTAGTGTTCTCACTGAACCATTTGTCGTTCACGGCTGTTGAGGTGGTGAAAACCAGACCCTCATTACCAAACCACTCGTACGCAGTAGCGCCGTAGCTGGGCGAGCCTATTACTTCCCGAGCGTCCGAGTTACCAACGCCGCCTCCCCACACAGCTGGCGGTGAGGTCGCGTCTACATCGTTATCAGTGCAGGAAGAACCCAAGCTGATAGCGGAAGCAGCTGGCGCTAGAGCAGCAGCAGGCGCGAATACTAGCAGCGCGGCGAGGGTTGCGAGAATGATTTTCTTCATGGTACCTATGACCTATCCCTCTTACGCTTCGCGCGTCTCAGCGCTCGTGTTGAATGCACGGAAAAGGTCCGGTCGGAAGTTCGCGGTTTTAAGCAGGCCTACGCGACTAGCAGCGTCACGCATGAAGCAGAAACCCGGCTCCATCGTGGCGAGGGAAGCAACAATCTCTTTGTGCTGCTCCGTTACGGGCACACCGAGGCTCTCAAGAATGGATTCGTACTCGGAGCTGTCGCTAGTACCGAACGTGAAAAGTGTAGAGACCTGGTTGATTACCTTACTTCCCTTAAAGTCGCTGGTGTTCTGTGTAATCATCACGAGTGCGGCGTTATGCGCGCGACCCATACGACCCCAACGCTCAATGAGCTGTCTTCCGCTCTCTAAAGCGAGGAGCGTCCAGGCCTCATCAATGAACAGGGCTTTCGGGTAGTTCTTGTCGTCGTCTTCCATCAACTGGTAGCTGTACTGCGTGATGAGGTAAGTGACCGCTACCGCTACGCGCTGCTTGTAGGAGTAGCTAGCGCGCTCCACATCTAGACCTGGGGTATCTAACCCGAGGAGCGTGATGACGGTGAGCCCATCACGGGCACTGATTTTGGACTTCGCGGGTGTCGGGGAGAACAAGAGGCGGCCGAACTCAACGCGGCGAACGTTATCCAGTACGGCGGCAACATCTTGGTCTGTCTGGTTAGGGGAGTTCAGTAAATCCTCGGTCAGCCCGTACAGGCCGGGGTTGGGCTTACTCATCTCGTTACGCACCGCACGGTTCAGGACCGTCTCGCGCTCCACGGTGAGCTCACCAATGAGGAGTTTCAAAACGTCTAGGGCGAGCAGGATGCTGTCGTCCTTACCGCTACCAGCGATGTTGAACGGGTCAAGCAGTCCGTCTTCCGCGTCACGGAGCGTGAACTTGTTAACGGGCCCTAGCCCGGCCAGGTTCGCTAACCGGGAGGCGTCCTCTTTAGGGTCAATGTAAACAACCTTGTAACCGCGAGCGACAGCGTCGTGCGCGAGTGAGAGCGCAAGGAAGGTCTTACCGCGTCCGGGGGAGCCCGTGATAAGTGTTCCAGGGCCGGTGTTGATGGCGGCGAAACGATTCGTGTCGAAGAACACGGGCTGGCCTGCGGGGTTGTAGACGTTCGTACCCACATACGCGCCTTTAGCGCCGTACCCTTCCGGGTCTCCTACGGTACTATCAGAGAACAAACCGCCGGCACCAATAGCGTCCACATCCTGCACGCGCAAGTAAAGGTTGCTTAGCCACTTACCTGTGGGCACGGACTCCAAGAGGAGGTCTAGCTGGTCGTGCGGCGGGCTTTGAACAATCAAGTTCACGCTACGCAAGCTGGAGCGAAGCTCCTGCATACGCTCCAGGAGCGTCTTCTCATCGGGTGCTCGGAGCTGAAAGCGGTAAGTGACGCTCACCCACGCTTGCCGTGAGTTAGAGGCCGCGTCTCGCATAGAGCTAGCAATGGCGTGCTTCTCCACCAGTCCGGATTCCATATTCATACCAGAGGTCTGAATGTCCATAATCTCGTCATTGAGGTGCCGCACGTTCTTTTCCAGGCGCTTCTTCACTGCGGCGGCCGGTTCCACGCGAACGCGAACGCTCCACTCCACAGCGGGGTTCACGCCAAGGACAGCGTCACTCCACGCAAGACCCGGCCACTCCCACGACTGTGAGAACTCGCTGATGCACCCGAAAGCGGTGTGGAACTCCTCCACATCCCCTGCGTAATCCTGGGAAACGCGAAGGCTGCGGGGCTTGTGCTCTACTTCCGCGCTCAACAAGCCGGTCAGGTTCTCCCCGTTGAACACTGTGTCGTTGGGAATGTCCAGCTCGGGGCAGTTGTAAGTGGTGTGGAAAGGCTTACGTAGTAGCCACACCATCGTGGGGGCGTTCACGCGCTCAACCTCACGCATCACGGACTGCACGTCGTTAGCCACCTGGTCGGACTTGCCGTGCCAGAACTCAAGCTCCTCAGGGGTGAGCGAGTATGAGCCCGCCCCCGCTAAACGCTCCGCAAAAGAGGAGAAGGTGTCTTTAATCTCCGATAGCAGGCTCTTGCTCTGCGAGCTGTCGCTTCGGTTCCCGAGCTTCACCCCGAAGTAGATTTCACTTACTAGGCGGACGTCATTATTTAGGAACTCACCTGTCTCATTCATTAACGTGTCAAAGCGCGGGGGTGTGTGCCAAGCCTTATTGCTGGCGCGGTCGTGTAGACCGTCGTACCAGTCTTGAACACTGAACTGACGGTGAACGTTACGAATGTGGCACTCAACTGGCTCTTGGCTATCTCCAAGGACGGCGTACAGGAGGTTAGTTACCCGACGCCCGACCATCTCCTGGTCTGTTTGAGATTTAAAGTCGCTGTTCTGGGTGGGAATGCGAAACCACGCCCACACCTCTTTACGGGAAACAATAATCCTGTCATCTACATGCTCAATGCCTAATACGCTCACACCTTTACTATCGGCGTGAACGGGCTTAGCGAGTAACTACAACCGACTCAATGTAAATGTTCTCGGGCTTCTTCGTGTCCCACTTACGAAAATCAACGAGATGCTTAGGGGAGGAACGGAAACGTAAACGAGAGAGCGCTAGGCGTAGGACATCTTTACCATAAGCGACCTTGCTGGTAGCGACATTGGCTACCGCGAGGGTGGAGATTCCGACGAACACTAGGAAGACGCCGGCTTTAACGACGGTGCCTACCCCAATGAGGTTCATCACCGGTAGGAGCAGTGCGAAGTAGGCGGCAAGGCCTATTGCTAGTCCTGCTGCCCCCCACAGAATCGTGGTCTGCTTGATGGCACGAGGGAACGTAATCCCGCCTAACTGGCGGAACTTCGGCTCTACATCAAGCTGCCACGAATGGTCGTTTAGCTGCATTATTTCTTCGGGATATTGACTTCCGGAAGGGTACCGTCGCTGATGGGGGTGATAACCGTATTCGCTTCTTGTACGAAGAACTCCAGTACGCCAGCACCAGCCACGAGAACCAGGATGCCTGCGATACCCATAGCTAAACGGATAAGCCCCTGCTTGAAGTTACCTTTTATCATCGGCAGGGCAGAAAGACCAAGCACCACTGGTATAGCCACTAGAGCCATGTAGCGCAGGACGGTGTCAAGCAGCCCAAGGATTGTTTCCATTCTTTTTTTACCTCTTTCATAGTAGTTGAACCCGAAGGCTCTTACCAGTGAACTACCCGCAAAAGTCCTTCTCTTTTACTATCGGCTTAATAAGACCCGATTTGCTTCACAAGCCACTTATCACCGACGCGCTCCATAACCAGTAAGTACTCGCCCTTCTTCACCTCACCGGACGAATCCCACGAGACCGTCATGGTGCCTGTAGCGAGCGGTTGGATAGTCCCGTCCTCGTTAGCGGGAGCGAACATAGAGATGGAATCCAAGGCGAGGAAATCAACCTGACCGCTTAAGCCCTCACGCGTGTAGAAGGTGGCTTCAGGAGCGATGACAGCGTTCAAAGCTGCGTCGTTATCGTCCTCACCAGGGCTAGCTTGGCTCCACGCTTTTAAGAACAGCTCCGCTTGCGCGCGGGTCTCTGTGGAAACATCAACGCCGGTAGTAGCGGCTTCCACCTGCGGGAGCGTGCGTTGAACAAGAGGCAAGATAGCGGGAGCAGCCATAACCACTCCTCGGGCACTATCATCCAAACGAACGGGAACGGACAGTTGGATTTGCTCCAAAGCACCAGTGGGAGTGGTGAGCCACGCCTCGTAAGTTAAGGAAGCGGCCGCACGGTCCGTAGCGGACAGTTCAGGTGTATTCAGTAGGACCGGTCCGTGAACTATTTCCTGAACGAACGGTTTCGGGTCATCCTTCTTAGGCGATTGGATAGCGCTCACCCACGCGTTACCCTCACCAGCTGTCATCTCCTCAATGACCTGTGAGCGCGTAGCGTCCTCACCCTGGATAGCTGACTGTAAGTAAGCGGTCAGGAACTGCTCACCTGCAGCGTCAAACGGCGTGTAGTACCCGTCACTAGCGATACCAGCACTGACCTGTGCCGCGATGGTCTCCGCGTCCGCGGGACGGTTCACGACACCCACGACAGTGTTAGCAACCAGGCCGAACAAGACCGTGCCCATCACGCTGAACACGATGATTTTCTGTGTCTTACGACGCTTCAACGGTGTGACTGAGGTAGGACCAACAGGGTTCGTGGTTTTCTCAACCTTCGCTGTCGGGTGGTATTTCACCGCTGGTTGCGTGGGAGCTACCGGAGGCGGCTGTGGGGTTGGGGGTGGTTGTGGGCCGGGCTGCTCAACCGGGGTCTCAACTACCGGGGGAGTAGGGGGAGTGGACTGCTCAAAGGTGAAGTCCTCAACCGGCTCCTGTGCTTTCGGGGCGGGCTGTTCTGGTGTTTGCTCAACCGGCTTAGCTTCACCCGTATCCACCGTTGGGGGTGTGAACGAGCGACGACGCTTAGGCTCCGGTGCCGTTGGGAAATTACTCACACCTTTACTATCGGCTTCCGTTAGCAAGTCTGGTGAGCTGGGAGAGTAATAGATACAGTTCTTCCAAAGAAACCTCAAAACTTTCGTTCTTGCATCCACCGCATTTGCTCTGCCTACCGAGCATAAAAGGCTAGGCCAGCTCTAACCTGGGTTAACCCGTCTTTACCAGCACGGGCGCTGAATCAATCGTTTACCCGCATGTCTTCGCACTCTCAGCACAGCAACTCTGGAGCACTCTTTACGAGGCTTCCAACTACAGTTCGCGCGTTCAGGGGAAATGCAAGGGTTTAACGAGACTCTTTCGTGAACTATTTGTCAGCTTTATCAGCTCGGGTGAGTTCCTCATCAAAACTGACCTTATGCTTACGCTGGAACGGGTTCTCGTCCTCATCATCGTCATCTTGGATGAGGCCTCCCCAGAACCTTCCTAAGGCGCTGACCTTCACTGGTTCCGTGTCCACGGGTTGCGTCTGCTGCCTAATGAGGGCGCGTAGCTCCTCCGGGTCTTGCCCACGGCGAATACGGTTAGCCCAGGAGATAGCGGCGCTTAGCTGTTCATCAGGGAGGTAGTAGCCCTGCATAGCGTGGTAACCGTCTAGGTCCTTGAATATGCCTCGTCCGCGCGGGTCTGCGGGTGTTCGCGTACCGACCACATCGTCCAAAATCATGTTAGAAGCAATAGTGTTCATGCGTCCCATACCGATACGGCCTTCAACAGTGTTGCGTGTATCACCGCGCATAATGTCTGCGTCGGGACGCTGCGTGGCTAGGACTAAGTACAATCCAGCGGCTCGGCCTTCGCGAGCGAGCTTACCGAGGATAGCTTTCGCTTCCTTCTTGCCAGCGTCTTTTTCCTTATCCCCGGTCTCTGATAGGAGCGATGTGAGCTCGTCAATCATTACTAGTAGGGCCCGAGGCGGTTCTGGTAGTGAGGAGTACTTCTGAACCCCGTGTCCCTCCATCATCTCGAAACGGGCTTCCATCTGGTCTTGCGCGGCCTGCAAGGTGGCGAGCATCTCGTCATCGGTGACCGCGTATGTCAAAACACCGTCAGCGTCCTTGTACATGCTTAACTCAACACGCTTCGGGTCCAGCAGAATCAGGTCCCAGAATGGTGACTGTAAAGCGTGCAGGAGGATGCTTCGTTGTGTCATTGACTTACCGGAACCGGAAACACCCGCGATAAGTACGTGTGGGATAACGGTCGGGTCCCACACGAGGGGCTTACCGTTAGTACCGATACCTAACGGCATCTCGTTCCACTCAAAATCCCCACGCGTAGGGAACGGTAATGGTGCAGCGTTAGGGAGTGGCTTCTGCGCCTCAATAATGACGCAGTTGCTAGCCGGCTTCCACTCAAACGTCCACGACATTCCTTCCATCGCACGGTCATTCCAGTGAGCTTCAAACTTGCTCTTACTTGCCGCGGTGACATCCATGTTGCTGGGGAAAAGCACACGCACATACGACGGGAGCTCCTCTTTCCACTCTTCCACGACGATGTAACTATTCTTAGCCAGTTCAGCACCCTTCGGGAGCTTCAAATCAGCTTGAGCGACCGGGAAAACCTGCTCCACGAACCAATCACGGTTCGCCTTAACTGGCTTCCACCGCTTTTGTAAGAACGCGAAAGTGCCAACCAGTGCGATAACACCCACCCAGTCGTAAGTAAATACGACGGAGGCCACCGCTACGGTGATACTTGCCGCGATGAGGTGCTTAGGTAGGAAGCCAGGTGCTTTCTTCAGTACGGGGTTTGTGTCCTCTTTCGCGTATGCGAATGGTTCACGGATAGCCGCCAGCGCGGGGGATTGAACTTCCCCTGTCTCCTCTAAGCGCTGCTTACGCCTGCGCGTAGCGAACACTGCGTAAGCGATGAACAAGGCCAAGAAGGCGACAGCGAACGGGCGGGCAGCGAGCACCTCGTAAGTGCTGACTGCTCTCGGCCACCAAGTATCAATAAACTCGCTCACTTCTTATCCTTCTTATCCTTCTTCTTTTTCTTCTCGGGCTTAGGCTCTTCGCTTTCCTTAGGCAGGATTTCCACCAGGTCGCCTTGCGCAGTAGCCTTAGCAGTAACCGGTGCGCTCGACGCCGGCACTGGGTTACCCATTACCTCGCCGTCCTTCACTACCGAGAAGATGGAGAAGGCGATGATGATGATGAACACGGGTGTGAGTATCACCCTTTCTGTAGTACCACCTGCCGCTAGGCGAGCTAGGCGGAAGTCACGCGAGTACGGCCATAGCCACGGCACACCGCTCATAGTGATGGCGTCCCCAACAATGTGAATGAAGAAGCCAGCGGAGAAAGCAACTAGCAGCCACTTGTAATCCCCGCCTTGTAACGCGACAGCTGTCGCGAACGCTCCGGAGACAATAGCGGTGAACACCCAGCGCAGTAACGAGTTATTAAGGTGCAGAAACTTAGCCACCTTCAAGGCTTTCAATGCGAAAGCGGCGAGGAAGAAGGCGAGCACCGCAGGGGCTATCACGCCGAAGTTTCCTATTAGTAGGGCAGCCACGACAGTAACAACAGCTACCCCTAAGAGGCTGTGCGTGGCTTTACGATGGCCGAACCCGATGACACTCACGACCTTACCCATCACAGTGGTCACTGGCGGTAAGGAACGAGACGCAGAGGATGTACCTGCGGGATGGTCCAGGTCAGGGGCAACAGCCGCACCAGCAACAGCGAGCGCTCCGAGCGCGTACTGGCTCATTGTTAACGGGGTGTTTGTAGCAGCAGCAATCAACGGTGCGCCCGCTAACCAAGCGGCAGCTCCCGATAAAGAATGAGCGAAACCCATCATGGCGCGCTACCTTTCGTGTAGTGTCTAAAGGTCGTTCAAGATTTCGTTACCGAAATCCTGTAACCACCCCAAGACCTGCGCAGATAGGTCCCATAGGACAGTGAGCATCTGACCAGGGTCTCCATTGCCTGCGTTCCACAGCCAAAGTGCCCCAATAGCAACTACAGCGAACCCGATTACTTTCGGGATAACCTTCCGAAAGAAAAACAGTGCTACGACGACGCCTAACACTATTAATATCGTTACGGTTTCCATAGTTTTTGCTCCTCTCCTACAGAACTATCTGCAAAAGACCTTCACTAGAACTATCGGTCGGAATCCGTAAAGAAGTTAAGTAAGAACACGGCACCAGCGATAACTCCCATGAACACAGGAACTTGCGTGAGAATCACTAAAGCGGCAATACCGGATAACTGTGCGGCGATGTACAGCACGAAAAGCACTACACCGGACGCGAAACCCAACGGGTGGTTCTTAGCGACCCGCTTCACCATCACCCACAGGGTCGTGAGAACAGTGGCTAGGTCTCCGCGCTCAGTATCTTCGCCGGTTTTACGACCTAAAACAGTGCGCTTCTCTTTGAAAGACACTTGGTTGAGCTCGTCAGCGAAATCCTCACTGATTTCTACCTGACGGCCTCGCTGGAAGGAACGAACAAAGCTCTTATCCGAGCTGGCAGACAAGCCAAGCCAGAACCCAGCACCGATAGTGGCGAGCAGCCCTCCCCTACCCAGCCAAATAATCACGCTGTCGTTCAACTCTAGGAATATTCCTGCTAAACCAGCGATGAGGTAGTACGCGAGGACCGCGCCTAACGCGATGAGAGCTTTAACCTTCACTTGGCACCACCCATGAGACGGTCACGCCGACCAGGCCCCGGTCTTTACCCTCTATCTTGTTCACGCTCACTCCCGCGTCCTGTAAGTACTGGGATACGGTGAGAGCGCGGGCGTCATCACGCGTGCATTCCCTGCCGCCGCAAGTGGCGTACTCGGATACATAACCGAAGACATCCACGCTGACCCCTTCCGGGATGCGTGTGATTACTTCATCCAGCTTCTCCTTACCCGCGTCTGACAAGGAAGCTTCGAACGGGGTGAAGCCGACCACTCTTTCCACATCGGTGTACACAACTTCCGGCTCAGGCTCCACGGGTGTGGGCTCCACAGGTGTGGGCTCCACAGGTGTGGGGGTCGGTTCAGGTGTTACTTCGGTCTCCACGGTCGGTTCAGGCGCCGGTAGCGGCTCCGAGGTGGTCTCGTTAGGGGAGAGCACGACGAATGCGGCTACACCAGCTGCTATCCCAACACCAATGATTACTGAAACCAGTCCCTTCTTCCTTCCGGTCTGGTCCTTCTTGTAGCTCAATGGCTCCTTGGTCTCCACGGCCTCCCTAGGGGTGTCTTTGGTCTCCACGGGGGTGAAGTTCTTCAAACCCGTCCTGTCTAGGGGGTCGTGCAGCTCCTGCTGTCCGAATTCAAACTCATCGCTCACACTCTTACTATCGGTAAGAAAAGAGCGGTGTTCACCTAACTAAAGGATGCAGGCTTGAACGTAAGCGAATCGAGCGCCCTTTACGGCGTCATCGGCTTCGCCTGTGGTTGCCGCACCGGCGAGTGAGTCTTGGTGAAGGGCTTCCGCGTCCTCGTACGCCTCATAGGCGACTCTCACGGGGTAGGTGTTCTCCGTGTTAAGGGTGCTCGTAGTTCTCTGTACTTCTGCGAGGCTCGCGCCGTTTGTTACTTGCTCGTAGTACCCGGCTAGCTCATCGCAGGTTGCTTGGTCGGTTTGGGAGAGTTCAAGGACTATAGGACCATCCGACACACTCGGCCCAACGACATTCTCTAACCAGACTACGTACAAGAGTGTCGGGAGGGTTATCGTGAGAGTAAACAGCGCGAAGGAACGAGCCCACTCCCTGAGGCTCCACAGACCTCCCGTTCCTTTCTTGGCGGGCCCTAGGTCTTTAATCGTACTCACACCTTTCTAACTCATCGCAGGTTGCTTGGTCGGTTTGGGAGAGTTCAGTAACGACAGGTCCTTGGTACTCCGGGGGAGGGGCCAAGTACACCACCACAGTCGTTATCACTATCGAGAGTAAGAGGATGCCAAGGATGAGACCACCGCCGGCACGCATAAACATCCGCACCAGGATTACAAAGTCGTCCTTAAAGTCGCCCTTACTACTACTCACATCTTTACTATCGGTAAGAAAAGAGCGGTGTTCACCTACAGGATGCAGGCTTGAACGTAAGCGAATCGAGCGCTCTTTACGGCATTATCGGCTTCGCCTGTTGTTGCCGCGCTCGCATGCATGGTTGAACGGGTGCGTGTAGGTATTCCTTAATAGCCCTGCCACTGGTGTAAAGGTTCACCTACGCTTGGTAGGCGGCCTTAGCAGGGTAGTTGTTCACGCGTATACGAGCCGTAGCTTTACGCTTTGAGGGCGGAGAGGACTTCCCGGTTCCAGTTAGCAGGACCTAGCTTCGGGCCTTCAGCCACGTGCTTATCCACTATCTCCTTAGCGGTTCGCTCTGGTAGGTCCTGAAGCCTGTCTGTTTGGTACTTCAAATGTAAGTAAGCAGTGAGCTCTGCTGGCTCAATACGCGCAAGAGTGCTTAAACGTAGTAGGCGCGTGAGGGTCTCGCTAGTGGCGGGCCGTGACGGTTTAACAGCGAGCGATAAAACATCCCGCAACGGTAGGTCAGTGCCGACCACTGCGGCGGAAACAATCGTGTTCGCGAGCCACGGCGCGGCTTTCACTGCCTGCTGAAGACGAGATAACTGTTCTGCACTCACACGTTAACTATCGGCTGTCCTTTATCGCTTTCCGCTTAGCAGCAGAACGCGTGCGTAGTCGTCTGTAACGCTTATCACGATGTTTACCGCTCGCGTTAGAACGCCGCAGCTCTGTTAAACGCCTGCCTGTATTCATACTGGGACTATCGGCTGGTTACGCGCGAGATACGGGGTGGCACTGGTTACAGGAAGTGTCCACAACAACTAGCTTCTTACCTTCACCTAAAGCGAACAGGGCGTCTTTCTGAGTCAAAGACTCTCCCCCAGCAGGACCGAGACCGCACTTAAGCTCCACCCGGCTGGTCTTAGCGTGCGCGAGAGAATCAACCTGGTTGTGAGCTAGCCATTGGCCTGCTTCCGTGTAATCCCTCCAACCACCGTTGGTGATGTACACATACCCGGCCTTACCAGCGAAGCAACCGCTCTTGCAGTAGCGAGACTGGCACCGCGTGCATCTTTCCCCACCCCAGTACTGGCTGACCTGGTCAGGTTCCATGGCACAGTCCGGGTCGTCGTCGTAGTGACGCTCGTCTTGAAGTAGCGGGTTCTGTGGCTTCTTATTCGCATCCATAACGCTCACGCCAGGGGTACCGAACAAGACGCTGGCTAAGTCAGGTTCCGGGTCGGACACGGAGCTGGTGGGCTTTACTGACGGAGCAGCGGTAGGGGCGGGCACGGCAGACGGTGCGTACTGGCCGCCGTTCGGTTGGCCTGCAGGTCGTCGTTTCATAAGTAGTTCCTTTCTGTTACTAGGGAACTACCTGTAAAAGGAAAACCCCGCCGAAGCGGGGCCCTCGTGGGTTCCTTTAACTATTCGCTCTTACCTAGGGCCGTACCATTGTTCTTCATTGCGAACCCTGGTTGGGAGCTCGTTCAGGTACTTGCTCATAGCTTCTCCCATACGAAGGAAGCTCTCTTGCTTCTGCGGCTCGCTCATCTTTGCTTGACCAAAAATAGACTCCCGGACTTCGGCCTGCGGACCATCGCCGTCGTAGTCGTAGTCGTCGCTCCCGGGGACGATAATCTCGCCGTTGGAGCCTAGTGCTGCAATGTCCTCATCACTAAACACCCGCTCTGTCGTACCCGGGTAGGTGACATCCTCAAGGTCGTGACGGTGGTAACTGGTCGTGTCCCAGCTGATGGTCGTTTTCTCATCGTCGTAACCGTGCAGCGTGGCGCCGCTGAGGTGGAGGTCCATAACTGTGTCTTCCATCCGCACGAAAGACGGGTCTTGGAAGGACTCATCCTCACCGTAGGCGAGTATCTGTCCGCCTAAATTACAACGGTCCTCGTACTGCGTCACCTCTTGCCGTTCCCCGTCGTAAGTCAATACTTCTAGTAAAGGCCCGGCAGGTGACTGCTTAGCAACTACCGTGACTGCTACTGGGGTGTACCCGAGGTCAATCTCTACTTCCTCGATGTGCCCACGCACACGCGTCACGCGAACGGTGTAGGCGTCGGCAAGCAACCGGTCGGCGTCTTCAACGCTATCTAAGTCACCGATACGCTCTTTGATGTACTGCTCACGGTCCAACGCGGCGAGGCTGGTGAGGTCAAAACTGGGTGTGTCCTCACTTGGTCGCGTCGCGGTAGCTGGAGCGGCCCCAGGCACCTTGTCACGCCCGGCGCCAATAGAACCAGCCATCTTGCCGTCATCATTTTGAATGTAGTTGGTCATTTCATTACCTTTCTGTTACTAGGGAACTATCGGTATTTTCGAGTTCTTCTTCACCCAGTCCTGGAACGGGGAGAGCCAGTCGGTCTCCGCCCCTGCGTACAGGTCACTGACCTCACGAGAAGGCGTTAACCCTCCCGCGGGTTCCCACTCGGAGGGAATGTTGCGTAGGCCTTCGCTATAGATAAGAGCTAACGCTTGGTCTCGTACCGGCACCGTGAGAGCGTCATTTTCTATAATCTCTTTCTCCAGCATCTCAGTTTTGAAGCTGTACTCCTTGGCGCGAAGCTTCGGCTTAGTTAAGTGAGTTGCGATAGCGAGGTCACGCAGATTATCAATGTGCGGGCTTCGGTTCTTAAGGAAGTCAGTCACATCCTCATCCGTGATTTGCTCCCCCGGTTTAAGCTGCCCGTTGACGGCGTGGAATGTGAACGGGTGTCCGTTGACGGCTATCGGACCGTTACTCACCACGGGTGTGGGAGCGACGGTCGTGGCTGTGTGCTCTTGTAAGAAAGCGCGCGTGTCCGTTGGGTACTGAGAGGCAACGTCTTCTTGATGCTGAGCGACCGCTTGCGCTACGAGAGCGTCCTTAACCTCCCGGAAAGCGTCAATGTCCCCTGAGATGAGCAGCGTGTTAGCGGCAGGGCTGGAGGCGACAGCTGACTGTGGCACATCAACTTTGAACACACCATCAGTCATGTAGTGGTTCTCAATGTCACTCTCATTGGCGGTGAACATTGAGTAGTCAATAACGACCGTATTCCCGGCTGGTGCGGTGACCGCACCACGGCTAGGAGCGGCCCCAGGCACCTTGTCACGCCCGGCGCCAATAGAACCAGCCAGCTTGCCGTCATCTTTTTTAATGTAGTTGGTTTTTTTAATGTAGTTGGTCATAAGCAGTTCCTTCCCTTTCCAAGGAACTACCCGTAAAAGTGACGGTTTAGACTGGAGCCATTCACGCAGCAATGACTCTGGCCTGGTTACGCCGAAGCGGGCCCATCCCTGGTGGATTACTCGAGTGTTACTGCCATAACAATGGCCACTCGGTTGCCGCCCTTCTTGAAGATTTTCTTCGCTTTTTTCTTACCGAGTAACTTTTTAAGTTGCGCGGGCGTGGTGCCCGCAGCAAGGAAGGTTGACTTCTTCGGGTTATTCAGAACAGACTTCGCGGTGTTCTTCGCTCGGTTCTCACTTATAGCGTTGATGTTTCTGTCATTCTTAGCGTTGAACCCCGCATACCCTACAGTCACTAAGACGGTATTCTTAGCCTTAGTGTTCTCCTTGCCCCACTTCTTCAGGTCCCTACGGTCCTTTGACTTGATGCGGGAGGAGAACTTCTTGAAAGTCTGAGCCTTCACGGCTTTTACCTTCTTGATTTCGTCCAGTTGGATGATGACAGGAGCGGCACCGCGAGGGTCCGCAGGCGTCTTAGCCGAGCCACTGTCGCCAGAGTTGTTGTTGTTGCTAGGAGCGGGCGAAGAATTACCCCCGCCAGAGTTGTTGTTGTTGCTAGGAGCGGGCGAAGAATTACCCCCGCCAGAGTTGTTGTTGTTGTTGTTGCTAGGAGCGGGCGAAGAATTACCCCCGCCAGAGTTGTTGTTGCCAGAGCCTCCACCAGGAACTGACGGACTAGAGACAGTCTCTAGTGGGACCTCACCGTCAGCACCAAGCACCGTGATGGTGTAAGTCTCAACCGTGGTCAGTCCGTTGGAGTCCGTAGTGGTGATTACCAAGACGTACACGCCAGGGTTAGTGAAGGAGTAAGTTCCCCCGCCGCTGACGCTACCGTAACTGCAATCCCCACTAACGCAGGTGCCACCAAGGTTGATGTCATACGAACCCATGCTGCGGAACAGCGACCCGGAACGGGTTTGAACCGGAGCGATGGTGGTGTTAGTGCTACTAGCCACGACCGTGGGCAGGTTACGAGTGCCGCTCACCCCGGAGCCGTCCGTGACCCGGATAGTGAAGGTGTTTGTGGACAGCTCGGTCGGTGTCCCAGAAATAACCCCAGAGGTGGAAAGGCTCAACCCGGCTGGAAGTGTCCCACTGTCAATCGTCCAAGTGTAGTTCCCGTCGCCGCCTTCGGCTTGAAGTGTTTGCGAGTACCCCTG
>Ga0209119_1002935_pt1 | contig 15134 bp, 14 predicted proteins | sample COG_03_FD_184747 | JGI IMG/M metagenome (GOLD analysis project Ga0209119, IMG submission 184747) | Pelagic Microbial community sample from North Sea - COGITO 998_met_03 (SPAdes) (version 2) | ecosystem: Environmental > Aquatic > Marine > Neritic zone/Coastal water | place: Helgoland, sampling... | reverse complement strand
AGAAAAATTTATATCAGAGATTTTATAATGCAAAAAATTCTTGCGAGCTATAATGCTATTTTTTGGGATTTTGATGGTGTTATTAAGGACTCAGTGGAGGCTAAAGCGCTTGCTTATGAGAGTTTGTTTAAAGGGATGGACCCATTATTACTCAATAAAGTCAAAATTCATCATCGTGATAATGGAGGGGTTTCCCGTTATGAAAAAATCCCTCTTTATCTTCGGTGGGCGGGTTTTGAAGTGACACAGATCTTAGTCGATTTATATTGTAAGAGATTTTCGGCAATAGTAACGCATCTAGTAATTGATTCTGCCTGGGTTCCAGGGGTGAGAGACTTTCTAATAGACAACTACCCATATAAAAAGTTTTTCTTGATCACAGCTACACCAACGAAAGAAATCAAAATAATTTTAAGTGAATTAGGCCTTCTAGATTGTTTCATTGAGATTCATGGTGCGCCGATCAAAAAATATGAGGTTGTTCAGGACATCATGCATAGATTAAATCTTCAATCAAAAGATGCGTTACTTGTTGGTGATTCTGCGTCCGATTATGAAGCGGCGACCAAAAATAATTTGAGATTCGTGCTGCGCTGTACCGCCCTTAATGGCAAGCTACAAAAACTCCATAAAGGACCTTCTTTTGAAGGGTTAATTTGATTATGAATAAACTTGTTAAAATCGGAAAAATTAGAGATAAGCTTCATCGCAGAGTACTCACCTTGGGAAGCTGGATGCAAATACCTAGCTCATCTGTAGCAGAAATTATGGGTGCATCTGGGTATGACTGGGTTGCGATAGATTTAGAGCATGGTGCAATTTCAACTCACCAATTACCCGACTTGTTTAGAGCTATCGAGTTGGGAGGAACTTTGCCTTTAGTTAGGCTGGCTGATGGCAGTGCTCAGAACTGTAAAGCCGCGCTGGATGCGGGAGCCGGAGGCGTTATTATACCGATGGTTGAATCGGCTGGTCAGTTAGAGCTGACAAGGTCGAATTGTTGTTGGCCTCCGTCCGGCTCACGAGGGGTTGCTTTCTCTAGAGCGAATCTTTTTGGAAAGCATTTTAATGCGTATATTCAAGAGGCCCAATCTCCACTAATAGTGGCGATGATTGAAAGTATTGCTGGACTTGAGAATATAGCTGAAATTACAGATGTTTCTGGCTTGGATGCCATTTTTATAGGACCCTACGATCTTTCGGCATCCATGGGAATAATGGCTCAGTTTGATGATGCTCGGTTTATAGAGGCTCTTGCTAAGATCACGGAGGCTGCTCGTGTTAAAGGTATACCGATCGGTATACATGTCGTTGAACCTTCACGTGAACAAGTTGAGTCTCGAATCGATGAAGGTTACTGTTTCATAGCCTATTCTATTGACGCTGTCATGCTCAGATTGCAAGCTAACTATGAGAGTTATTGAGTCCAAGGCGCTGCCTCAGAAGCCACTGTATTTTTATGGTGACAAGCTCTGGGGTGGAGCAGACAATTTCATTGCATCTAACTTGATTGATAAGTCTATAGACTACTTTGTGTTCATGGATTCTAGAGGGCTTACAGGTGAACTATCTTCCTCTCTTGTTGGGAAGATAATGTCAAAAATAACACAGCTCAATAAAACCTATCTAGTGATAATCAGGCCGCTTGAGTTAACCACCTGGGCAACACTAGGTAATTTTTGTGCTTTAAACGATCTAACGTTTAGAAACTTAATAACAAACATGGGTTTTGTCGATTTCACTCCAAAGAAAAAATCAGTTTGTGATGATTCGATAAAGCAAATTGGACGATGTATTGGTAATGGGGAAGCTGTTGCCGTGGGGATAGAACGGTACAGCTCACTCGACAATCGTGATATTGAGCTTTACAGCATAGAGTACAGCGAAAAATATCGGTCGATGGTTCAAGATATCGTTAGTAAGCAGCGAACCATCATAATCAATACGCCTCAGGTGTCTATAGATATCAAGATAGAAAGAGCTAGGCCAAAAAGCTTCTTTTCAGGTATCTCAGAAGGAAATTTGTTTAATTTAGCATTAGCAGATACGATCATGATAGAAGCAGATGGATTTGATGAAAGTCATACTTTTGATGCGGTCCACTATACAGTTAATGGAGCTGAGAAAATAATGAAGTTACTTAGGAAATTCTTGTGAAAGAAGAAGATATTAGGCCAAAGCATATTTTTGATGAATATTTGGCGATGGCAACCGAGGATACCAAAGCGTATTTTGGAGATTGTGATAGGGAGATAATTAATTGCCCTGCTTGCGATAGTCGCGGTGTATTTGCTTTCCATAAGTCAGGGTTTGATTATGAAGAATGCCCTGGATGTATGACTCTTTTTGTAAGTCCCAGACCTATTGCAACAGCTTTTGATAAATATTATACGGAAGCTCCGTCTGTTGATTATTGGGCTACAACTTTTTATAAGGAAACTGCAGGCGCCCGTAGGAAGCTGCTGTGGAAGCCAAAAGCAAAGTTAGTAAAAGAAGTTATTGACCGCTGGATTGACGTTACAAAAAATTACTCTGTTGTAGATATTGGTGGGGGTTACGGCATATTTGCGGAAGAAATTGAAAAGCTGACACAAAAGGACTCAATAGTAATAGAGCCCGGCCCCATGCTTGCAGATATTTGTAGGCAGAAAGGAATTACAGTTATAGAAAAATTTTTAGAATCGGTTATTGCCTCTGATCTACCTAATGGCAGAAAGGTTTTTGTGAGCTTCGAGTTATTCGAACACCTGCATTCACCCAAAATATTTTTGGAGAGCTTATATGATGCTATGTCATCAGGTGATCTGTTTATTTTCACCACACTATCAGGGACAGGTGTAGATATACGTGCCTTATGGGAGAATTCAAAATCTGTATCTCCACCCCATCACTTAAATTTTCTAAACCCCAAATCTATCCCGATTTTACTTGATCGCGTTGGGATGGAAACCTTAGACATCACCACTCCCGGTAAATTGGATATAGATATTATGCAAAATAGCCAGGATAAAATAGAAGATCGTTTCTGGCGCAGCTTTCTGGCTTTGGCATCTGATGACGACAAGGTGGCTATGCAGCAAATGATAGAGAGGACACGGTCGAGCTCACATATTATGGTTGTATGCCAAAAACCATAACTGTCTTTTTTGAGTATTTTCTAATTCAAATAAAATATTAAACCGAGGTAAAAATGAATATTCTAGCTTTAATACCCGCAAGAATGGGTAGTTCTCGATTTCCAGGAAAACCCCTGGCTAAGCTAATAGGTAAGCCAATGATCGGTCATGTCTATGAAAACGTGTCTCAGTGTAAATCTCTGACCATGACTGCTGTGGCTACTTGTGATGACGCTATTTTCGATTATATTGAGTCAATAGGTGGTAAAGCAGTGATGACTGCAGACACATATGAGCGAGCCTCTGATCGATGTGCTGAGGCGTTAATTACAATTGAAAAAGAAGAGGGTATTGTTTTTGATATTGTGGTGATGGTGCAAGGTGATGAGCCAATGACCCACCCAGATATGATTGATGAAGCTATTCAGCCCATGCTCACAGACGAAAGCGTTCTTGTCACCAACCTGTTAGGTCAGATTGATTCTATTGAAGAGTTTAACGATCGCAATTGCATTAAAGTCGTTTGTGATTTGAAGGGGAATGCTGTCTATTTTTCACGGGAACCCATTCCTACTGCTGGTAAATCTTTGGAAATTCGAGCAAGCAAACAGGTTTGTATTATTCCGTTCCGACGTGACTATTTGCTAGAATATACTCGCCTTGCGCCGACGCCATTGGAAATCGCTGAGTCTGTTGACATGATGCGAGTTCTGGAGCATGGGGGAAAGATAAGAATGGTGCCAACTCGGCATCAATCGTATGCAGTAGATGTGCCAAATGATCTCGTTAGAGTTGAAAAGTTGATGTCCGATAATATCTAATTCTGTGTAGATTTAGTCATTCGGATTTAAGACTTTTAGATTAACAAATGGTATTTTATGAGTGTCTCTAAAGATATTTTGGATTTACGTTTATCAGGCGAGCTTCTTCTTGAAGATGCTAAATGGATGACATGTAACGCTACTAGGATTATAGATCTGTACAACTTGTTGGTTGAAAATTTGGTTAAAGAAAATGACCTTACAGAATTGCACTTACTCTTAAATGTTTCTTGTCGAAACTCCTATCAATCGTCCATTCTTGATTGTCTGTTTCGTTTAGAATTATTAAAGTTCAGATTATGTGAAAAAGCCTCCTATAGTAAAATCCTAATTGATAAAATACAGATGGAAAAACCAGTTCAGGACTTGCTGACTAAGTATGGGTTGGTTGAAACTCCAATAGTTGTGGTTGGTAAAACCACTCCGATAGCCATTGTGATATTAAAAAATATCCTGAAATCTACTTATGGAATGTTCAATGATCTATTTTGGTCTCGTTTATATATGGTGAAAAAACGGCCTTCAAGTGAAATTGTTTTTGTTGATAGCTTTATGTTTAGCCAGAGTGTTGACGCGAATGGAAATTTTGCCGATAGGTATTACACCGGTTATGAAGAAAATTTAAGTAAGTCTGAAATAGAGAAGCTTTGGTTTGCTCCCACGTTAGCTAATATTAAAACGCTGGGTGAGTATAGGAGGGTTTTTTCAAACATGAGTAAATGTAACTCTAATTTGTTGATTCAAGAAGCGTGGCTTAGCGCGATCGATTATCTGACTTCTATTAAATTGAGTCTGTCTATCCCAAGAAAAGTGTGTCGTCTGTCCCATGACTTGGGTCATGATTTAGGGCAATTAGTGATTAATGAGTCGCGACTGCAGATGGGGTCTTTTTCTCTGGTCAAAGCAATAAATAAATATAGATTTATCCAGCGAATATCAGAGGCTAGTATTGACATTGCTGGCGTGGTTGACTGGAATGAAAATCAGGTGGTCGACAGGGCTTTGAACTTAGGGTTCAAAGCATTTTACCCAGCTGTTCATGTTAGAGGGTATCAATGCTTTATGGTAACCAAATACTATGCTTGTGCAGAACCAAAAGAATTTGAAAAGAGGTTAGGCACATTACCGCATTCTTATCATGTCTTTGGAGAATCAGCGCATGCAGCAACTGCTAGCGTGAGGCAATTTATGGGCCTGGAATTGTCACCCGCTTTTAGATTTTCTTACTTAAGCAGGATTGAGCGAAAAATAACACAACCTCCAACTATTTTATTTGTAATGCCGATTATTTTAGATGAAAGCAGAAAACTGATAGATATGTGTGTCTCTCTTCTAGAAGCGTGTGGGTCTGAATATTCTGTGATAGTTAAAATACATCCTACGTTTACTTTAAAACAGTTTCAGCGAGCTATTCCACCTGCAAAAAATGCTCGAATAAAATTCACAGCCCTCCCGATGAGTGAACTTTTTTCTAGTATTTCATTGCTAGTTTCAGTTACATCAAGTGCATGTGCCGAAGCTGCTGCTTTGGGTATTCCTGTGGCAATCTTGGGGAATTTTTCAGGCCCCACTTTGAGCCCAATTCCCCAATTGATCCCTGAGAATTATTCAGGGACGTGTTATTCCTTAAGTGATCTAAAGTCTTTTATTTCAATTAATTTGAAAACGACGATTTTAGAGCCTTTAGTCAGCGAAATTTTGCATCCTAACGATCGAAATGGAACTAGTGGTCTTTTTGTTTTTACAAGGGAGTGAGCGGTCAATAGCACAGCGTATATTCAGCTGAATTCGTTAAATTGTGTCATAACAAACTTTTTTTACTTTATGCGAGGTACAGTTGATATTGCAGTAAGAAATTCTAGTTCAAGGCTATATAAGCTTTTCGCGCGCGCATTGAACCTTACGGAAAATGTTTTTTTAATTTTGTTTTAATTCCTGACATAACACGCCGTGACTTTTTGATTTTAAACTCATCTACTAATTTACTTATGATTGGATATTTTTAATGAGCATGAAACCCTTAATTAGTGTAGTAATTCCTACTTATAATGACGCACACCACCTAAAACGGTCGGTAGGTTCAGTACTAAGCCAATCTTATTCTAATTTTGAAGTTATTGTAGTTGACAATAGTTCTTTGGATAACACAAAAGCTGTGTTAGATGCATTTAAAGACGAACGAATAAAGTATTTTCTAATCAATAATAAAGGTTCGATCGCAGCATCGCGTAATTTGGGAATTCGTAATGCGAGCGGTTCTTGGGTTGCATTTCTAGACTCAGACGATTTTTGGTATAAAGATAAGTTAACGGCCATGTTCTGTAGTGATTTTTGCAGTGAGAATTTTGAAGCTATTTCTCACAACGTGTTGACTGTAGATGTCAACGGGGATGAACTTAGGAAAATGGTCTGTGGACCGTTTACTGACACATTTTATTATGACCTACTATTTACAGGTAACAGATGTTCGACCTCTGCAATGGTCGTTAAATCATCATTTTTAAGAGCTAATAAGTTAAAGTTTAATGAGTCGGCAGATTTCATCACTGTAGAGGATTATGGCTTGTGGCTCGATATGGCTAACCTAGGTGCCAAATTTAAATTTATTAATCAGGCTTTAAGTGAATATCTTGTTCACGAAAACAATAATTCCTCAAAAGTTCAATTTCATTTTGAAAATTGTAGAAACTTGTTACGTCACCATGTATTTACTGTATCTGAGTTTCCAGATGAGGCCGATAAATTATGGAAAGCTATTGAGACACGGTTGAAAATGCAGATGGCAATAGCTTACTTTCGGCAAGGTCAGTATCTGAGTGCCTTTTATTTTTTTGGCTATGGCGTTTGTATATCCCCTAAATATTTTACTACATTCTTGTTGAGTAAATATCATCGTAGATTAAAAGCAAAACATTAATCCTGTAACGTAGAATCGCACTTGTCTCAGTGGTAACTCGTATTTTATATCGGTGTTTAAAAGTCATTATTATTTTTGGAGTCAAATAAATGAAAGTCGTAATTTTAGCTGGAGGGTTTGGAACTAGATTAAGTGAGATAACGGGGCTAACCCCTAAACCTATGGTGGAAGTTGGGGGTAAGCCAATTCTATGGCATATTATGAAGACGTATTCGTCATTTGGTTATGATGAATTTGTTATTTTGTTAGGATATAAGGGTCATGTTATCAAAGAATATTTTGCCAACTATTTTTTGCATCACAGTGACATCGAAATTAATCTTAAAGATAACAGCATAGAAATCCTTAACTCTCCAAGTGAATCGTGGAAGATCACATTAGTAGATACTGGTAAAAAAACAATGACGGGGGGTAGGATTAAACGTATCGAGAATTTAATTGGCGATGCGCCATTCTTTTTGACCTATGGTGATGGCGTGGCGGATGTGAATATTGAAGACCTCTATAACAGCCATTGTAGCAGTGGAGGCTCTATTACTATGACTTCGGTTCAGCCGGAGGGTCGGTTTGGCAGTGTTGAAAGCCTTCCAGATGGAAAGGTGACTAAATTTCTAGAGAAACCTCGAGGAGATAATTCCTGGATAAATGGCGGATATTTCGTGTGTGAGCCAAAGGTTTTTAAATATATCAACGATGGTGATGCAACTATTTTTGAGCAAGAGCCTTTGCAACAGATGGCTGATGATGGTGAACTATTTACTTACAAACATACTGGGTTCTGGAAATGCATGGATACTCTCAAAGATAAGAAAGACTTAAATGAGATGTGTTTAAAAAATTGCGCGCCCTGGATTACTTGGGATATCTAGAGATTGACTTTATTAAAAAAAGGTATTGCAGATGTTTAATGATATTTATAGTGGGAAAAAGGTGCTTGTTACCGGCCACACTGGCTTCAAAGGTAGTTGGTTAACATGCTGGCTAGTGAAGCTCGGAGCAGAAGTCGTAGGATTGTCTAAAGATATCCCGACTAAGCCATCAATGTTTGAGGATCTCGAGCTTGAGTCAATGGTCAAACATCACATATGTGATATTCGGGATCATAAAAAACTTTCTATAATATTAAATGCTGAACGTCCAGATGTAGTATTTCATCTGGCCGCTCAGGCTATTGTGTCAACGTCTTATGATGAGCCAGCGGAAACTATCACTACGAACGCAATTGGCACCATGAATGTAATGGAGGTGTTGCGCAACGTCACATGGCCCTGCACTGCGGTTCTTATCACTAGTGACAAAAGTTATGATAATGTTGAGTGGGTATGGGGATATAAGGAGACAGATTCAGTTGGTGGTAAGGATGTTTATAGTGGCTCAAAAGGAGCCGCTGAGCTGATTATAAAATCATATTACCACTCATTTTTTAGTAATAAGGGTCATCCTGTTAAGTTAGCGGTTGGTCGTGCTGGAAACGTAATAGGTGGGGGTGATTGGGCGCGTGATCGGATTGTTGTGGACACCGTCAAAGCCTGGTCAAAAAAACTGAGTGTTGAGATCCGGTGTCCCAACGCTACTCGTCCCTGGCAGCATGTTTTGGAACCAATCTCGGGTTATCTTGCACTTGGTGAGAATTTACTAAATTTTGGAGATGCAGATGGTGAAGCATTTAATTTTGGACCTAGAGCCGAGCAAAATAGAACAGTAACCGATCTTCTTTCAGCTATGGCTGAGATTTGGACAGCACCAAGTCCCGCAGTTCCATACAAGTTGACTGACAATATACCTTTTAAAGAAGCGGGTTTATTGAAGCTAAACTGTGACAAAGCCTTGTTTCATTTAAAATGGGATGCGACCTTGAATTACCGGCAAACAGTAAAAATGACAGCCGAATGGTACTCCGCATATTATGATGAAAAATCTCGTTTATTTGATTTAACGATACAGCAAATAGATGAGTACCAGTCCATAGCTTTGGAGCGCGGATCTTCATGGGTGGCATAGATAATACACAACCGTTTTTGACCCCGTTGAAGATAATAGAGCAAGCTCAAGGGGGAGTTATGCATGGTATAAAGGCTTCTGATCATAGCTTTGCTGGCTTTGGAGAAGCCTATTTTTCAACTGTAAATTTTGGGCTAATTAAAGGTTGGAAGTTACACCGCAAAATGACTTTAAATTTGGTTGTTCCAAGTGGGGAAATAAGGTTTGTGGTGCATAGTGCGTCCGAAAACTATACCGGCCGTGATGTCGTGCCAGTCTTAGATGTTATCTTAGGGAGTACTCAATATTCTCGTCTTACAGTACCACCAGGTTATTGGGTTGCCTTTGAAGGCGTTGGGAGAGAGAGAAATATTCTTTTGAACGTTGCAGATATCGAACATGAGCCTAGTGAGGCAATCAATTATCCTTTAGATTTTTTTAGAGTGCCTAATTTTCACCAATTTTGATTAAATTTGGTGCAGGCCAATCTTCCACGAAGCATATTTTTTCAATTATCGTTCATTGATAACCGTTAGTCTTTGAGTATTCTTTTTCCTAAATTGCAAATAGGTGTTTAATTTTGTCCTTCTCTGCTGAATATAGGCCTCATTCTATAGTTAGGATTACCTTGCTATTTTTGACTATTATGCTTGGTTTGTTTTATTACTATATGGGGCCCTACAGGGTAGTGGCTCTAGCAGTATACATTGTTGGAATAAGTCAGTACTTAGTGCGACGTCCCACTCTGAAACTAAGCCAGATCTTGGTCATGTTTTACATAATATTGCGGGTTCTCTTAGGGGTAGATCAAATAGGTTTTGTTGCGAGTGTCTTTTATTTGCGATTATTTTGGGGCTTCCTGGCCATTTACTTGCTTTTTAAAGTTAATCAGATTGATTTACGCAGGATCTTTATAGGGCTTGCGATACTTACTATCGTAGAGTATTTCGCGATTCATTTGTTTGGTGGCATAATTAATTACCTACCAAACTATACTCAAAAAGATGTCATGTTTGAGTTTTATTCGGCGTCAGGTTGGCTTGGCGGAGCATATTCCTTTGGTGGCAATAGAACTGTAAGTGGTGTGATATTGTTGGCTGTGTTCACGTTATTTGATCAGCAGAATATAAAGGGGAAATGGCTGATATTAGCCGGTAGCTTATTTAGTCTATCAGGTGTCGCTATTGGTTTGACGATGATCTATTTTGGGATCACACGTTTCGCCAATCTAAAGACGTCATTATTATCATCTTTAATGGTGATCCTAGCACTAGCAGCTTTTATTGGATTAGTGGTATTGAGAGGGGACGAAGTATTCTATAGAATTTCATTAACGTACCTACTTGATTTTATGGTTGACTATAAAATCTCACAATTCATGGAAGGTATTGCCCTGCTCGGAAAAAGCATACTAAATTTGCTCACAGGATTGCATGTTTTCTCCTCTGAGAATATCGAAGTATCGGGTTACGGCATCAGCTTCGGAGACTTTATGGCTCTAGAGTTTTTTGTCCATTATGGGTTGGTAGGAATTTTGATGTTCCTCTTATTCGTTCTTCCGTTGATAAATCGTGCAAATGCCTGGCCTCTGATGATTCTCATCGCTGGCACTTTTCATTATGGAATAATTTTCGCTACTCCTGGCCAGATTGTATTTGGTTACTTATTGTCACTAGGTGTAAGAGAAAAGCGTACATTGAAAACCTTTTAACTAAGCCAAATTTTTGTGAGTGTTAAAATATGAGTTTATCGGTAGTCATGTCTTGCTATTATCGAGACGATCCAGATGATTTTCATGAAGCCTTTACAAGTATTCTTAACCAATCATGCCCGCCTGATGACGTTGTTATAGTAGCCGATGGTCCATTAAGTGAGGGTCTAAAGAATGTGGTTACTGAAGTTCAGGAAAACTCAATGGTTTCTGTTGTATGGCTTCCAGAAAATCTTGGATTGGGAGCAGCTAGACATCGTGCGATAGAAGAATGCTCAGGTGATTTTGTTGCTGTTATGGATGCTGATGATATCTCTGTTCATGACAGATTTGAGTCTCAATTAGCCGCTTTCCGGGGATGTGAGGTTGATGTTGTAGGTGGTTATATAAGGGAATTTTCTGATTCCAACGAGGCCATTAGAAAAGTACCTTTGGAGCATCACAAGATTTTTTCTAGTGGACGAAATAGATCCCCTTTTAACCATGTTTCAGTAATGTTTAAACGTGATGCCTATTTTAAGTCTGGCGGGTACAGGGCAATTAGAGGAGTTGAAGATTATGATCTGTGGCACAGGATGTTGATGAGTGGTTGTCGGGGTATGAATATTCCTAAAGTTTTGGTTAATGTAAGATTTGGGATAGATGATATTGGTAGACGGAGAGGCCTGAGCTACTTGAAATGCTGGTTGAATCTATTGTGGGACATGTATCAGAGTGGGTATATTGGGTTAGCTAGGTTGGTAGGTTTGGGGTTTTTCCATACGGTCACTAGATTATCGCCATCTCGTCTTGTAAAACTTTACTACACGTTTCTGAGGAGCAGGAGTCTTGAACGGTAACCTGTCTATTTGGACAATATATAATTCGATAAATCTTTTGTTCTGAGTTTACTGTCTTGATGTATTTACACCTGTTTTTTGGTGCCAGCGTAGTTGTGGATGTGAAGATAGGGCAGAGCTTAATAAAGAATGCACGTTGAAAAGGATAATATTTATAAATGAAATTCTCCATAAATCCATTGACCCAAGTATCGTATGAGATTCCAAAAATCCTGGACCATTCCAAAGATATTAATGACTTTCTTTCTGCTCATAAAGGGAAGAAAGTCATTGTAGTTCAGGGGTTGGGCTTTGTAGGTGCGGTAATGTCGTTGGTTTGCGCCAACGCGTTAACAGACGAATATGCAGTTATTGGTGTTGATATTGCGAATGAAAATACTTACTGGAAAATAAAATCAATCAATGATGGCATTTTTCCGTTAATTGCAGATGATCCTAAAATAGCTGAGTTCTTTGACAATGCTAAAGCGAAGGGAAACCTTTTAGCGACTTATGACCCTATAGCGTACCAATATGCTGATGTGATAATCGTAGATATTAATTTAGATGTTCAGAAAGAGTCTAATGAGAAAGGTGGATTAGAGGACTTTGATGTCAATTTGAACGGTTTTAAAACCGCCATTCAATCTATCGGTAGGAACTGTCGAGATGATGTTATTGTTCTTGTTGAGACCACCGTCCCTCCTGGGGCGTGCGATCAAGTCGTCAAACCAATAATTGAAGAAGAACTTGTCAAGCGAGAGCTTACCCTAAAAAATTATCGCCTCGGGCATTCGTATGAGAGAGTAATGCCGGGCCCTCACTATATCGACTCCATCCGAGAGTTTCCTCGCGTCTATGCAGGTGTTACTGAAACTAGCGCGGACGCAGTTGAAGAGTTTTTAAGGACAATTATAGATACATCCAAATGCGAGCTCACAAGGCTTGAGCATACCAATGCTACGGAGATGGCCAAGGTTCTTGAGAACTCGTACCGTGCTATGAATATCGCATTTGCAGTAGAGTGGTCGAGATTTGCTGAGGAGGCCGGCGTGGATTTATATGCAGTGGTCAACGCTATTAGAGCTCGGCCAACGCATTCCAATTTGATGTTCCCGGGTATTGGTGTTGGTGGCTATTGCTTAACTAAGGATCCTTTGCTCGCAAGCTGGGCACGCAAATCTCACTTTGGCTCTACTTCGGATCTTAAAATGAGCATTAACGGTGTATCTGTAAATGATCAAATGCCAAAGTTTGCTTTTGACCGCCTTGTCGAAGTATTCGGAGATGTCAGTGATAAAAAGGTTACCTTTTTGGGTGTGTCATATCGTGGAGATGTAGGTGATACTCGCTTTACTCCAGTAGAAACTTTAGTGGAAATGGTTCGAGAGACTGGAGCAGAAATAGTATTACATGATCCGTTTGTATCATATTGGGAAGAGCAGAAGTGTGATGTTGAGGCCGATTTAAATGCCGTGCTTGATTTAACTACCGATTTAGTAGTTGTGTCTGCGGGTCACAGTCAATACATGGCAGAATCAACGATTGATAAATTGATGGCATTAAATCCGGCGTTAATTTACGACACTATCGGCTTATTCGATAAAGAGCAGCTATTGATTTTACAAAGCAAACACAAAGTATCCGTCCTAGGGCGTGGTGATTTAAAGTAATTATTTCGAGGTAAAGCATGAAGGAAGTATTGGTATTAGGCGGTGGCGGATTTATTGGTAGAAATATTGTGGAGTTTCTCGTAAATAGGGGAGATTGTAATGTTACTGCAGCCGATATAAAAGAAGGTTCTAATTGGGGCGAAATCTCTAAGGATGAGAGTAGACGCGATTGTTTCAAGGCTGTACTAGCAGATTTCACTGACATTAGTGCTTTCGATAACCTAAATCAAAGTTTTGATGAGGTTTATATGTTGGCCGCTGTTGTTGGTGTCAACCGTACATTAAAGTTTCCTCAGGATGTCATTAGAATAAATACGCTTTTAACGATGAATACTCTGGATTGGATATCCCGAAATCCGATTAAACGATTATTATTTTCTTCATCTAGTGAAAATTACGCAGGTACGTCTGATTTATTCAATACAGAGATCCCTAGCGCAGAAAATGTGCCTTTATGTATTGGCGATATAAAACATCCCCGATGGACCTATGCAATGACAAAAATGCACGGTGAATCGGCGTTTATTCATTCGGCTGAGGCATATAATTACGAATGCACCATTGTCCGGTATCAGAACATCATTGGCCCAGAAATGGGCTTTGGTCATGCAATTCCACACATTGTTGAGCGCTTTGTTAAAGGTGAAAAGTCTCCATTTAAAATCTATGGCCATGATCAAACACGAGCATTTTGTTATATAGATGACGCAGTTATGGGTACAGTGGGTGCTATGGAGAGTGATAAGGCGGCAGGTGAGATTTATCACATCGGCAAGCAAGACGAAATTAACATGGAAACTCTGACTACTTTTATAGGGGACCTAATGGACTATGCAGGGGAGTATGAGGCAGCAATGACTTACCCAGGTTCGGTTGCAAGACGTTGTCCAAACATCAACAAAGCAAAGTCACACTTTGGTTATTCACCCAGCATTGATTGGAAGAAAGCCGTTAGTTTGACTACTGATTGGTACCGTGCCTTTTTTACTTCCGGCCAATCTCCTCAGTCCGGTGGTTTCGAAACTCCAGAAGCTGTTTTGGCTAAGGTGAAAAAGTAGTGAAAAGATTTTTAGATGTTATTCTTAGTTTTTTGGCGTTAGTAGTTCTGGCACCGTTTCTGTTCCCAGTAGTCGTTATTTTGAGATTTACGGGAGAAGGGGAGGTTTTTTATATTCAGGAGCGAGCTGGTCGTGGGGGTAATTCGTTCGGCTTATATAAATTTGCGACAATGTTAAAAAATAGCCCCAACATTGGTGCGGGTGAGATAACAGTTCAAGGAGATCCTAGAGTGCTTCCCTTTGGACAGTTTCTTAGAAAAACAAAGTTAAATGAATTACCTCAATTGTGGAATATTTTTATCGGCGACATGAGTGTGGTGGGCCCCCGGCCTATGGTGCTCAATACGTATGCCCATTATCCGGAGGTGGCGCGTCAGAAATTAAATACGATTAGACCCGGATTGACGGGTATCGGATCTATTGTTTTTAGGGATGAAGAGCGTTACTTGGCTGATCGTGATGAGCCAATGGAATTTTATAGGGAGCACATCATTCCTTACAAAAGCGATTTAGAGCTTTGGTTTGTCGAAAACGACACACTGTGGTTATACATTAAAATCATTTTCGTTACCGCCTGGGTGGTGGTCTTTTCATCGAGCACTATAGTGGATAAGGCATTTGACGGCATTCCTCGCTTACCAGACAGTTTAAATTGAATAGTCGTGTTACATACACCAATTTCTTAGGTATTTCATGGCAGTCGAATCCGTCTGCCAACCCCCTCTGAGCATTATCCTTTCAAGCGGCTCACCTTGTTCTAATAGATCTAATGCTGCACCCACTCTAAACGAATGACCGCTGAGCGGTTGTTCATCGGAGTCCATTTTCAAGTCCTTTTGCAGTGCTTTCAATAGGGTGCTTATACTTGCTGGGTGTAGGTTGATCCCAATATGCCCATGCCTATTAATTGATCTCAGAATATAGCCGTCGTCGCTAATCATACTCCTCCATTTTTCTAATAAGTCGAACAGTTCTTGGCTGATTGGCAGTATCTTTCCAGTCCCGAATTGGTCTGTCTTAGAGAAGTTAAACCGGCTATC
>Ga0209119_1002929_pt1 | contig 15161 bp, 13 predicted proteins | sample COG_03_FD_184747 | JGI IMG/M metagenome (GOLD analysis project Ga0209119, IMG submission 184747) | Pelagic Microbial community sample from North Sea - COGITO 998_met_03 (SPAdes) (version 2) | ecosystem: Environmental > Aquatic > Marine > Neritic zone/Coastal water | place: Helgoland, sampling... | reverse complement strand
GGTTATCCTTTTATATAGCCATAGGTAAATCGGAGTGTACCATTGGCATCTGGTATAAAACTACCTCCATTTACTTCCATCTCTAAATCATTGAATCTTGGGATTATCTCATCTATCTCTGCATTGATTTGAGTCATTTCAGTTTGCATATTTAAGAATGCACTGTTTACCTTATTGGCTAGTTCTATGAGCGGATCAGATATTTGAAGTGCTTTTACCAGTTTCTTATCTGCCAAGCTTAGGTACTTATCTACATTTCTTATCTTAGATTTGGCCCAAAGAGAAGCAGCATAAGTCTTTATAGCTCCTTTACCCTTTGCAAGTTTGTCTGTTTTAAAAATACTACTTATGTCATTATCCTCACTCTGAGAGAACCTATAGTATAACTCTGCAAATAGATCTTGCTCCATTTCTTCTTTGCCTAAAACCCCTCTATATGCATTGAGTTTTTTTAGTACAGATTCTTTATTCTCACTTAAAAAAGTATTGCGTTCTTCTCCTTTTAGTTGGCTTATTCTGCTTCCGTATAGTGCTATAGTAGATGCAGTGTTAAAAACGGTAGTTCCATAAAACTGATTCAAGTAAAGGTAATCTCTACTTAATTCAAATTTCCTTTTATAAAGTGCATCGTTTTTTGCAAATAGTGGCAAGTAATAGTTCTTATCAGGATTTTTTTGAGCATAATCTTGTAGAGACTTTTGATCCTTGTAAGCCTGTGCTATCACATCTGTACGTTGTAAGCCCTGCATTTTCCCTTTGAAATTTTTAGTCACATTACTTAGACTGGCTAGAGTGCCACTATACTTAAGCTGCAGATCTACATCGTCACCCACATATTTATTCATAGCGTCGATTCTATAATCGAACCAATCTGCAATAATGGGAAGCACAAAGTTGTTTTGATAGTCATAAAACTGAGCTGTTTGGTTGCGGTAGGTTCTACCCGGATATCCTAGTATAAAGGTAAAATCTCCTTCTTTAGTACCGGCAGGATTCACTTCTAAATGGGACTCTGGTTTATAAGGAACGCCATTTTCGTACGCTCTAACTATCGAAAAATCGCCATTATGTCTAGGCCACTCCCAGTTATCTGTTTCACCCCCAAACTTACCAATATTTTTAGGCGGCACATAGACTAGTCGTACATCATCCAGAAATTTATATCTAAAAAGAGTATATGACTTACCCACTAGCATTTCTGATATCTCTATCACTAGGTTAGGATACTTCTTTTGTTCTTTTTCCTCTAGAGCTTTTATATTCGTTTGTATTAGAGATTTTTTATCTAATGCACTTACACCTTTGGGTAGAGCACTTAATATTGCTTCTGAAACGTCGCTGTACGACTGCGTTATTTTACAAGGTAGAGAAGTCTTTATTTCTTTATCTTCACTATCTGCATAGAAACCATTTTTCAGATAGTTACTCTCTGCCGTACTGACTTGTGCTACCGAACTAAATACACAATGATGATTCGTAATTATAAGACCTTGGTCAGATATAAAGGAGCCTGTACACCCTCCTAAACGGACAAGAGCATTGACCAAAGCAGGTTTGGACTCATTATATATTTCGTCTACTTCTATTTCTAAGCCAGCTTTCTTTAGATCTAGCTTACTAAGATGACTCATGGTAAATATCCCTTCTTCATCACTAGTATGCTTAAAGGAAAACAGCCCTATAATAAGAGCTAATGCTACTATTTTCTTCATGTAATTTTGTGTTTTTAGTAAATATTTAATCGAACTGAGATGCTTGTATAAATCGCTTAAGAGTTTCATTGTCAGAATGTTTTATATCCTTAACCTTACCAGACCACCCATTAGTACCCTCGTAAATAAAGATTACATCATCGCCTATGTCAAATACAGATTTCATATCATGCGTATTAATGATGGTCGTTATATTAAATTCTTCCGTAATACCTTGTAGTAACTCATCTATTAGTCTTGAGGTGACGGGATCTAAGCCAGAGTTTGGCTCATCACAAAATAAGTATTTAATATCTAACGCAATAGCCCTAGCTATACCTACTCGTTTTTGCATACCTCCACTTATTTCTGCCGGAAATTTATCATTAATGCCTGCCATGTTTACTTGCTCTAGACAGAAGTCCACTCTATCACGTCTTTCGGCCTTGGTCATTTTGGTGAACATTTTTAAGGTAAACTCTACATTCTCCTCTACAGTAAGTGAATCAAAAAGTGCGGTACCTTGAAATAGCATACCTATTTCCTTTCTAACTTCTCTCAACTCAAAATACTCTAAGTTGGTGAAATCTCTATCATCATAGAATACATTACCAGAAGTAGGATTTAGCAAGCCCACCATGCATTTCATCATCACACTTTTGCCGTGCCCACTACTTCCTATTACCAAGTTTACTTTCCCGGTTTCAAATTTGGTAGAAATCCCCTTCAAAACTTCAACTCCGTTAAATGACTTTCGTACGTCCTTTAATTCTATCATAGTAATAACTGAGCTAATAAATAATCTGAAAACAAAATAGCAACTGCACTATATACTACTGCTTTAGTACTACTAGCACCTACTTCCAGTGCTCCACCATTAGTGGTATAGCCTTGAAAACTAGAAACCGTAGTTATTATAAATGCGTATGTAAATGCCTTCACTAAAGCAAAAAATAAGTTGTACGGTAAAAAGGACTCTCGTGCTCCTTGCAAGTATTCTTCTGAAGTAAGTATGCCCGATGCTTCACCAGCCAGCACACCTCCTAAATTGCTTAGAAAGATAGAAATAATAACTAGCATAGGAATCATAATTAGACCAGCTACTATCTTAGGCAATGCCAGATATCCACTTGAGTTAATACCCATTACTTCTAATGCATCTATCTGTTCGCTAACTCGCATAGTCCCTATTTCTGAGGCTATGTGTGATCCTACTTTACCAGCCAAAACAAGGCAGGTGATAGTAGGTGCTAGTTCTAGCATACTAGAGTCACTCACTATAGAACCTATAACAGGCTTAGCTATAAGTGGCGATATAAGCTGATAAGCTATTTGTAGAGTAGTAACTGCCCCTTGAAAAATGGCAATAATAATCACAATGGTGAGTGACCCTACACCAATGTTATTCATTTCTGTGATAGTTCTATCTATATAAACACTTAACTTTTCTGGTTTAGAAAACATCCCTTTTAAAAAGATGAGATACAAGCCAAATTGAGAGAAAAAGTTCATTTCGGCGGTAAATATACATCCATCTTATAAGGCGTCCATATAAGTAGTCCACACTTTGTTAAAAACAATACTACACATAAACTTTGAGCCTAAATCTAATTACATTTGTTTCTTAAAATATGTCAGTAGCAGTAGTATCCGGAGGAACAAAGGGAATAGGTAAAGCAATATGTAATCAACTTTTACAAAATGGGTTTAAGGTATACACCTGTGCTCGAACCCTTGACCCTACTTTTAATCACGAGAATCTAATTCAAATAAAAGCAGATATGAGCGACAAAAAAGCCGTACAAAAATTTGCTAAAACAATACTCTCAAAAGAATCTAGTATTGATATTCTAGTGAATAATGTAGGTGTCTTTTTACCTGGGAAAATATTAGAAGAGGAGGATGGCAACTTTGAGATACAGGTGAACACTAATCTGGCATCTACCTATCACCTTACTAGAGCAATGTGCGAATCCTTGAAAAAATCTAGTAAACCCTATATATTTAATATATGCTCCACTGCGAGTATCACACCTTATATAAACGGTGGGTCTTATTGTATAAGTAAGTACGCCCAACTGGGACTTACTAAAGTACTCAGAGAAGAGCTAAAAGAATTCAGAATAAAGGTAAGTGCCGTTATGCCTGGAGCTACTCTCACTCATTCTTGGGCAGGTTCTGATTTGCCAGCGGCTAGATTTATAGATCCCAAGTCCGTTTCTCAAATGATATGGGCCGCTTATCAATTACCCGACTCTACCGTGATGGAAGAAATCCTAGTAAGGCCAATGGATGGGGACATAACCTAGCATTTCTTGCTCTATACTGACAATTTCTGAACATAATACTATGTAACTTTGTAGAATAAATTACTTTTGGAACAAATTTTATATACAACACAAAAAATGAAAAAAATTTACGTACTGTTATCAGCTGCATTCTTATTTGGCGGACAAGCTTTCGCTCAGAATGGAGTATCAAACGAGGTTATAGAAAGCCAACCTAATGTTACCGACAAAATGGAAACATTGCCTGTATCAATAGACGATATAGCTACATTAAAGAATACTTACTTGAAAGGTAAGCGTGAGGAGACTATGTATTTCGACTATATAGATGAAGCCAGAACTTTTGGTGAGTCTTATGTATACTTTTCTGGTATGTTTATGTGGCCAGACTCTTTACCTCTTGCACCATTTGAAGAACCTTCAAATATTAATTATCACGGTGGCGGTACAATGTTTGACCCTGCAAGTGATTTCTTAGCAGTTAATTTAGATGCTCCTACTTGGACTCGTCATACACAATATACGGTAGATTCTGCTTTTGTATTTTACAAGTACCACAATTTTGGAAGCACTAAAGATACCATACTTCTTACTTACACGAAAGACGCTAATGTTGCTCAACTTTCATTTAATAGTGGTGCAAATCCAACAGCTTCTGTGAGATATGATAAAAACACAAATAGAGTTATAGCTCCAGATGCTACTCAGACTATTATATTAGATAGTTCTGATAACACAGGCAATTTCTTTTCTACTGATTTTAGTTCTTTTGCCAGCAATTCTTTTGAAATAGGTATAGATATGGCTATCGAGCCTATGTCAACCCGTGAAGATTATACAAACCTATTCGGTATGACTATGCAGCTTTTGCCGGGTAGAGGTGCAGACAGCCTTAACCAACCAATGACAAACGATGATTCAACAAATCTAGATAGCAATAATTTATCTTTATTTACACCACTTACTATGCGAGGTACTTCTGTAACTCAAGAAGATAATGGACATAACTTTGCTTTAATGTTATTTGGTAATCAGAGATATACTGACAGAGAAACTGAATGGTTTTACCCAGGAAATGCTCCAGGTAGCGAAAGATTATTCACTTATACTATATTCAAAATGACTGGTGGTAATGTTGGTATTAATGAGATCAATGATGATGTTTCTTTTGCTTTGAGTCCAAATCCTATCTCTAGCAGTGAAACTCTAAAGGCAGATTTTAAATTAAGAAAATCTAGTAACGTTACTATCTCTATCTCTGACTTACAGGGTAAAGAATTAAAAGTACTTACTAATACTTTTTATGCTCCAGGAGAGCACTTAGTAGATGGTGACATCTCTGACTTAATCAGTGGTGTATATTTTTATAATATCAATACGGAGTACGGTTCTACTAGTAAAAAATTCATAGTTCAATAAGAATTAAACTTCTAACTAAAAAGAGGCAATCAAATTGATTGCCTCTTTTTTTTGCCCTAAATTAAGCCTGGAGTTGGAGAAAAAATCAAATCTTCGATGGATGGCCCGTCTACCAACTGCTCCCTAAATTTATCAAAGGACTCCTTCGTTTCTAGAGAAAGAACATCTTGCAGTTTCAGCATAAAATCATCAGACACCACCATTGGAGAATGCTCGTATACTAATCGGTTATCTTCTATAATAGCACTCACAGCAAACTCATCACAAAGCCGGGTTTCTTTCCCTGTAAGTGAACAACGCTCTATCCAACTATCTAAGTTATACTTCTCGGTACTATGAAGATAGTCTAGCTTATGCATCAGGTGGGTGTTATGCTTCGCGAATAAGGCACTTATAGCAAATCTGCTATCCTCTGATATCTCGCCACCCATACTAGTGGCACAGCCCCAGCATATGGCATACTCATACACTATTTCTTTACTGTTGAGCATCTTGTTCTGTTTAAAAACCTTTTCGATGCCATACTTATTGAACGTGGAGAGTGACTCAGTACAGAAGGTACACTTATCAAAAGGGCTATCCGTTTCGTAGCTATGAAAAAAGGTAGGAATACCTTCACTTAAATATTTCTTGATGTTATCCATTATACGTCGGTAAAAGTATTACTTTTGCAAAAATTTTCAGCAATGGGCGTTACAAGATTAGAAAGAAAAGGTAGAAAAAATAAGACAGTAGCAAAGGTTAGAGTAGCTACTATTAAGAGGTTAAAAAGCAAAATTACTGTAGAGTCTCCCAACAAGGGAGAGTCTGGAATAATTATAGGTGATGTAATGGACGTGCTATCAGAAATGAAAGCAAAGCCAGCACCTAAAGCTAAGAAAAAAGCGGAGAAGGAGGTTGAACCTGCCGTAGAAGAATAACTTACTTAATTCAATAATTTATACAAAAGCCCGATGATTTTTTGTCATCGGGCTTTTCTGTGTTAGGCAAATATTAAAATATTCTAATTGGCCAAAATTGATCGTATACATACAAGTCTATCTAAATTAAATCAAGATAGTCACACCATAGAACTTAATACTACGGGTTGTAAATGGATTATTTTTAGCGACCACCACAGAGGAATCGGAGATGCAGCAGATGACTTTGCTCCGTGTAAGGATAATTACTTGGCTGCTCTGGCCTATTACTTAGAAAATGATTATGGCTTAATATTACTGGGTGATGCCGAAGAATTTTGGGAAAATACACTAAAAAAGGTGCTCACCAAATACCAGGATGTACTGGAAGTAGAACGTAAATTCCATGACCTAGGCAAACTGATCAAAATATGGGGAAATCACGACGATGCTTGGAACCAGCTTAATAAGGTCCGCAAATATCTATTTCCATTTTTTAAGAACATAGCTACGTATGAATCTATAAAGTTTAATGTAAAGCAAGACGATAAGAGTATTGGGAATATGCTCTTAGTTCATGGTCATCAAGGAAGTGGAGCTAGCGATAGATTTGCTGGTGTCAGCAGATGGTTTGTTCGAGTAATATGGAGAAAACTGCAGCTATGGTTTAAAATACCTCTTTCTACACCTGCTAAAAGTAAGCGACTAAAGAATAAGCACGATATAGCTATGCACACTTGGGCAAAAGCTCAAGATAAGCAAATAGTTGTTTGTGGCCATACCCATCAGCCGGTGTTTATGAGTAAGAACCACATAGACGCACTTTTAAGCCAACTAGAAGGATTAGATAGCAACGATGTAAGCAATACGGAATTAATAGCTGATATCCAGCTTAAAATAAAGCATCTTAACAAGAAGACATCGGCAATAGGAACATTGGTTTCGGATAGTAAGCCTTGCTATTTTAATACTGGTTGTTGTTCGTTTGCAGATGGAGATATCACAGGTTTAGAACTCGCAGATGGTTCTATAAGTCTAGTAAAATGGAGTGATGAAAAAAAGACTGTAATTGACAATGGTAATCTAAAAGGCATTTATGCCTCCCTTTAACGTAGCAGAGTTACTGCTCCCTTAGCTACTTTATTTGCTTTTAGGCCATTTTCTACTCCAGTCCAATTAGCTACCCAAAAATATACTCCATTGGGGCATTTTACGTCATTGTACGTTCCATCCCAGCTTACACCTAAGTCTGAACTTACAAATAGCTCTTCTCCCCACCTATTGTAAACCTTTATTTGATAGCTACCTAGTTTTGGGCAGTCTACATAAGGGTTCAGTGTTTCGTTCAAATTATCCTGATTAGGAGTGAAACCTGTAGGAAAAATGAGATCACAATAGCAGTCTATTAAACTTACTTCAAGAGAAACACTGTCGCTACCACATACATTTTTAGTTTTAACACGTAATTCTCCATCGTAGTTTTTTAACACAAAATTATTACCCTTAGAAGTATTATTCCAAATTACATCCCCGTGTAAATTCACTGCAGTTAAAACAATTTCTTCATTTTCACATAGCAATACATCGTCCAAGTTTTGCAAAAATGGTGGAGTAACTTCATCTATATTTATGGTATCAGACCTTGTGCAGAGATCATTAGCCTTTATCTCTACCCATACATTAGAAGAAGATGTTGTAACATCAATGCTAGGAGAGACGGAACCATCACTCCAACTATAGGTATAATTGGGCTCTATAGATGCTTCCAGTGTTATGGTATCACCCGTACACAACACGGTATCTGGTCCAAGTGTGAAAGGTGGAATGACTATTTCTTTTACTTCAAAATCAGCATATATTATTCCACATTCGTTTGTTCCTTGTAATCTATCAAGAGTACTCGTATAAAAATACTTAGAATCTGAAGAACTTAAATCCGGCCAGGTAAGGGCTACATCTGTAGGAGTGTACGTTACACTTAGTTCTGTAGAATCACCTTCACAAAACAAGCTATCACCTCTTATTATAACTTCAGGTGATTTATTAGTGCGGATGGTAAAAGAATCGTCAGCATAGCATACTCCTTGCCAAGCTCTTAGTTTATAAAAATTAGCTGCTTGCCAATATGTATAAGCCTGTACACTACCGTTTCCCCATCGTACGGAGTCGTAATCATTCCTTAGATCAAAAGTATATCTTGTTCCATTGCACAGTAGTGTGTCCTCGGCTTCGTCCATAGTAAAAGGCTCGTCAATGGCTATCTCTACAGTATCCAAAAACACATTATTACATCTATCTCTATACTCTACATAATAGGTGAACGGTATGGTAGAGGAGCACTCAGGATTCTTTATCGTATTATCATTGAGATACAGATTTGGTGTCCACGTATACGTATCGTCATAACTCTGCTTTGCATTCAGCAGAGTAGTTTCGCCTCTACAGATTGAGAAAGTGTCTGGGATTAAAATATCATCTCTTAGGCAAGCTGTTTGCGTATTATTAGCACCTCCTGTAGCTGAGGTAAAACCCCAAAACACAGAACTTTCTCCACCAAAAATAGAATTTGGGATGTCAATATTAGCCGTTTGCCTAAGCGAACAGTCAAACCATACTTTAATCTGCTTTGCACCTGCACTCCATGTAATTCTAACAAGATGATTCTGACCATCTTCTATATTCCCACCACCAGGGAGAGCAGATATAGGTGCACTAATACTATTCGCACTGTTATGATCCACACTTCCATTTTTCATAATAGCTATATGATCATTAGTGATATCGCCAACGCTTGCATTATGATAATCGTCGAATTCTATACCAAAACTAGGAGAGAACCCTTCGAATCCCATACCACCTCCTTGCAGGCCAATAGCCGTATTTCCCACAGTTTGAAGCACGAAAACAATACCGTCGGCCCCACCGTCTTTACTACCGAAATTAAGTTCAAATTCCAAATCAAAATCACTAGACAAGTCTAGCTTATCTGCATACCAAACCGAGCCTAGCTGCCAGTCCGTAGCAGATGTTAGTTGGTAGCATGATCCTCCAATTGCTTTTGCGTTTCCATTTGCAAAGTAGGATTGAGCTAAACTACTTATACTTGCAAACAACAAGATAGATATTTGAATAACTAATTTCAATATTTCCATTCAAAGATACTTATAGTTAAAAGAACTACAACCTCAAATGATATTTATAGACCAAACAGGATATAAGATTACATTGGATAGACATCCTCAGAGAATAGTATCGCTAGTTCCATCACAAACCGAGCTACTTTACTGCCTAGTAATCAAGCCCATAGCTCAAACTATCTTCTGCGTACATCCTAACCGCTATTTTAAAGAGAGCGATAAAATTGGCGGAACAAAAAAGCTAAGCTTAACTAAAATTAAACGTTTAAAACCCGACTTGATCATTGGTAATAAAGAGGAAAACCAAAAAGAACAAATAGAGCAGCTAAGAAAAGAATTTCCAGTATGGCTAAGTGACATCTACACTTTAGAAGACAGTTATGATATGATTAATCAAGTGGGAACTATCTTGGATAAAGAACTTTTAGCTAAGCAATTAGTGAATGATATTAAAACGAATTTCGATAAGATCCCTCAGGCGAATAATTCACCTAGAGCACTTTATATGATATGGCGAAAGCCCTACATGGTAGCAGGCAGAAACACTTTTATACAAGAAATACTACAAAAGCAAGGCTTTACAAACTGCTTAGATAACAATGAATCCAGGTATCCAGAACTTTCTATAGATCAGATAAAAGAGTATAATCCAGATAAGATTCTGCTTTCTTCTGAGCCATATCCTTTTAAAGATAAGCACATGGCCGAGCTTCAAAGTATATTACCCCATACAAGTATAGAATTAGTAGATGGTGAGCTATATAGCTGGTACGGCCCTAGATTACTTAAGACGGCAGCCTACTTAGCTACGAAATCATCTCCTTAATATTAGATTTAATTTTATTTGCTAGGCTATCAGCTACTCGCATAGTACTGCCTTCTGCATATATTCTAATGATAGGCTCTGTATTAGACTTTCTGAGATGTACCCATTCTTCATCAAATTCTATCTTCACTCCATCTATAGTATTGATAGGTTGCTTCTTATACTTCTCTTGTAGCTGAGTTAGTATGCTATCTACATCAATCTCCGGAGTAAGTTCTATCTTATTTTTACTAATAATAAATGTCGGGTAACTCGCTTTTAGATGGCTCATAGGTTTTCCACATTTAGCAAGGTGACTAAGAAATAATGCTATACCAACTAAAGCGTCTCTGCCGTAGTGAAGCTCTGGTAGAATAATTCCCCCATTACCTTCTCCTCCTATTATAGCATCTGTTTCTTTCATCATTTTTACCACGTTCACCTCTCCTACTGCACTGGCAGCATAGCTGGCACCATGTTTTTCTGTGATTACTTTCAGGGCTCTAGTACTACTTAGATTAGAAACTGTATTTCCTTTCTTTTGGCTCAATACGTAATCTGCTACGGCTACTAGAGTATACTCTTCTCCAAACATGTCTCCGTTTTCTGATACAAATGCAAGTCTATCTACATCTGGATCTACAGTGATACCTAAATCTGCATTATTTTTTAACACAGTATCAGATAGGTCTTTTAGATGCTCAGGTAGTGGCTCAGGATTATGCGGAAATTTACCCGTTGGCTCACAGTAAAGCTCTATAACATTTTGTACGCCCAACTTTCTAAGTAGTGCCGGTACAGCTATACCTCCAGTAGAATTAACCGCATCTACAGCTATAGTAAAGTTGCGTTTACTTATAGCTTCTACATCCACCATACTCAACTTTATTATTTCGTCGATATGCCAATCTATAGTGCCTTCCATTAGCTCATATGAGCCAATACTATCTATCTCGTTGTATTCAAAATCGCTAGATTTTACTTTATCTATTATATCTGCACCTTGTTCCGCTGATATAAATTCTCCTTCAGCATTTAGCAACTTGAGTGCATTCCATTGTTTAGGATTATGGCTTGCAGTAAGTATAATACCACCTGCAGCTTTTTCTTTTACTACCACCATTTCTACTGTAGGTGTGGTAGATAAATCTAGATCTATCACGTCTATCCCTTTACTCATGAGTGTACCACAAACCAATTGATTCACCATTTGGCCAGATAGTCGAGCATCTCTACCTACAACTACCTTCTTGTTATCTCCAGTAATGATAACATCTGCAAAAGCTGTGGTATATTTTACAATATCTAAAGGAGTAAGTGATTCATCTTCCTTCCCACCTATTGTTCCTCTAATGCCCGAAATCGATTTTATTAATGTCATCTATTATATGTCACTGCAAAAAACGGTTCTTTTAAGTTTAATATTTCCTAAAATATCAAAAACATATTATCATTTTAAGTGTGTAATACATACAAAGCTATACACTATCCCATTTGATATACTTTTGAACCCAATGAAATATTTATATTATCCTTTGATTTTTTTAGTTCTCATCTCTTGTAATGAGGACCAAGTAAGTACAGTATCTGTAGGTTTTTATAATGTAGAAAATCTCTTTGATACTAAAAATGATCCTAAAACAAATGATAATCAGTTCACGCCAAGTGGTGATAAAAAATGGGATAAAGTAAAGTACGCAGAGAAACTCCAAAACTTAGCCAAAGTGATCAGTCAACTAGCTGACAATAAATATCCTACATTCTTAGGCGTTTGCGAGGTAGAAAACAAAAAAGTACTGCAGGACCTAGCTAATCAACCTGCTTTGAAACAGGCAAACTACGGAGTAGCTCATATAGAGTCTCCAGATGAACGTGGTATAGACGTAGCGTTACTATACAACAAAAGCATATTTAAGATAAATGAAGTCATAGCATATCAGCCTGATTTAAGTAGTTATAATGATAAGACGAGGGATATTTTATACGTAAAAGGCGAACTGGCAAATGGCGAGATACTTAATTTTATGATAAATCACTGGCCAAGCCGAGGAGGAGGAAGAAAAGAATCTGAGCCAAAAAGAATAGCTGCAGCAAATGCGTTACTTTCTATTCAAAAAGAAGTACAAGCAAAAGATCCTAATGCAAAAATTATAGTGATGGGCGATTTTAATGATGAGCCAAGCAATCAGAGTATTTCTAAAACCCTTAACGTAGCGTGTGACATCGAGAATATAGAAAACAATCAACTATTCAATGCTTTCTGTAATCTAGAAAAACAAGACTACGGAAGTTATCGATACAGAAGCTATTGGGATATGTTAGATCAAATTATGGTCTCCAAATCATTGATTACAGATACTGTAGGAATACATTTCACTCCAAATTCAGCAGATATAAAGTCTGAAAGCTGGATGATACAAACCGGCAAGTATAAAGGATTTCCTCTACGAACCTACGGTGGCAATAAGTACTTAGCTGGCTACAGTGATCATTTCCCCGTGTATATAAGTCTCCAAGGTAACTAGAATAGTGCTAAACTGTTTATATCACGTGAATAAACGGCACTAGACAAAAGCGTTTAAAATACTATACATTTGTATTGCAAAATGGCTTATCGCTGTTCGCTTCGGCGGAGGGAGGAAAGTCCGGGCAACATAGGGCAGTGCACCTCTAGAAACAGAGGGTATTTAGGCAGGAATGCTTAGGTAACAGAAAGGGTAGCAGAAAATAACCACCGTCGATTTATCGGCGGCCAGGGTGAAAAAGTGAGGTAAGAGCTCACACGCTCGGATGGTAACATTCGTTTGGTACAAACCTTGCACGTTGTAATACCAAGTAAACTATAGGTTGAGGGCGGCTCGTCCGATTTTGGCTCAGGCTAAAAACTATAGAGGGTAGGTAGCGTAGATAAATGATAGGCATTCGCCTCGGCGAATACAGAACCCGGCTTATAGTTTTGCATTTTTTTATAGAAAGAAAAGATAGAAGAAAACCAAGTTATGGCAAGAATATTAATAGTAGACGACGAAAAAAGTATAAGAGAAACATTACGAGAGATTCTAGATTACGAAGGGTATGAGATAGAAGAAGCTGAAGATGGAGAAAAAGCTCTTAATCTTATCAAGAAGTTTAATTATGATGTAGTATTAGCGGATATTAAAATGCCAAAACTAGATGGATTAGAACTTCTAGAAAAAGCAAAAGAGATAGCACCAGAACTTCCTTTCATTATGATATCTGGTCATGGCACCATGGAAACTGCTGTAGAAGCTACCAAGAAAGGGGCCTTTGATTTCATTAATAAACCACCAGATCTCAATAAACTACTTATTACTGTTCGCAATGCAGTAGATAAGAATAATTTGGTAATCGAAACCAAGGTACTCAAGAGAAAAATAACAAAAACTCGTGAAATTGTTGGGGATTCTCCAAGTATTAAAAAAATTAAAAAGACTATCGAGAAAGTAGCTCCTACCGATGCTAGAGTTTTAATAACCGGAGAAAACGGAACAGGTAAAGAACTTGTAGCTAGGTGGATACACGAAAAAAGCAACAGAGCTGATAAACCTATTATAGAGGTAAACTGTGCTGCTATTCCTGGCGAGTTGATAGAGAGTGAACTCTTTGGACATGAGAAAGGATCTTTTACATCTGCCATAAAACAAAAGCTCGGTAAGTTTGAAAAAGCCAGCAGTGGCACCTTATTTTTAGACGAAATAGGTGACATGAGCTTATCTGCACAAGCTAAAGTCCTAAGAGCTTTACAAGAAAATAAGATAACCAGAGTAGGTGGAGAAAAAGACATAGATGTAGATGTACGTATAATAGCTGCAACTAATAAAGACTTGATGCAAGAGATAGCTGATGGCAACTTTAGAGAAGATTTATACCATAGAATATCTGTAATAGTAATACATGTGCCCACTCTAAATGAGCGTGTATCAGACATACCTACTCTTGCAGAAAAATTCATGGAAGAGATTTGTGAAGACAACGGTATAAGTAAAAAACATTTTAGTGCTGGAGCTATGGATGCTCTTAAAAACATCTACTGGAGTGGTAACATACGAGAACTACGCAACATAGTAGAAAGACTCATCATTCTGTGCGACCAAAAAATAACAGAGGATGAAGTTCAGCTCTATGCTAATAACGGCAAGAAAAAACCAGGGACTATAGACGCTATTACGGAGTTCTCTAAGTTTCAAGAGTTTAAGGATTATGCTGAGAAAATGTTTATTGATGCCAAGCTAAAAAAGAACAATTGGAACGTTGCTAAAACCGCGGCTGAAATTGATATACAACGCAGTCACTTATATAATAAAATAGATAAATTTGATCTCAAAAGAGATAAAAAGTGATCGGTGAAGATCTTCTCAAAGCCTCCGAAATATTAAAAAGAGGAGAGCTTGTTGCTATTCCTACAGAGACGGTATATGGCCTAGCCGCAAACGCCTTAGATCCAAGTGCCGTTGCCAAAATATACGATGCTAAAGAGCGTCCTAGTTTTAATCCACTTATAGTACATGTAGCTAGTATAAAAGAGGCAAAAAAGTACGTCAAAGAATTTCCTGAAATTGCAGAGCAAATAGCTAAAGCATTTTGGCCAGGTTCTATAAGCCTGCTCCTACCCAAACATTCTATTATTCCTGACTTGACTACTGCAGGACTTCCTAATGTGGTAATTAGGGTACCTAATCATCCCTTAACTCTAGAACTATTAAAAAGTCTTGATTTTCCTCTAGCGGCACCCAGTGCTAATATTTCTAATACCGTAAGTCCTACTACGGCAGAACACGTACAACTAGGGTTAGGCAGTAAAATAGAGTACATACTAGACGGCGGTAAGTCAGCGATAGGCGTAGAAAGCACTATACTGGCTATAGAGCAAGACAAGGTAGTGATACTGCGAGAAGGAGGAG
>Ga0209119_1002923_pt1 | contig 15185 bp, 13 predicted proteins | sample COG_03_FD_184747 | JGI IMG/M metagenome (GOLD analysis project Ga0209119, IMG submission 184747) | Pelagic Microbial community sample from North Sea - COGITO 998_met_03 (SPAdes) (version 2) | ecosystem: Environmental > Aquatic > Marine > Neritic zone/Coastal water | place: Helgoland, sampling... | reverse complement strand
TCCGATCTATCGCCGTCAATCGCAGTCCCCGCGAGTGTGATCACACTGGTGTTGAGCGCTTGATCGATCGAGCCAACGCTATCAGCGTCAATAATTACAAGGGCATCGGCGGCTACATTAATTAAGTCGCTGTTCGGAGTAAACACAGCGCCGTCAGCTTGAACTGTCACGGTCGCGCCGAGCGCAGCAATTTCACCAACGGACAAGTCTCCGCCGCCAGTCGTAGTCAATGAAATATTATTGCTGCCACCGGCAGTGACTTGCTGAGCAACAAGGTCATTCGCGGTACCAGTCAACGAAATCGTACCATCCGTGGTAACTGCGCTTTCGATAATCGCGCCGTCGCCGCCACCCGCCTGGATGATAGCGATATCGGAATTGGCACCGAAAGCCCGCGCAACGAAGGTTGTTGCGTCTTGGGAAGTGCTAGTATTCGTGATTGCAATATCATTGTTTCCAGCAACGCCATTGCTGATCAGCGTAACAGAGTCGCGAATATCGGTATTAAGCGCAATATCTTCGCCCGAAAGAACACTCAAAGTATTTGCAGCGATCGATCCGCCAGTGGAATCGACATCGGTATCAGCTACGATATTGACGACGCCAGCAGTAACTGTGTCATTGATGTCCACTTCATAGCCGCTCAACTCAAGTACGGCAGTGTCGTCCAGCGTCAATAGTGCATTTACAAAAATCCCGTCTCCAGCGTCGGATCCCGTTCGCAGAATCACACTAACATCCTCTGCGCCAGTCGTTGCGCGCACGTCAAAATCTGAGGCCACCGTGATTGTATCTGTAGCTTCAAAAGTAATGGTTGCACCAGAAACAATTGTGCCTGCGCTTAGCACACCGCTACCAGCCGGGTTGATGTTAAAAACCACGTCATCGCCGACATCCTCGTTGAATGCTTCGATAAAATCAGGTCCGCTGAATGCGTTCCCTCCGGGCACGCCGTTATTGGTATCGCCGATAGCGCCACCCAGGTCCGAAAAAGTAATATTCGTCGGATCAAACAAGATGTGACCGGCAGTAAGGGAAACTTGCCCGATCGAAAGACCGCCGCCGGAGACTTCAAGGAAACCATCAGTCCCAGCATCAAGGCTAGCGCCGTCATACAGAATGGTCGCAGTTTTCTCGAAAGCAGCGACATCACTGCCAGGCTGATTGATCCGAATCTCTCCGTTGCCTTTTGCACTCACGCGGGCCGTTGGTGCGAATACCGCATTGTTGGTTGAAGCAAACTCAATGTAGCCACCGTTGTTGCCGCCCTGGGGATCTGCCAGCCCATCAGCTGCGACAGTCCCTGCGACACCCACATTCTCGCCAGTCACGGAGATAGCACCACCCTTGCCCTGGGCTGAAGATGCACTCATGACGCCCTCATGAATTGCATTCCCGCCAGCACTGTACTCGATCGCACCACCATTTGATCCGTTGCCACTGGCATCCGCTAGAATCGAGCCGGTATTGCTGAGATTCTCGCCCTGAATCACAATCGCTCCACCGTCATAGCTATCGACCAAGCTGCTGGCATCAATCACGCCAGAGTTATCAAAGTCGCCCTGCACGCCCTGCAGGTCGATCGTGATTGCTCCGCCGTATGCATGATCCAATTCCAAGCTGCCAACCCCGGCAGACATCGCGATTCGCGGTGCCTGAATGCGGCCAGAGTTCACAATGTTCTTGGCCAGAAAGGCCACGAAGTCCTGTGCCGCAATATCGGCCCTGTTCTCAATCGTCGCATCACTGTTGCCCTCGAACGCGTCGCGCCCCGCAAGAAAGTTATCGTTGGTCATGTCCATCGTCGACGCTAGAATCGAGCCCACATCAATGGTCGCATTCTCGCCGAAAATCACACCGTTGGGATTCAACAGGTACAGCGAGCCATTCGCTTGCAGTGTACCCAGAATCACGGACGGGTCGACCCCGTTCACCCTGGACAGCAATGCTGATGTCGCAGATGGCTGATTGATAAACACTGCGTTGGCCTGGCCGACGCTGAATGACTGCCAGTCGATAATGGCACGCTGAGACGCCTGGTTGATGTTCATCGCACTTCCAGCGGACCCAATCGTTGCCTCACCGGCAGTCACGCTTCCGCCCTGCGGAAGCTCGTTCGCGAAAACCGAGAACGGAAAGGTCATCATCAGGCTGGCCACGAACGCACTCAAGATGCGATGCAGTGGTGTAATTCGGGGATTGTGAATCGGGCGTTGATTCATGGGGTCTCCTTGGGTGCGACTATGGAAGCGTTTGGTTGTGGGTAGGTTCCGGCCAAGCCCCTGTGTACGTACACGCGCGGGTGCGACGGGTGCATGTATACGGGTTGACACGTACTCAGTACGGGGTTGCTTCGCGATTTCTATCGCGAGCGACGAAAGAAAGTTACCTTTCTCGCCCGGACGCCGTGGCCGGATCGGAGGCGAGTCACCCCGCGCCCCGTAACCCGCGACACCAGGCGCAAGCGCGAGAAGAGGTCAGGGTAAGCCTGGCGGCCTAGAGAAAGCCCCACCGCCCTCAGGTACGCCTCCACTACCGTCAAAAGCTTTTTCATGGACTAAAATGGTCGATTCTCGGCGAGCGCGCAGCCGAAACGTCGCCTCAACTTCACTGCGCTTTGAGATTCGCAGCTGGTGCGCCAGCTGCGCGGAGACCTCCGACAGCGGGCGGGTGTTTCCACCACGACGCTGTAAGAGCTTGATCACACAGACCCCCGTCTCAAGCTGCAGCACCGGGCTCACGTCACCGATTTCCCGAAGCAAAAATGCTTCCTCAAGCACCGACGCTCCCCAGCGCGACCCGTAGCACGCGTCCATCCATCCGGCGTCTCCATCTTACAACTCTTGAATTTATCTTCCGAGCAACAAAGAGCCAGTTTACCAAAGCCCTGCACCTCATCATCAGCAGCCGCAAAAGCCAGCAGTCTCCGGTCGGTCAGACGCACAAACACTTCCGCACGGGGCTCATCGGTCGCAGTGTCAGAGATCCCAAGAAACATGATAGCAAAGCGAACCTGGGGTGGAACGAACTACTTTTCCTTGCTCTTCGCATACTCGGCCGCCAAATCGCCCTCACTGACAACGACCGCCTCGAGCTCCTTGTCCAGAGTTCGCTCACGCAGAACCCCGATCAACACGTTCTCACATCCACGCCGCACAGCAGGCGACTCATGTAATCCCTGGCCTCGCGCCTCAGCGACCAGACTTAGTCAGTCCAGCATTTCTTCCAAGACAACCACCTTGGCCAAGACCTCTCCCCCGGGCCGAACGCCGGTCCATCTCGGAAGTCAGCGCGACACGGCGAATCTCCAACCCGTCAACGGTCGCCACAAGATCCAAATCCTGGGCCGGGGCCCTCGGAACAACTACTGCAACCGGAGAGCGCGCCTGCCACAGCAAAACACCCTGCACAATAACCGCAGCCAACTTCCAAAATTTCACAATGATTCCATCGAATTTGATAGAAACGAAAGCCCCAGCAAGAGCACATGCGTCCGCGAGAAAAATGCAGACTACCGCCCCCCTGCGCAAGATGCAGACCCTAGAGTTTACAAATCGTTTATAGGGCAACGCCCTTTACTAAACAGGCATTCCCAAAAATACAATAGTACGCTTGATCTTTGTAGTATACAGCACCTTTAGCAGCTACGGAGTCGCAGCAAATAGGAACCCGCAAATCATCACCCAAATTGGAAAAGCGATCAGATATCAAGAATGCAGGGTACAAGCAAAGAAGGGCTTAGGTCCTATCCTTATACTTCGTGCTTCACATATGCGGCAACTCTAAAAACGCGCTCAACGCCACACACCTAGATTTAGACAAGCAAACCTCCCTCTACGGCATCGCTGTTCTCCCTGTGGAAAATAAACAGCGTAAGACCACTGCATCTCGTAGTTTTGAACTGAATGAACACATGCCTCACAGGCAGAAGCTGGCGCACGCCACCTCTTGTCTTCGGCCAACTAGGAAGGGGGCCTGCCACAATATTCCAATAAGCACGCAGCTCTCAGCGGTCTACGCGAGCGCCTCCACCGGCCACTAATTTGCGCACTTCGGCGAGTGTCGCTATGGTCGTATCGCCCGGCGTAGTCATGGCTAGGGCGCCATGGCCAGCGCCAAACTCGACTGCGAGCTGAGGATCATCATAGGTCATCAGGCCGTAAATTAGGCCGCTGGCAAAACTATCGCCACCGCCGACACGATCAAAGATTGCGAGGTCTGAGCGATGGCTGGCCTCATAAAACAGGCCGTTGCACCAAGAAATTGCGCCCCAACCATTAACACTGGCGGTATGCACATTTCGCAGTGTGGTTGCAGTCACGCGAAAGTTCGGGTAGGCCTTGATCGCTTGTTCGATCATGGCTTTGAAGTTGGTCACATCCAAGGCATTCATGCTCTCGCCAACACCCTGGACTTCAAACCGCTGGCAAGCGGTACTTCCTCGTTGCCAATCATCACATCGACATGCCGGGCAATCTCGCGATTCGATTCCTGCGCGCGCTCGGGGCCACCAATGCTCCTCCACAGGCTTGGCCTGTAGTTTAAATCATAGCTTACGATCGTCCCGTGACGATGCGCGGCTGAAACAGCCTCTAGAACAACGTCTGGGGTGGTGTCGGGCAAGGCTGCGAAAATGCCGCCAGTATGAAGCCAGCGCACGCCGACCTCACCAAAGATGTGGTCCCAGTCAAAATGACCGGGCTTGAGTTGGCTAGCTTCGGTATTCGCCCGGTCTGAGCAACCCACAGCGCCACGGATTCCGAATCCGCGCTCGGTGAAGTTCAGTCCGTTGCGGACCTCGCGACCAATCCCGTCATGGTCCATCCAGCGGATCAAATCAGTCGTTATGCCACCCTGCATGACGCAGTCTTCCAGCAGGTGCCCGATTTCATTGTCCACAAAGGCAGTGACGACTGCGGTCTTCAGGCAAAAGCACTTACGAAGACCGCGCGCTACGTTGTACTCGCCGCCGCCTCCCAGACGTCGAACGAACGGGATGTGCGTAAGCGACCATCGCCCGGATCCAAGCGCAGCATGGTCTCGCCAAGCGAAATCTGATCAAACTGGCACTCTTCCCGACGACGAAGCGGCAGTACCGACCTCAGGAAACCTATTCGACGACGGAGATATCGACAGGTGGGCGCAGGTTTGCGCAAACAGCCAGAGCGTCATGCACAACATGCGACTCGAAGGCTTCGAACGGTGCGGAAGAAATCGCATCGCCACTGTCCAGAGCCACGAAAGCCTGCTGCGTGATGTTGTAGTCGAAGCGCGGTGCCCACTTACGGGAGCCAAGGCGCGCCGTAGTGGAGCAGTTGTCGACCATGTGCGCAACGCCCTTGAAATGCATGTAGGGGTTGAGCGAATCGACAGCTTCGATCACGGACTCGTTGCAGACTTCAGAGAAGGAGTGGTCATGCTCGAGTAAGACATCAATCTGCGCGACCATGGTCGCGAGGTAAACGCCGGCGGTGAACGGATCAATCGGAATCGCATCCTCATCCCGTGAAGCGCGGACTTTTTCACCAACAATCCAAGTCTGCGTGCCGTCAATCTTGCCCATCGGGAATTGGCCATGACGCGAACCGGCCATGATCACACTGCGAATCTCATTGCAGCTCGCAACTTCCTCATAGCACTCGAGTAGGATATCTTTTGCAGGTCCATAGCTGGCGTTGTAGGCGGAGCGAAAAACGCCCTGCCCGGTCTCGTCCAACTGGTTGTAGACTTCGACGAGGCCATGCTTGGAGATGATCTTGCTTATCGGCCCCGTGATGGATTCAGCGCTGTTCAGGAATGCTTGCTCTTCGGAGAGTCCCTGCGCGCAGTAGCGACGGAACAGCGTCTCGATAATGCCGTGAACAGCACCCAGAAGAATGCCGCGCTCACCATAGATATCACTGCAGTATTCGTCGGTCAGTGTGGTCTGGAAGATGATGGGCGAGCCGACGCCGACAGCCCAGCCAAGAGCGTGATCCACGGCTTTGCCATTGGCATCTTGCTCGATTGCAAAGCTGGCGTTGATCCCTGCGCCATTGACTTCGCGGCCCTGCACGTACAGGCGACGCACAGAGGGTCCCATGCCTTTCGGACAGACACCAACGACGTTGATATTCTTGGGGAAGGATTCGCCGACACTATCTAGAAACCCGACCAGAAAACCGTGGGACAGGCCAAGCGTAGCGCCATCCTTGAGGTTCTCGAACACTTCCTTATAGAGCGAAGTCTGCGCGGCGTCAGAGACGAGGAAGATGACCACGTCTGACTCGCGAATGACGGAGAACATCTCGCCGACGGTGCCGTCTGCCTGGGAAAACCCAGCAGCTTCCGCCAGAGCGATAGATGCCGATCCTTCACGCAGACCAATGGCCACGCGGATGTCCGTACCTTCAAGCGACTCGCGTAAGTTCTGTGCCTGGGCAGGCCCTTGGGAGCCCCAACCGATCACACCGATCTGCTTTACGCCGGCGAAGGCTTGGGACAATAATGGGAAAAGGTCGCGACCGCCGCGTACGATATGTTCGTCGGTTCCGGAAAGCGAAATCTTCTCTTTTTTGAACACACTGGTCTCGAAATCGAGGCTCATTTCTGGGTCTCCTGCTACTGCAAGTCGTTTGGGCAAACCGTAACTATACGCAGGCGCGCCGGAAAGGGAAAAATTCGCATCGCATATCGCTTGGGTTCGGGAGAGGCTATAGTCTTCTCTTTTGGTTCCCCACAGCACGAGGATGTCTGATGATCGAGAAGGATCGCACCTACCTAATCATGGGTCTCCTGGACCCTAATTCCATCGCCTACGCAATTGGCAAGAGCATCGAATCTGCCGGCGGAAAGGTGGTTTACACCATGCTCAGCGAACGCATGAAACGTATCTTCTTCGACCGCAGCAAGACGATCGACAAGGAAGAGCGTGACGCGCTGGACATCCGATTCTGCGATGTGACAGTCGAGCAAGAGGTGGTTGATCTCTTTGATACGTTCGATGACCTCGCCGGTGTCGTTCACGCGATCGCGTATGTCAATCCGAAGACTGGTCTCGGCCCCGAGTTTCATACCGAAGCTGCGGAAGACCTGACCACCGGCTTTCACATCAGCGCTGTCTCACTGGCTACAGTCGCCCGCCATGCGGTGCCGAAGATGCCCGGCGGCGGCGGCATTGTCGCTCTGACCTTCGATTCACAGCGAGCATTCCCGTCCTATAACTGGATGGGCGTGAACAAAGCCGCGCTGGAAGCTGTCGTACGTGGGTTAGCGCGCAGGCATGGTAAGGACAATGTCCGCGTGAATGCGGTCTCCGCAGGGCCCTTGATGACCAAGGCTGCCTCGAAGATTCCCGGGTTTCAGGATCTTGGCGCGCTTTGGGCGGATGCTGCGCCGATTCACTGGGATCCAGAGGAAGATGCCGCGGCCGTCGCTGACGCCGTCTCCTTCCTCATCAGCGGTAGCGCGGCCAAGATTACTGGCCAAACGCTGTATGTGGATGGCGGCATGAACATTGTCGGGGGCAACATGCTCCCGCACGAGCGTCCGTAAGGGGCTTGGCTTCTATGCTCTCCTGCTCGCGTTACTGTGGCGTGAGCCTGAGGGCGCAAGCGCTCCCCCTCCCCCGTTGAGTTCAACGCCACGTTCCAGAAGAGGGAAAAGAATGGGACAGTCCAACGCGGCTAATTTTGGTATTCAGAGCTACTGCTTTCGTCATTTCAAGGACAACGCGGCCGTAGCCGGCATGGTACGGGAACTTGGCCTAAGCAAGATCGAGGTTTGCGCAGTTCACGCGGATTTCAACGACGTCGAAGGCTGGAAGAAAACAGTCAAGGTTTATCGGGACTCCGGAGTCGAGATCGTCTCCATCGGGGTAGAAGGGTTTTCCGGCGACCAAGACGCGGACCGCAAGCGGTTTGAGTGTGCGGCAGCGGCGGGCGCGAAGTTCATTTCTGCCCACTTTCATATCGGCAGCTTTCAACAAGCCGTACCGGCAGCGGCCAAGTTGTGCGAGGAATACGGCATTCGCATCGGCATACACTGCCATGGGGGCTACATGTTCGGGGGGCAACCCGACGTGGTTGCACACCTGCTCGAGCTTGGCGGCCCAGGCATCGGCTTGTGTCTCGATACTGCCTGGTGTATGCAGATCGGGCCACAGCGCGGCAATCCTGTCGAATGGGCGGAGCGCTTCAAGAGCCGTCTTTATGGGATTCATTACAAGGACTTCACGTTCAACCCGGACGGCGGCTGGAATGACGTAGTCGTGGGCACTGGAACCCTGAATTTGCCAGCGTTAGTTGAAACGGTAAATGCGAACGGATTTAACGGATTTGCCGTCATTGAATACGAAGCAGATGTCGAGAATCCGATTCCGTCCCTGACCAGGTGCGTGGCCAGCATGCGGGAAGCGATGGCTTAGGCGCCTGACCACGGCTATTGCATATGCCGTGGCGCATCGTATGTTACCCGGCTTGTCCTATTAGATACTAAGGTACTCCCAGCATGGCCGATTCTGGCTGCCACTCAGTCATCGAAAGCCTCGGTGTGTATTTGCCGCCGAAGAAAGTCTCCAGCAAGGAGATTCTACGCGCTTGCCGTGTCAAAATGATGCTGCCACTGCAGCGTTTGACTGGCATCAAAACCCGCCGTATGGCTGGTGAGAGCGAATTTTCGATTGACCTAGCGCGGCGCGCAATTCAGGAATGTCTCGACCGCTCCAAGTACGGTCCCGGAGATGTCGAGTTGCTGATTTGCTGCAATATCTCGCGCTATGATGGCCCCAATTTTCACTTTTCATTCGAGCCCAGCACCTCCGTTCAACTAAAGCGCGACTTTGGGCTCGACAATGCGTTGGTGTTTGATATCTCCAATGCCTGTGCTGGTATGTTCACCGGGATCAACATTGCAGACAGCTACATCCGCGCTGGCTTCATCAAGCGGGCACTGGTGGTCAGCGGTGAGTACATCACCCACTTGACAGTGACTGCCCAGAAGGAGATTCTGAATCGTGATGATGAGCGTATTGCCTGCCTGACACTCGGAGACTCCGGCGCTGCCGTCATGCTGGAGCGAACCGACAACCCAAAAGTGGGCTTTCACGCCATCGATATGTACACGCTCGGAAAATTCAGCGAGTATTGCATCGCCAAGCCGACCAAGGAAGAGCACGGTGGGGCGATCATGCTCACGGAGTCCATGAAGTTGCACGCCGTGGCCATTCGCGAGTCCGTGCGCCATTTCGGCTCCGTCCTGCTGCAACTGAAGTGGCCGCGAGACGCCATCAATTACGTCATCATGCATCAAACGGCGCGCACTGCGATCAGCCAGACAGCGAATATGATCAACCGCCTGATGGGCGAGGAGATCTGCGACAAAGAGAGCATGATCAATAACCTCGCAGAGCGAGGAAACACCTCCACAACCACGCATTTTGTGGCGCTCTGGGATAACATCGCCAAGAACAAGTTCAACCCGGGCGATACCGTGATTTTCGCGATTCAGGCATCTGGCATCACGATCGGGACCGCGCCGTATACATTCGATGACTTGCCTGTTCGGATGCGGGAAATTGAAGCACAACGCCCTGCAGAAGCACGCATGCCAGCAGCACTTGGCGGGACCGCCGCCCCAGTCGCGGAAATCTTGCCAAAGACCGCCGAGCCATCGATTTCAGTCTCAATTTCGCCGATTTCACTGCCCCGCATCCGCATTGAAAGCATTGGTATCGTGCCGCTTGACTCAACCATGGAGCACGACGCAGTCGCTCTCGCGGGTGCCGCTGCGGAGGACTGCTTCAATCGCTCCGTTTATCAACGGCAGCAGATCGACATGTTGATTCACTCCGGCGTGCACCGCAATGAATTCGTCTGCGAGCCCGCCCTAGCTGCGCTGATCGCGGGCCGTGTGGGCGTAAATGGCGAGGCCGAGCCTGATGGCCCGAAGACGTTCGCCTACGACGTGTTCAACGGTGCCATTGGCTTTCTGAACGCCTGCTACAATGCGATCGCAATGATCGCCGCTAAGAAGTGCGACAACATCATGGTCGTCGCCTCTGAAGTGGAGAACAACACTGGGACCGACAAGGAACTGCTCGGCGTCCGCGAGACCGGATCCGCACTCATTCTTGACCGATCCGAGGACAACCGGACTGGCTTTGGCAGCTTTGTTTTTCGCTATTTCACCGATTACATCGACGCCTTTCGCTCTCACATCGGCCAGGAGAAAGGGCTTGCCTTTCTTAGTTTCATCCGCAATCCTGAGATTGAGACGTACTACCTGCAGTGCATCAAGGATGCCGTCTGCGAAGTCATGCTGCGGGAGAACCTGAAGGCCTCACAGATCAAGGCCATTTTTCCGCCGCAGATTTCCTCAGAATTCATCACCCGCATGAGTGAGTCCCTTGGGATCGTCCGCGAGAAGTTTGTCGACGTAGTTGACGGTGGCAAAGACCTGTTTACTTCGTCCCTGCCGCACACGCTGCGACGGGCGCAGGAGACCAATCAGGTCCAGAACGGTGATATCGGCCTGATCATTAACGTGGGAAGCGGCATCCAAGTCGGCTGCGCCATTTATTACTTCTAGTAGCCTCGTGAAGGCACGCTGAGTGCTCAAGCATTCGTGTTCTGCTCAGAACCGTCCGTTCAATCACGATCGATCAGGCCAAGTAGCGCGGGCGCGGAACCTTCACCATACATAGCTGCGTCGCAGCCGGGACCGTTGCATTTTTGTGCTTCCAGACTCCCTGAGTCTACGATTATGTCCCCGGCCCTGATCGAGTGAAATCCACACGCCCCTGGCCTGCAAACAAATCCCGCGCAATCCAAACTTGGCACGGCCCCTGCTAGGTCGGTAGGTGCCTCGTCCCATGACGCCCGGTTTGGTTAATTCCAGGCCGGGCGTCTTTTTTAGGGGCTCCAAAAATACAAATCATTCACAACACTTCGCTGTTACGGTAGTTTGGGCTAAGGCACGGAACTAAAAACATAGGACAGAGGGACCGACTGGCCAATCGTTAAAAGAAAGGAATCCCTAGAGTGGTCACTCCGATTCTCAACACTTTCGTGGCGTCTATCGGATATTTTATCCTAGGCCAGACCAAGAAGGTCATCGCAGGCCTAATTCTTTGGTTAGTGGGCGTGATTTCATGCCGACTTCCGGCCTTGATCATCACCATCTTCGTCATCATTGACGCGCTTGGCGTGACCACCGCCCCGGACAACGGAGACAGTGTCGACGAGCATGCGTACAAATTCGGGCTGTTGTACAAAATCGCTAAGCTGATCCACAAAGAGGCCGTGTTCAAAGACTGAGTCGCGCCTGACAAACTATCAACTACACAAAAAAGCCCGGTTCGTTTACACGAACCGGGCTTTTCTTGTAAAATAGTTTGGTAGTGGCTCAGGGACTCGAACCCCGGACCCACGGATTATGATTCCGTTGCTCTAACCAACTGAGCTAAGCCACCACACAAAAGTGTCTAGCAGAGGCTGTGCCTAGCGACGCAAGCCGAGCTTCTGAATCAACTCGCGATAGCGGTCATGTTGAGTACGGCTGAGGTACTTCAGATGCTTCTTACGGCGCTGGACGAGCAGCTGGAGGCCTCGGCGTGTGTGGTTGTCCTTCTTATTCGCCTTCATGTGCTCGGTCAATTCCTTGATCCGATGCGTCAGTACGGCTACCTGAACGTCCGAAGAGCCAGTGTCTCCACCCCTCAGAGCGTATTCTTTAATCACTTCCGCTTTGGTTTCGACGTCCATAGACATTCCCCAATGGTATAAAAATATTCTTATCAAACAGGTAAGTTGCCAAGAAACGGGTAGCTGTCAAGCGGCCTCTCAGGAAATCTACAAGATGTGCCACGACTGATCGACTATGCAGCGGATCTGGTGCGCATGCTTGCCGCCCGCCTGTACAGTGCAATCTTTCATCCCCCTCGTCCCCACAAGGTAGCGACTATGCGTGTGCTCGTCCTGCTGATACTGGCAAGTTTTCTGATTGGATGCCAGACCACAGCCCCCGCAGACGCGGATCCTGAGGCGGCCTTTGACGTGCCAATACCGCCTGCTTGGACCTCCTCGCACAGTGTGGCTGGAGTCCCGGGGCTCACTGCTTGGGCTGAGGACCTTCAAGATCCACTGCTGGTTGACCTCATCCATGATGGTCTGGCGCATAATTTCAGCCTTCAGGCCTCGCGCGCCGCTCTCCATGCAATCTCCGCAACCGTCCTGCGCGGCCTCGCCGCACGGGAACCATCACTTGCCTTGAACGGCGATGGTCGGCGTTCGCGCAGCGTGAATGATGAGCGCGGCCGCCAGCCAGATGCGATTTCGGCAAGCCTGGCACTGGGAGTGGCGGTGAGCTGGGAATTGGACCTGTGGGGACGACTTCGCCACGAGGCGTATGCAACGGCGCGGGATCTCGAGGCGGCGGGCTGGACTGATCGCGGTGCGCGGCTGGCAATCGCTGTGGCGATCGCACGCCAATACTGCGACGCCATCACTGCTAAGTACAACCTGACGCTGGCGCGAGAGAATATTGGGAGCTTTGGCGGAACGCTGCAGACAGCCGAGCAACGCTACCGCAGCGGGCTTTTGAACGGCGCGGCAGAAGTTCATTTATCGCGTGCCAATGTCGCCAACAGTGAGCGTGCATTGCACAGCGCCGAACGCGAGTACGACGCCGCGGTCCGGGCCTTGGAGGCACTGGTCGGGCGTTATCCGCAAGCAGCCTTGAGCGTGGCGGATCAACTTCCATACATCACGGCGGTGCCAGCCGGCATACCCGCAGATCTGCTGGCCCGACGGCCAGATGTATGCGCAGCCGAGGCCCGCTTGGCCGCCGCTGGCTTACGCACTAGGGTGGCCCGCGCTCAAGCGTTTCCGGCCGTGCGCTTGACGGCCAACACTGGGACAAGCTCGGATACGCTGCGCAAGATCCTGCATCCCAGCCACATGCTATGGAGTCTGGCCGCGGGCGTCACGCAGCCGCTGTTCGACGGCGGTGCGATCTCTGCAGGAATCATGGCTGCGGACGCCCGACAGCAGCAGGCACTTGCGAACTATGCACAAACAGCACTCACTGCCTATCAGGAGGTCGAGACAGCGTTGGCTGCGGACGCGTTTCTGACGTCTGAGCTGGCAGCTTTACAGGTAGCAGCGCATGAGTCACAGGCAGCCGAAGCCGAGACGCGCGAGAACTATGACAACGGACTGGTGGAACTTACGGCGCTGCTGGTTGCCCAACGACGTTCGGTGGATGCCCGACGCAGCCGCATCACAGTCACGAACCGTCGCCTTCAGAACCGGCTGGGGCTGTATCTCGCACTTGGCGGAGGATTTGAGCGATGATCAAGACGACACTGAAGATTCTGTTTCCGATCGCGTTGTTAATTGGCAGCTTCTTTTTCATTCGCTGGATGATCAGCAACAAGCCTCAACCGAAGACACGCCCATCGTGGACTGTCTCGCCAGTGGTAGAGGTTGCGGAACTCGAAGCGGTCTCGCATACGCTTTCGGTGCGGAGCGAGGGTAATGTACGGCCGCGCATCGAAACCACGCTGGTGACCCAGATTGGGGGCCGAATTGTAGAGCTCAGCGACAAGCTCGTAGACGGTGCGCACTTCGCAGAGGGGGATGTGCTGATTCGGATCGAAGCCACCGATTATGAGATTGCCGTCCAGGCAGCTGAGGCAACCGCCTCCCAGCGGGCTCGCCAGTTGGAAGAGCAACAGTTACTGGCCAAGCGCGCGAAGATCGACATCCGGATCATTGCCGCAGATGTCACACAGGCTCAACTCGCGCTGACGCAGGAGCAGGCACGCGCAGGGCAGGCGCTGCGAGATTGGGACCGAATGGGCCGCGAGGGGCAGCCGGGTGATTTGGTTTTACGGAAACCGCAACTTGCAGCGGCGCGCGCAGCCGTCGATGCCGCGCAAGCACGCCAGGAACAGAAGACGCTGGACCTGGAACTCGCTGACGCGCGAATCGCCACGGCGAGAGCAGCTCTGGCAGCGGCAGAGGCAGAATTTGCCAAACGACGGCTGGACCTGACACGAACGACCGTCGTGGCCCCATACAACGGTCGCGTACTTGAGCAGCTTGTCGATCATGGGCGGTATTTGGGCCCAGGCTCGGCACTAGCGCAGGTTTACCCGACCGACGCGATCGAGGTGCGCTTATCCTGCAGCGCTCGAGATCTGGCAGCGATGGATCTGCCTGCCAAGCCGGCCGTAACACTTACCAGCCCCGGAGACGGTCTCAGGTGGCAGGCTCGCATAGAGCGCAGCGAGGGGCGCATGGACACACACACGCGCCAGCTCGTGCTGATCGCCCGCGTCCGTTCTGTGCGCGAAGAACGTCCCTTGCAGATCGGCGAGTACGTAGAGGCAACAATCCGCGGCCGGACGATCCACGATGTGTATGTGATCCCGCGTGAGGCCGTGCGCCCCGGAAACGAGATTCTATTGATCGACTCCGAGAATCGGCTGCGCCGGGAAACGATAAATCTCTGCTGGTCCGATGCTGAGGCGGTGATTACAGATTCAGCGCTGCCGGCCGGGCATCGCCTGGTACTTACTGCTCTCTCGATCGCATCGGACGGGACGACAGTCCAAGTGAAGGGCGAGGAACCGCTAAGGAACAAGGCGAAGAGGCGGGGCAAGCGAAAACCCGGGAGCAGGGCCTCTTCGCCGCATGGTGGCGGCCACGGCCGGCCATGATCGCCTGGTTCTGCCGCAACGGCATCGCGGCCAATCTGCTGATGATTGGACTGCTTTTTTCTGGCTCCTACGTCGCCTTTCGCGTGCTGCCGCTTGAGGTGTTTCCATCGTTCGAGATGGACACTGTCACTGTGCAAATTCCCTTTCGCGGGGCAACACCGGCCGAAGTCGAGGAAGGTGTTCTGCTGCGCCTGGAGGAAGCCATATACGACTTGGAGGGCATCCGCGAACTACGCTCTACGGCCGCAGAGAATGTTGGTACCGTTCACGTCGAGCTAGAGTCTGGCTATGACTCGCGTGAGATGCTGGATGATCTCAAGAATCGGGTGGATGCGATCAGCACGTTTCCCGATAACACGGAACGACCGATCTATACGACCTCGAATCGCCGGCGGCAGGTGATCAGCGTGGTAGTATCTGGGGATCTACCGGAACGAGAGCTGCGCAAGCTGGGAGAAACAATCCGCGATGACCTCGTCGCCTT
>Ga0209119_1002909_pt1 | contig 15226 bp, 14 predicted proteins | sample COG_03_FD_184747 | JGI IMG/M metagenome (GOLD analysis project Ga0209119, IMG submission 184747) | Pelagic Microbial community sample from North Sea - COGITO 998_met_03 (SPAdes) (version 2) | ecosystem: Environmental > Aquatic > Marine > Neritic zone/Coastal water | place: Helgoland, sampling... | reverse complement strand
CCAGCTTGTAGCAAACGTTGAGCCGTACCCTTTACGAAAGGGTGGTCATGCTTAGATAGGTTTTTCAAAAACTGAAGAAAAGAAATTTCGTTGTCCTTTAGCGTTTGCTTTCTTACTTCCTCCCGCGCCTCATTATTTTCTTCCTCACTTAAGCTCGCATCTGTTTTAAAAACAGGAGGCTGATAATCCGGTCTTTCGCTTTTGCTTTGGCCGACAAGAATTAGCTCTCTGAGCCACCATAAATTGCGGTCTTCGAGGTCATGATCCATGATAATGTAGATCAGGATCATCTTGATCACCGAGCGAGCGGCATCATCCCAGTAAGACTCTTTGGCATTTCCGCGAACGACGAGCGCTTCAGCTAGATCGGTTATATCGTCGATAAAGGACTTATCGTCTGGATTAAGAAAAAGAAGTGGATTAAAAGACTGGGATTTAAAGCTGGTCTCTCCGAATGGATCGAGAACGATAACTTCTTGCTTTAAAACTTCAGAGCGCCATTGCGCGGTGATATTGGCGTTTTCCCCCTTTAGATCGACAACAATCGCTGAACCGCGATAGTTGAGCAAATTAGGGACAATCAGCGATATCCCCTTACCCGCTCGGCTACCCGCGACAGTGACGATATGAGCGTCATCATTATGACTGAGCAGCCTTTCAACACCGCTTTCATCCACAAGCTTCCCAAAGAGCAGCGGATTGATGTCGTCGTCACTGTGCGAGAAGTTTTTTATCGTGCTATCGGTGCTCGTCCACTGAGCCGTAGCAATAGGCTCATGCTCCTCTTTCCAGTCAGCATTGCCTCTGGGAAAATAATTCTTATTCAAGCTTGCAGTAAGTCCTTTGATCAGTAAACGGAATGAGGCCGTCCTGATCAGCAGACTTCCGCTTCTCAGCAGCAATGTCGCGTAATTTAACGGCCTCAGCCAATTGGCTTTTCACCAGATTGTATGCCGTATAATCGTAATTGGCGAGCGCCGCCCTATCAGCCTCACATTTCTGCTTGAGCTTACGCGGTTCATTCACGATTTTCTGTTTGTTTGCCAGCCATGTGCTGTATCCATCATCACATCGACGCTTAACTTTGCTGAAGCAACTTTCAAGATCAGCCCTGATACCCTTACGGAAATACTCTTTCCCTAAGTTGGGCGCGATCCAGTTGATGGCGCGGGTTTTGAGGCTTTCAAATTCCGGTACGCTCACGCCTGCCGCGCAGCTCATCTTTTCGCCAAACGTCCACTTTTGATAGTTGCTGGTAATATCAAACCTACCAGCTGACTCAAGTGCTTCTATCACCTGTTCTGCGGTGAAGGTACTACCCACAATATTGACACAAGCACCATGCGCGTTTTGCTCAATCAGTTTTGGGTCAATCCGCTTTGGCGCAGGTGGAATGCGCTGCTGCTTTACGAGTAAACATTGCTGGTTTTGGTAGGCACGATTGTCGGATATGCGCTTCTTGAGATTATCCAGCAACTGAGACTGCTTATTCCAAGCCGATTCAGCCTCTAATACCTTCCGTTGCCGCTGCTCAAGTGCATATCTCCCCTCATTGATCGAGTGGCGAAAAACATAACGGTTTATCCCTGTCTCTTTTTCCCGTATAGACACTGGCGCACCTGTGCCGTCTACTATGACCTTACAATGCTGAGTAGCCGCCTTGGTGTACATCGATATTTCTGGGATACGACCTGAAACCAAAACTGTCGATCCCTGTGACGACCGACGACTTGCTTCAGCAATACTCTGCCCTCGCTGGATAGCTTTAACATGCAAAGATGGCTTGCCTGCTGTTGACCTAGCAACAATCTTTTTCCACTCGCCTGTCGAGGGCAACACAACTGCCTTGCGGTACTTAATCCCTCCCCGTTCAGGAATATTATTTTCCTTTGCCAGCTCCAAAACGCTTGGCTTTGCGCCTAAGGTGAGCGCCATGGGCGAATTAGGCTCAATAGGTCTTTCCACATGTTTAGGACGAACCGGCGAGACGTTTGTTCTGGCGACCGTACGAATAGGTCTCGCTCTCTGACAATCGATAACCTGTCGATCAAAGCCAGTGATTTTAATCAGCGTCATCTGCTTGTTATGGCGACGACAATGTGCGTCTACGTCTCGTACCACTCTTTCAGCAAAGCCAGTGGCTTGTACTGCACAGGCATAAAGGCGGCTTCCGGCAAGTCCGTGACAATCGATATTCAAATCGCCATGCCGACGATCTGAATATTTTGGCGCGCTGCATGACGCCACGGCAACGAAAGCCGATAGCAACAATATTTTTTTCAACATCACTCAATCCTCTTTTAGAATTTCGGCATTTCTGGGCAATAAACGGCTTTCGCCTGCTCATAGATGTGCCTGCAATAGCCAGCGGCCTTACCAGACTGGATACATTGGCCATGCGCGGAATTTGCGCTGATATCACGCTGCTTTTGGCAATCCTTTGCCTTTTCAATCTGTGCGAGCGTTTCAGCCGTCTTGCCCTCCTTGTGCGCCACTTCATCCTCTGTCCCTTGAAGCACGATCTCTTCACGGTTTACTAGTCGCGTTGCGATAAAGTATGTAGGCTGAATAGGCTCGTAGGGCTGCACCTCCAACAGCAAGCCTCCAACAATTAGGAAAGTCACTGGCCGCCTCAGAAAGTAATCGAGGTAGTAAGCTGGCCAGTTTTCTTTCTGCCTTTTTGCTCTGGAACTCGCATCATCCATTGAGCGCATCGATGAGGGTTTAAATTCCGGTGTAAAATGCCCTTGTTGGCGATCATCTTTTTTCATGGCTAGTACTCCTCTTGATTAGATTTCTTGCCAAGTGCACGCTCGCGCTCTAACCATTCGAGAGCGACATCCTCCTCCCACTTCGATGCACCACCAACACGCTTAATGCATGCGGGCGGCAGAGGGTTGCGTTTACAGTGAAATCGGCGCTGAAGAGTACGCTTAGAAATTCCGAGCGATTCACACAGATCGTTAGATGAAATAAATTTAGGCAGCATAGTGATATCCTCCAGATTTATGATTGACTAGCGTTGTTGATTGCACGCTCATGCGAGCTGCGGAATGCGGCGACCTGCATGAGCAACACGAACCAGAGGCTCAGATCAAGTGACGCGCAGATAGCAAATTGCGACCAGTGGCGGTCTATGTAGCGCCAGACAACCACTGCGGGGCTGTCTGGTTGATAAGCCAAGATAGGCTTGAGTGGAATGACACGCTCATTGACATAACGGCTGATAACAGAGGCGGTATCACGCGCATGTTTCTTAGCGAGCCGCAAAGCCTCTTTCGCCTCTCCCTCGGCCTTCTGAGAAGGCACAACACTATCAGCAAAGCTGGAAAGGCTGACTTCGATCAACGCCACAACACTAAGTTCTAATAACGCGCCGTAGCTGTCTGCATGGGTGCGCGAAGCATCAGAGTATTGAGACAACATATCTTTGGAATTAAGATCACTCTCCAAAGCTCGGCGCATTTTGGTCTGAGTGAGATCGAGATCAGCCACTATCTCTTCATAGCGCTCTTGCTGGCTGTCTATCAGAGCAATCAACTGAGCCAGCGAACGCAGCGTATCGTCATAGACACGCCATACAGGCCCCTTACCAGTTCGAAGACTAAAATCGCCAACTTCTTCCTGATCGCGCAGCTCCTCAACTTTGTCGGCCTGCGACGCAATAAATGCGCGAATGGACGTCACTGCCTTGTGGTTTCGCTTTGCGATTGATTCCTGTTGCAATATAATTGAATGATTGTTGTGCATATCATGCACTGCGGCAGCTTCATGGGTGACGCCAACGAACGTTGGCGACAGCGAGGCCAAGGTCGTTAGGATCACACCGAATAAATGCGTGCATATCGCTAGCTTGCTCGGCTTGTCCGCTGCCAGTCTAAGGAAAATGGCGAACTGCCATCCCCAGACTAGCTTGAGGCAACTAAAGACAGCCAAGGTCATTGCGGCAACTAACGTATAATGCACCCAGCCTGTATCGGGCAAAATTTGATGGAATCCAATAGCCGCAGTAGCTGAGCTAATAACAATTAGTAGTAGTACTAAAAACTGACTGGACTGCGCTTGCTGTTTAACTTGTGTTTCTAAATCGTCATGAGTAGACATGAGTTTTCTCCCGTAGGTCGTGGTTGACGTGCGGAAAAATACTAATGAGTTTGTATATTCAGGTATAACCGAGTTATTCCAGAAGATTCCCTAGAAAATCCCTAAAATTGAGATATTTATGCTTAGAAAGAAAAAGAAAACAAAAAAGAAGTATTCTGCACGCCAAGTTAAACTGATTAACAGAACCACCCTAACTTATAGAAAATCAGTGCTTAAAATATTTAGAGATATCGTAGATGGAAAGGAAATTGATCACTTAACAAAACCTGAAAATATTATCGAAGAGTTTTCAAAACTATTGGATCAAGATATAAACGAAGTACATGATATTTATTACAGGAGACTTGAAAATCTTATCGGCGGAAGTGACGCTGTATTGAAGCAGGACGATTTGTTTTCATTGGTTGAAAAAATTGTATGGGATAATCGCGAATCAGAAATAGTCGGGGCAAATATCGAAATTAGGCTCCATCAATTTGCAAAATCATATTGCATATTTCTGGGCCTGAACGGCAAATACCAACCTGTACCTGGATATTTTCAGGCAAGTGAAAATGGCCTAAAGAGCTTCGAAGATGGGTACATATACAAGGCTCGATTTGGGAAAATATCGAATATAGAAAGGCTACACTACTTTGATTTAGTTTCAGACAAAAGGAAAAAAGATCGCGATACTTATTTTTTTTTCAAGACTTCAGGCAATGTCAAATATGACTTTGTATTTTCTTTCATCAACGAAAGTGATGAGAATGTGTACTTCGGGATATACCTGAAACACTATTGGTTGATGGTTTTAATTTCTTTAGAAGAGCAAGAATACGCAACAGCAAACTTTGATTTTGATAGACACTTGGATGATCTAGGTCCAAAATCTAATTTAACTGAAGATCGTATAGGGACGACAGGAATACCATTTATAACAGTCTATCCATATCTATCAAAACGAGGAATAAACCGTGCGCAACTTATTTTCGAGCAAGATTATAATGCATCCCCCTATTCAATTTATCTCGACGCGCTAGTTGATTCTAAAGAGAAATTATCTGTTGCAGAAAAATGCGCCAAGATCATTAAAGACATGGATGTTTAGCGCTACGCGAAATTAATATTGACATATGCGAGAAAATTATGATAGCTAAAGTTCATGAAAAAAATTCACGGACAGGAGACGCAGGGATGTCACCAAGCTTAATCAATGCTGCGAGGCATGGAGATTTCGAAGAGGCTATAGAAGCTCTTAAGAATCCAGACAGTATAAATGAAACCAGCTATCACGGCTTGAATGCCTTACAAGTTGCAATGGTAAACTTTCATACCGAACTCGGATTATTCTTGATTGAAAATAGCGATATTTCAGTATTCCATCAGGATGATATGGGGCGAGACGCTCTAGATATCGCGTTTATCTGTTCGAACAATGCTCTTGGAGATTTAATTTATGATAAATGGAATATGGAGCGAGCCCTCAAAATTGCCAACAAAAAGGAGGGAACAACATCTATTCACCCACGACCAAAATAGCACCCCTATTTCTAATGCTCACTTGATTCTGACTGAGGATTATCAAGTACATCAATCAAATCAGCCAAACCAGATGACTCTTCATTCACAATCCAATCCCATCTAAATTTAATGCTTTGCTAATTCTATTTTTTAGCACATATAATGCTTATCGTACCCAAAACAGTGTCAATCGATTCAGAAACTTCTACATGGCTAAATCCAGCACCCCGAATCAGTTCAGGTAGTCGACCCTCAACATTAGCACGTGTGTTTTTAAACCCATCTAAAAACTGAACAATGTAGAAAGTAAACCTCATTATTAGATTACTAGGCTTTCCCCAATCAGCAATATATAACACTCCATCAATGCTCAGGACGCGATAAGCTTCTGAGAAAACCACTTTCTTGTCTTTGTCACATAGATGATGAAAGAATAGTGTTGAAAATACTCGATCAAAGTGCTCATCTGCATAAGGAAGATCCGTCGCAAACCCCTGATTAAATTGAACGCGCGCCTTGTCACTTTTCGATTTGGCAATTTCTAGAATATTTCGATCGCCATCAATTCCTATAACCTCTACATCAGGGTAGTGCTGTTTTATCAGCAAAGCTAAGGTTCCCGAACCGCACGCAATATCGAGCACACGCATCCCAGATTGAAGTTCAGAATTGGCGACAAGTCTTTTTTTAAAAAGGGATTCCCTTGTAGTCAATTTTACGACTGGGTCGTATATTTTTGTTAACCAAGAAAAACGCAAAGCCGGTACATAATTTTTTGGCAATTCATTTTTCATATCGCCACTCCATTCATTACCCATGCTATAAAAATCACCTGTGGCACCGTTAAGAGCGGAAGAAATAAAGCGACCTTCCACGACTTAGTGGTTTCTCTTAAAATCATAATCTCGGTGTAATCGGTTGATACCCCTGTCATCAAAAACGCAAAACTGTTGCCCGGAGCCTTAGCACGCGTAAGTAAGTCAGCCGCGATCGGTGTAGACCCTTCCGAGCAAACCTCCAAAATTGTTGCGACCAACACTGTCAAACCCAAGCCCGCCAGCGTCGGGCCGAAATAGGTTCCGAAATGTTCTGGTGAGACGAACGCCCTGACCAATCCTGCAAGCAGCACGCCAAATAATATCCATCGCATCACCATCCGGGACTCCTTAACCCCATCGACCAACATCGCCAATACATATTTTGGCGTCAATTCCACAGAAGCGAGCCCCTGCCGAGCGCTCGCCCAAAACTTAAAATCGGTGGGTAAATCGATATTCTGGGGGTTGGCTGGTAAAACGCCGCGACTAACAAGCACATCGAATAGTAATCCAGAAATGATGGCTATTGTCATTGATAGCCCAATGAATGCAAGCGTCCAAGGTATGCCAATCATGGCGACTAAAATCAGCGTCAATGAAAAAGAATTCCATGGACTGGCTATAAGAAATGCCATTACCTGACCAATACTAGCGCCGCGTTCATACAGTTTTGAACCGACCATCAATATACCGTGACTACATAAATCGAGAAGTACTCCGGCAGCGGTTGCTCTAGCAATACCGTTTAGCCCGCCTTGAGTACCGAGTATAGAAATCACAAATTCACGCGGAATCCTTGAAAGCACTGCAACCATCAAAATGCCAATCAATATACCCCACCATATGGTATTTATGAGTTCATATACTGATGAAGACAGCGTCTCGTACCATATTGCAATACCAGCAAATTCCTCAAACCAAGCATGTTGGATATAAAGAATCGTTATTGCGGTCATCGACACCCATAATAAGTAATCTGGACGAGATTTTGACTTATGACATGCGGGGACTTGCCGTGACTTGTGATGCTGAACATCACTTTCTTTAGTATCACTATGACACTTCGGCATGGGATTCCCCCTCGCTCAAACCATCTATCAAAGAACAAATGGTCTCACCGTTAGGTTCTTTATCGGGCATGTCCTGCCATATAGCGGCAGCCCTTTCCATGCGCTGGAATAAATTGAGGCTTTCTCTTATTGAGGCCCCCAATAAATCAAGGTTACTGGCAATAATCTCACGTGCGTGTGGACAGGGCGTTTGTCCGTTGTCAGATATATCGATCAGTTTTTTTATATCAGACAAACTAAACCCTAAAGCTTTTGCACGTATAGCAAAGCGAAGCTTACGAAAATCTTTTTCTGTATAGTGCTTATAGCCGTTGTCACTTTTCGAAGGTCGTACCAATTCAATCCGGGAGTAGTACCGGACAGTATTTGGACTCACATTAAGCCGATTCGAAATTTCAGAAACTCGCATAAAGATTTTCCTCCTATTTCTAAATCTACACCTGTGAGTTACTCATAGGTCAAGCTTTTTTCTAATTTTCTCTTCGATTAATGAGAATGGCTATCATGATTAGCCTCTTCACCCGATTTTCCTTCTGAAGGCTTTCCAACAATGAGCATTCCACTCATACCTGCACCAGCATGTGGATGACAGTGAAACGAGTATGAGCCCTCAACAGTAAATGTATGCGACCAAGTATCACTCGCATTCTCCAACATCGGACTTTCGATGCTATCGACTCCAGCCGGTACACGCTCAAATACGACATTATGAGAGTCTTCCTGTCGATTTAGAAACGTTACGGTGTCGCCGGGTTGCACAACTAGATGATTAGGTTCAAAAAAATAAATCTTCTCAGATTCAATATCTGTCACCATGTTCACGGTGAAAGTCTCCGCGCGCGCCTGCATGACGAATACTAGAAAACCAATTGTTGATAGTAAAAATGTAACTCTAAGCATGTTTTAGTCCTTTCTTTCTATTTTTCATTTTGAAGTATTTTATATTTCCACCCCACAAAGATGGCTGGAATGACAAGTAACAACAAAACAGTCGAACTTACCATGCCGCCCACCATGGGTGCCGCAATTCTCTGCATAATCTCAGAGCCCGTGCCAGTACCGACCATAATGGGTAGCAATCCAATAATGGTGGACGCTACCGTCATCAATATGGGTCTAATTCTTAATAGCGCTCCTTCCACAACTGCCTGACTAAGGTCCTCAAAAGTCATCGTACCGCCAGAATCCGAGACAAGACGCTCTCGGCTTCGATAAGATCGGTTCAGATATTCCATCAGTAACACGCCGATCTCAACCGTGACACCGGCTAGCGCTATAAACCCTACTGCAACTGCAACCGACAGGTTGTAACCCAACACATAGATCAGCCAAAGGCCTCCTACTAAAGCGAAAGGTAACGATGCCAAAATTATCAGCACTTCCTCAAAACGCCTAAAATTTAGATATAGTAGAAGTACAATAATCATCAGAGTGACGGGGACGACCTGTTTCATGCGCTCTATTGTTCTCTCCATATATTCAAACTGACCGGACCAACCGATCGAATACCCAGCTGGCAACTTGACGTTCTCTTTAACCACCTGCTTGGCTTTAAGTACGTAAGAGCCTAAATCAGTATTTTCGATATCCACGTAAATCCAACCATTTAGTCGCGCATTTTCACTGCGCACCATCCCCGGGCCGTCGGATATCGATACTTCGGTCACTTCGCCTAAAGGGATATGCGCACCCGTTGGAGTGACAATCGGAAGTAACTTCAGTTTTTCTGCGGAATCTCGCACATCACGTGGATAGCGCAAATTAATGGGGTAGCGCTCCAAGCCTTCTACGCTTTGTGTGACATTCATGCCACCCACAGCTGTTCTCACCACATTTTGTACATCAGATACGTTTAACCCGAACCGTGCCGCCGCCTTCCGGTTAATATTCACATCAATGAACCGTCCACCTGAAACACGCTCGGCGTAGACCGATGCCGTGCCTTCGACCGGCTTGAGGGCTTTTTCAATCTCTTCACCAATATCTGCAATAACGCCAAGATCGGGGCCGGATACTTTGATGCCGACGGGCGTCTTAATACCCGTCGCCAGCATGTCCAAACGATTTTTTATCGGCATAATCCATACATTGCTAATGCCCGGCACTTGCACCAGATCATCAAGCTCGGCTTTAAGCTTCTCTAATGTCATCCCGTCACGCCATTCATCTTTTGGCTTAAGGCGTATCGTTGTCTCTATCATTGTCAGTGGTGCGGGATCAGTTGCGGTCTCCGCGCGCCCGACCTTACCAAACACGGTCTGAACTTCCGGCAACGTTTTGATCATACGATCCGTTTGCTGCAATATCTCTTGTGCTTTACCAATAGAGATACTGGGAAATGTACTTGGCATATAAAGTAAATCTCCTTCATTAAGCTCAGGCATAAATTCACTACCCAATCGGGTGAGCGGCCAAATACCCGTTAGCGCAATCAAGATTGCTAGAATGATGATTGTTTTTGGCTTTTGAATAGCTTTTCTTAAAAATGGCTTATAACCGGCAATAAGTAATCGGTTAACTGGGTTATTTTTTTCTGGCGTGATACGTCCTCTTACAAAATATCCTATTAATACGGGAACAATCGTAATAGATAAACAAGCAGCTCCCGCCATGGCATACGTTTTGGTTAAAGCCAATGGCGTAAACATACGGCCTTCCTGCCCTTCCAAAGTGAATACGGGTAGAAAGCTTAGTGTGATAATCAACAACGAGAAAAACAATGGCGGTCCGACTTCACCCGCCGCCTTGGAGACGACCTCCCAGCGATTTTGATCCGTAAGGGGTGTCTTTTCTGCGTGTTTGTGGACATTCTCGATCATCACAATCGTTGCATCCACCATTGCACCGACCGCAATCGCTATACCTCCGAGCGACATGATATTTGCGTTGACTCCTTGCGCCGACATAATGATAAATGCGATCAATATTCCTAAAGGGAGGCTAACCAATACGACCAATGAGGAACGGAAATGAAATAGAAAGAGTGCGCATATTAGGACGACAGCTATAAATTCTTCCGTGAGCTTTTCCTTTAAATTGTCTACAGCGCGTTCAATTAACGCGGAACGGTCATATGTTTCAACAATTTCCACTCCGTCAGGAAGGCTAGCTTTCAATTCCTCCAGCTTTTCTTTAACCTGCTCAATTGTCTTGAGCGCATTTTCGCCCCAACGCATAATAATGACACCGCCCACTACCTCACCTTCACCATCAAGTTCGGCAATCCCTCGACGCATTTGCGGCCCTATCGAAATATTTGCCAAATCACCTAACAGTATTGGTGTACCACTCTCCGACACAGTCAGCGGAATGGTTTCTAGATCCTCCAGTGATTTGATGTATCCACCAGAACGCACCATGTATTCAGCTTCGGCCATTTCAATGACTGAACCACCCACTTCTTGGTTAGCATTCTGGATTGCCTTTCTAACCTGATCTAAAGAAATACCATACGCTCGCAATTTATCGGGATCGATAACCACTTGATATTGCTTGACCATCCCACCGATCGTGGCAACTTCAGAAACGCCAGACACGGTTTGAAGTTCATATTTTAAAAACCAGTCCTGAATCGATCGAAGTTGAGATAGATCATGCTGTCCAGTTCGGTCAACTAGTGCATATTCATAAACCCAACCAACACCCGTCGCATCGGGTCCAAGAGCTGCACTTGCGGTACTCGGAAGATTCGGTGAGACCTGACTGAGGTATTCCAGCACTCGGGAGCGCGCCCAATACAAATCTGTTCCGTCCTCAAAAATAATGTAGACATACGAATCACCAAAGAATGAATAGCCACGCACATTTACCGCCCCGGGTACAGCCAACATCGCGGTAGTTAAAGGGTAAGTGACCTGATCTTCAACGACTTGAGGCGCTTGACCGGGAAAACTGGTTTTAACAATGACCTGCACATCGGATAAATCAGGAATAGCATCCAATGGGGTTTGTTTAATCGTAGTTATGCCCCATGCGGCAAGTAATAAGCCAAGCAAGAGCACCAGAAGCCTGTTCTTAATCGAATAGTGAATAATATTTTCAATCATGGTTGAGCCTCAATTTCTCTATCGCCCAACATACGCATCGTAGATGCGGTAAAACTTGCCTCAGAATCAATCAAAAACTGTGCTGAAGTCACGATTTTTTCGCCTTCCCGCAGTCCATCCAAGATTTCAACCCTATCACCTGACTCAATACCCGACTTTACCTCGACAGGCTGAAATCGCCCGCCATCCAAAGCCAGTATTACGCGCTCAGAGCTGCCAGTTTGAATCAAAGCTTCACGCGGAATACTAAGAGCATCCGGTTTTGCATTTCCGAATAATCTAACATCAGCATACATGTTAGGCTTAAGCAGCTCACTAGGATTATCAAATACAAGCCTTACTTTCAGCGTTCGCGTTTTTTCATCTATTTGCGGATAGATGTAAGCAATTCTCCCCTCCCATAATTGATCCGGCTGGTAAGACAAACGAACTTCGGCAGTCAAGCCCTCTTCTATCTGTGATACTTGTGTTTCGAACACGTCAACAACAAGCCAAACAGTCGAAAGGTCCGCGAGAGAAACAGTCGTAGTTCTTGCTGTCACATGCATGCCATCAGCAATGTTGAGCGCTGAGACAATGCCGTCTTGTGGCGCTAAGTAAGTGATTTTTTGCTTGGCTTTTCGCGTGCGTTCAATCTCCTTGATTACCGTCGTAGGGAGCCCTAACGCAGCCAGCCTATCTCTCGATGCATCTACAATTTTTGCCCTCCCTGTTTGCAGCGCAGCGATATAGTCTCCCTGCGCATTGACCAATTCAGGAGAATACACATCGAAAAGCTTGTCGCCTTTTTTAACACGCTCCCCTACTGAGTTTACGTAGAGCCCCTCTATCCAACCCTCTGCCCGCAGATGAACGTGTGTTATCTTGCTCTCGTCATAGTCTATAAAACCCACGCTTTCGATAATCGACTGAAAACCACCTGTTTTAACAGTAGCAGTACGCACTCCCAAATTGTTAATAACAGCTGGACTAAGCCGGACCGCATCATTGCCGCCACCATCGCTAGCATTATGCTTCTCCTTATAGACTGGCACTAAATCCATTCCCATTGGGGATTTTCCCGGGGCGTCGCGACGATAATTAGGATCCATCGGTGCAACCCAATAATCTATTATTGGCTCTTCACTGCTGGTAGTAACGCCCTCCGCTCCGTCGAAAGATATTTTTTCACTTACAAGGTAGCCAATAGCAGCACCGAGAATTAGCACTGCAAAAAATGATAATAATTTATTCATGATGACCTCCTTGAAGATAAAGCAAATCAGTCTGCGCCTTCGCACGATCTGTTTTTATTTTGATATAGTTCAATTTTGTATCCAGCTCTACAACTTGAGCACGCATCAGTGACGAAAAATTAGTTCGATCTTTACCGTATGCCTCAAGACTGGCTTCAAAATTTTCCTTAGCGCGCTGAATAACGGACTGGTCATAGTGAGCGGCACGCTCCTCGAAACGCCGCCAATTGGAGTAATTTCTTTGTAATTGCGCAAGGAGATCACGTAAAATATCGTCACGCTGGTATTGCGCAGCAGAGACTTTGAAATTGCTTGCAGCGAGCTGTTTGTCCTGTCGCTTATCGACAAATATCGGCAAATCAAATGTCAGTTTCGCTGTTAGAAAATCCGGCCTATCCTGCCCATTGGGAAGCTCGCCCTCTCTAAAACCATAATTCACACCAATATCAAATCCCGGCTTGTATTGCGCTTTAGCGATATTGACTCCTTGCCGTTCACTTTCGATCAAGGCATCCACAACCTGTATTTGAGGATGCGCCGTCAACAATTGCTCAATGGCCTCATATGCTTTCACTTTCGGCAGTGCAGGAAACACCTCATCCATTTTCCCTTGTGCCAGCTCATAACCCGACCACTTAGCGAGGTCAGCTTTCAAAGCATCAACTTTTCTTTGCACGTCAATTTTTTTATCTTGAAGAACGCTTAGCTCTAGTTCAGCACTAATTACGTCCTGAACGTTTCTTCCACCCGTTCCATAATGCAGCTCAGTCGCTTCAATAATTTTTTTGAGTAGTGTTTCACTGCGATTGATGGTTGTTTCAGCGTGGTGCCAGTAATAAAGGTCAAGCCACAACCGCCTAACCTCACGCTTTACACGGATGGCACGCAAGTATGTTTCAGCTTGAACGCTTTCAGCCTTAAATTGTGTTTGCTTACTCTTATATTTAAGCGTTCGACCGCGTGGTATCTTTTGAGAAATACCGGTAACTATCTGAGTCATGCCTTCGCGCGTGCGATTAAAATCGTCTACCGGAAAGCTTTGGAGAGCAAGCGTCGCTTTGGGATCGGGCAATTGAGCATCGGCAACTGCTTTGGCTTCCAGTGTTGCTACTGTAGCGTTGATTTGCCCGAGAACGGGATCATTTTTTAGCGCATATTCAACCGCCTGCTCAAGTGTAACGGTTTGCGCAAGAACCCCCTGACTTAAAAAAGTACATAGGACAAAGATAATATTGATGGATCGTTTGGTATTCATGGACACGGACCTTTCTTTCAGAAATAACAGACTCGACCTGCGCGAAGTGCGCAAACCTAAATCGAAAGGTCGTGTTTAAATGCGGAAGCGTTGGGTGCTAAGAATTATAGAGGGTTCAAACTGAAGAGAAATGCGCTTTAAGGGTGGTGCTCTGGGCGGACTTTTGGAAGCTAAAATAGACCAATTGTATGCATCGACAATGGCTGCAACTTGATCAAAAGTATTCTTACTTTTATCACTCAACCCTAAATTAGGGCCATTCTCTGCGACTTGAAAATCTACACCCATACAATCTTGCAGGGTCATAAGCTTATCAAGATTGATTTGATCATTATCCATTTGATCATGGCATGGCATTTGTGACTCAACAGGTTCAGATGTCGCACACACAGGCATGGCGCATGCCAAAGATGGCAGCAACACCAGAAAAGTCAAAAATGTGGTAAATAAACGCCTCATTCTTCTTACTTTATACCATTACGCAAAAAAATACAGCTTTTTCATCGGACAGCCAATTTCCGCTAAAATTCAGAGAGGTGATCCAAATCCCGTCATTGTTATCATTAACTGTCCAACGCTCTGCATATAAATTCATTAAATCAATAAGTTAATAGACTTGGACACCAGTCATTCAACAGGAAGCTCACAGAGCCCCTAGACTGTTTTCCTAACCATACACTCATGCCTACCGAACTATTAGTATTAGGTTTAAGCCCCTCTAAAGTACTTGGCTAACCGCTCCTCCATGAATCCAACTGGATTAAATTATCTTTGGCAGCTCCGATCCCCACGATCGCATATAGCCTCTCACACCAAGCCTCATACGCCATATCCTGCTCTTCTAGGTAATCGTATTTGTCGTAAGTTTGAACAATTCGCCCGATGCTGTGCCCCAGCATAATTTCTGCGATATGGAACTCTGTGAGCGTCGAAAAATTAGAACGCGCTGTGCGCCTAAGATCGTGCATAGAAAAGTGCGCCAGCTCATAGCCTTCATGCCTTCTGAGATACTGCATGATGTTGTAGGGGATCGCCAAAGGCGCTCTGAGCCCCATGACCTCATGAGAGCCATCATTAGTGAAGACATACTTGCTTGCACCACTCAACGCAAAGGCTTTCTTGAGGTAGATCTCAATTGACGGTGTGATGGGTCGAAGTAGTGGCTTGCCGGTATTCTTGCCGAGCTTGTGATTTT
>Ga0209119_1002907_pt1 | contig 15230 bp, 13 predicted proteins | sample COG_03_FD_184747 | JGI IMG/M metagenome (GOLD analysis project Ga0209119, IMG submission 184747) | Pelagic Microbial community sample from North Sea - COGITO 998_met_03 (SPAdes) (version 2) | ecosystem: Environmental > Aquatic > Marine > Neritic zone/Coastal water | place: Helgoland, sampling... | reverse complement strand
CTACAATATCTAAGGATTGTATTTACGTTAATTACTTAACCTTAACTAAAACAACATATTTAGATATTTCTTTAATCTGTTCAGTCAATGGTAAAGATTTAAGTTTAGTACTAGAGGGTAATTCAATACTCTTTGGAAGAACATCTAAAAGATTTGAAACGTAACTTGTTTTAATTGAGTAGGCAACATTGTCAGCAATGTCTTTCCTTATTCCAGAGGAGTTAATCCCTATTAAATTAGCTTGTTCGTCAAATAATGGACCTCCACTATTTCCTCCTTGAATTGGAGCTGTAATTTGGTATGTAGTAATGTTCCCATCAAAGCCAGTTTTAGAACTAATCATACCATCAGTTACTTTGATTTCTTTACCCATAACAGTTAAAGCCATTGGATAACCAAAAGCATACACTTTTGTTCCTACATCACTACCTCTAAATTTAAAATTATAAGGAGGTTCACTTACCCCATCAAAATTCATATCAAATATCTTAAGAACTGCTAAATCATTTGTCTTATCTACTTGAACAACTTCTGCATTAAATTTCTGTAATTCACCGTCTAACATAAATTCAATCTCAATTTTTTCTGCATCTTTAATCACGTGATGATTGGTAATTATGTGACCAGATTTTGATATGATTACTCCCGAACCATTTCCTGCCCATTCTCCATTTTTAGATGTTTTTCTTTTAGAATTTGAATCAAATTTTGGATATACTTTGTAAAGGCTAATCTTGTTATTATTAGGTAAAGTAAATTCTATAATAGCGTTGTTCTTAACTTCACCAATTCCTTTTAAGATAGTTTTTTTATCACCCATCGTCCATTTAATAGTGATAACTTTTTCACTTGCTGCTGTTTCAAATTCTGCTTTTTTATCAGAAGGATTCCATAAACCAGAGCCTTCAATTATGTATAAATTATATTTAAACTCCTCCTTTAATATTAGTAATTTGTATTCAGTATTAACTTCAACGTTATTGGCATATTGCCAAATACCTTCAATAGGGTCAAGTTCTTTTTTTAATAGATAATCTCTTATAGATTGCTCATCTAAAAAATTTAAGTCTGTATTTTGCTTAACCTTTGCTACTTTTAAAATAGGCGTGAAGGAAGAATCAAATGAATACTTTTTTAGCTTTTTTTCTAAAAACCATTTTAGAGCTTTTCTAGTTGCTTTACTATAGTCTCCTTGTGCAGAAAATGTACTAGCCCTATCACTAAATGTTGTAAAAGACCCATTACAATCATAAAGATTGAAATTTACAGTATTATAGCCATATTGGGGTGGTAAAATACTAGTATGACCTATCGCAATATCTAAAATTTCACATTTGTTTTTAATACTATTCCTTTCATTGATAGTGTTAAGGATTTCATAACCTAGTTTTCCGAAAAATCTTTTTGTTTGAGCTTCTATACCCCAATAATCTTGTGAACCATTTTTGTATTGAATGGGAGCTACATAAACAAACTTAAAACCATTTAATTTTTGTGAAAAAGTATTTATAGAAAATAAAAAAAGGATGACAAGAATTAATTTTTTCATAGCTAAAGGAAGTTTATAGCCTCAAATATAACTATTAAAATTCATTTAAGACATTTACCCCACACCACTATAAAAACACCAAATCTCAACGAATTACAAAATATTTGCAGTAAATATAGCTATTAAAAATTATTTATATTTGTGTAAAAAATTAAACTTATTGCTATGAAAAAATTTCTATTATCATCGTTAACTATTTTATTATTTTCTTGTGGAGGTAGCGATGATACAATTGATGAAACTCCGATAATTACCTTGATTGGCGAAGCAATAGTTACGGTTAATATTTATTCAACCTACACAGATGCGGGTGCAACTGCTCAAGATACTGAAGATGGAAACTTGACTTCAAGCATTACTACTACGGGATTAGTTAATGAAAGCGTTGAAGGCGAATATGTAATAACCTATACTGTTTCAGATTCATCTGGTAACACTGCTACAACATCGAGACAAGTTATAGTTGAAGATGATGGTAATCCAGTATATTTAGCAGCAAATGGTGTAACCATAAAAGCTAAAGATTGGGCATTAATTGGTGACTCTGGTGTTGTTAATGGTATAGGGTATACTATAGTAGATATTGAAACTTTAACGGATATGATAGATAATGGAGATGATGTAACTAGAGTTTGTACTACAAGAATATTAGATATGAAATATATGTTTTACCCTTATTATACCTCTAATCCCTCCTTCAATCAAAACATAAGTTCTTGGGATGTAAGCAATGTTACTGATATGTTTGGAATGTTTCAAGAAGCATCATCTTTCAATCAAGATTTAAGTTCTTGGAATTTGAATAATGTTACTGATATGAGAGGTATGTTTAGAGAAGCATCATCTTTCAATCAAGATATTGGTTCTTGGGATGTTAGTAGTGTGACTACTATGAAAAGTATGTTTTATAAAGCCGAAGATTTCAATAGGGATTTAAGTTCTTGGGATGTTAGTAATGTTACTGATATGAGTAGTATGTTTAGAGAAGCATCATCTTTCAATGGAGACATTGGTTCTTGGGATGTTAGTAATGTTACTGATATGGAAGTGATGTTTTTAAGTACACCTTTTAATCAAGATATTAGTTCTTGGGATATAAGTAGTGTTACTGAGATGGAAGGGATTTTTTCAAGTACACCTTTTAATCAAGATATTAGCGGCTGGGATGTGAGTAGTGTAACTGAGATGCGTTATGTCTTTTCTAATGCATCAGCTTTCAATCAAGATATAAGTTCTTGGGATGTTGGTAATGTTACTAGTATGGATAGAATGTTTCAAAATGCAACAGCTTTCAATCAGTCTTTAAATACTTGGGATGTTAGTAATGTAGTTGATATGTTTGCTATGTTTATTAATGCATCTTCTTTCAACCAAAACATAAGTAGTTGGAGTGTAAATGGTGTTACATATTGTAGTCAGTTTAGTCAAGATGCACCTCTAACAGAGACAAACACACCCAACTTCACGAACTGCGACCCTAATTAATATTAATAACCCTCATAGTAAAAACCCTTACAGAAATGTAGGGGTTTTTTATCGGGCTATTTTTTAAATTTTCTAGCTTGAATATCCACTTTATATCAAAAAGATATTTGACTACCCAACTGATATTTTTTGATTCAATAAGACTCCATTACTAGACTTAATAACTAATCATATTACGTCAATCTTATATTATCTTTTCTTCTTTTATATTCTTTTATTTGTTCTTATCTATTTTTATCTGTTCTTATCTTATAGCATTGCGAACGTAATGCGAACGCATAAATTAATTATTAAATAGTAAATTTATACTTTACAAGAATCATTAAAAATCATTAATTGACAAACTTTCAGATAAATGACCCAAGTTTAGAATCTCAATGGAGAGCTATTATTTTATTTGGTAAAAATTCTGCTACTTATAAATTTGCTTTTGCAAAGAGTCTACTTGAATTGGTAAACAATGAAACTACTAGAATTAGTCTCAAAGATTTATCTAAGCCTTTCTCTAGGAATATTCTCAAACATTTAAAACAAAACGATAAGCAAGGGAATTCAAAATCAAGTACTTTCTTGAACGGATGTAGGTCTTATTTATCTGATGAATTAGAGCATTCAGAATTATTAAAATTAACTGAGCAAAAAGGTTTTGCTAATGTGGTAGATGCTTTTCAAAATGTTAATGGAGGAGAAATCCCTAATCCTTTTTATCACAAGGATTACATAGGAAGAAAAAAAGAAATAATAATCACAGACGAACTTCTAAAACTAAAAGAAAGTTTCCATTTTCAGAATTTTGAACAAGAGGTTGAAGCTCGCTGGAATTTAGTAGAGACAGCTTGGAATCTTAATATAAATCCTAATTTATTAGAGGTTAAATATGATGAAAAAAATGCTTTATTTTTCATTGAAAGTGACTTGATGAAACGCAAAGATGTTACCTCTGTAAAAGATGCTTTAAATGGTTATCAAAAAGGGAAATGTTTTTATAGTTTTCAAAATATATCAATAAATTCTAATAGTAAAAACATCTGTGATGTAGACCATTTTTTACCTCATACAAACAAATTGATTCACTCCAACAATGGAGCTAATATTAATGGTGTTTGGAACCTTGTTTTAGCAGACAGCAGTATCAACAGACAAAAAAGTGCAAAAGTTCCAGAAAAGAGATTTCTTAAACGCCTTTATAATAGAAATGAATTTTACATCAGCAGTAAACATCCACTAGCTGAAACAATTATTAATCAAACTGGTTCTAGCAAAGACAATCGGAAGAGATTTTTAGAAAAACATTATAACTTAGCAATAGAGAATTCCATCCAAACTTGGAAGCCAAATACAGAACTAATAGGAACATTTTAATGAGTGTATTTTTAACCATTTCTGATGATAGAGTAATTTATAGAGGAGACTACTTTTTTATGATTTACGATGCTTATCCAGTATCTAAGAATCACTTGCTTATCATTTCAAATGAATTAAGAGAAGACTACTTTTCATTGACTGAAGAAGAACAACAAGAACTTCCTAAAATGATTAATAAAGCAAAGTCAATTATTGAAGAAGAAATTAAACCAGATGGCTATAACATTGGGATGAATTGTGGAGTTACATCTGGTCAAACAGTTATGCATTTTCACTGTCACATTATTCCTAGATTTAAAGGAGATGTTGACAATCCAAGTGGAGGTGTAAGACATTGCATAATGCATAAAGGGTATTATAAAAAAAAGGAGTAACAATTAAGCTACTCCTTTCGAAAACCTATTAGATTAAATACTAATTACTGTAGCGTCTATTTGCACTTGCTCTTGCTTTCTCAGACTTCTCAGTTATCTCTTTAATAGACTCTAGAACTCTATTATTATACAATACCTCATCTTGTATAGTAAACAAATCAAAGTCGTTTAAAACCGAATTAATCACATCCTTGTCATAACTAATAGCAAAAGAAATAAAGTCTAAATCATATTCTAATTTGCCATTATTTTGATAAAGCAATTCAATTACTTTAAAAAATATACCATAGCCTACAACTGGATATTTAAAATCTAATCTCTGCATCTTTTGGTCCATACAAGTATAAAAATCGTGTTTAAACCAATGCTTCTTTATCTTAGACATAAAAATCAAACTTTAACTGATTAGACATCAATAATTTCTCAAACTTAGTTTGGTTGGTAGATAAAATTTTAGCTTGACGAAAACTGTAATTACAAGTATAACTATCAGCAGATTCAATCAGTAAGCCTTTTTTCTCTAAATCTCTTTTATAGCGACAACAATTATCAATATTTAAACCCAATGCTTTACATAGAGACTTTTTAGTAGTTGTAACGTGCTTTAGAGCAACAAAAAACAAACTTTCCTCTGAATACAATACTTTAAGTTCTTGTATTGTGTGCCCAGTTCCAAGTATAACCTTTCTTTCTATCCAATTTAGATGCGCTTTTCTATTATTGGCTTTATCCTTAATTAATCCACTACCATTAACAAAAGCAGTTCTTCCCTTGTCTTGCTCTTTTGAAGCAAGATTCTTTATAACATATTTCATAAAAATTACTTTTTTAATTTAACAATTGCTTCTTCTACCTCTTGTAACTTGAAGTATACTCTGTTGCCAATTTGATGAGGTATTAATATTCCTCTTTTGCTCCAGTTATGAACTGAGCTGAGGTCTATTTTAAGCATCTCTGAGACTTCTTTTCTTGTAAGATACTCGTTAGGTTGTTTTGGCTGTAATTGCTTCTTAACAGCTTCTAATTCGGTTTTTATTACTTGTCCGAACAAGTTTTTTAGGTCTTCTATTGTAAGACCAACTAAATTGAAATGATTACCCATCTATTAATATTTTTGATGGTTGATATTACAAGCTAAAAAATAAAGTTTATCTGAAATATTGTGAAGAAAGCTAATTGTCATTTTTCTATTAGGAAAAATTTAATTAGTTTTGGATATCGGATTTAAACTGCCAAGTAAAAAATCCTTTTCAAAATATCTAAGAGCTACTTTATTGTAGCTTTTTTTTTGCGTAATACAATCTATTGCTATTGCTATTGTATTAGTGCTACATTCAAAGATTGCAAAAAAAGGGATGAATACAAAGCTCTACTTATTCACAAAACCCACTAACCTTTTAACAAAATCATAATTATTACAAAAAAAATTGATTTCTATGTTTTTTTTAACGTATTGAAAATTAATACATTACGAATATATTTTTTTGCAAAGCCTTGCTATCATTGACATTCTTAAAATTGCTACTTGAAGAAAAATATTTAATATGATTATGCTGTTTTTATAACCTTTAAATCTGTCTTTTGTTGGTTGGCTTTCTTCTTCTTACCTAATTTCTGCCATATTTTAGCCAGTTTAACGCTATAATCAATTGGTTCTTTACCAATGTAAGTTAGAAACATTTGCTCTGTCTTATGAGCTGTAATATTCATTAAAATTGGAGTAGGGTAAAGTTCTGTTGCATAATGGTTAGAAGCAAAAGAACGTCTACAGATATGAGATGATACCAGTTCGTGTTTAGGATATTCTCCAGCTAAGTATCTTTTCTTAACCTCATCAAACTTATTACCTTTTACTATTGTATCTATTTTAGCCAGTTTACAAAGTTGTTTAAGGTATCTATTAAATAGTGCTTTACTGCTATCTAAGTTATTGGTAAATACTGGAGGGAACTCTCCATCTCTTTTATCTAAAATAGCCTTTACTTCAAAATGAATAGGTATTTGAACAAGTTGTTTAGTCTTTTGTTGTGTAAGCACTATAAAGTCAAAATCTTGAATATGTTGGATGAAGCTTGTATTCATTCGTAACAAATCAGAAACTCTTTGTCCAGTAAAACATCCAATGATTAACCAATCTCTTGCTATCTCGTGATTTTCATTGACAAAGTTTGTATTCTTAATTTGTTCAAGCTCATCAAGAGATAAAATTACTTTTGGAGCTTCAATTGAAAAGCCTAAAAATGATTTAAGCTGGCTATTTACTCTATGACCATTCTTTTCAGCATCTAAACAAATACTCTTAACAAACTTTAGATAACGACCTATTGTGTTATCACTTAATCTGTCAACCTCTTTTAAATAGTCTATTAAATCTATTCTAAAGCTGAGGTTTACATCAGTTATTTTTGTCTTTTGTTTTTTGTCCTTATCGAAAGCAATCAACTTATTTACGATTGTTTGATATTTCTTTTTAGTAGCATCAGTAACACCTATTTTCTTGGTTTTACTATTAGATTTATACTCAAGATTATCTAAAAACTTTTTACCATAATCTACCAAGTAATCAAGTTCTTCAATTTCTGATTTATTAAAATGTAAGTTTATTATTGACTTTAGCCAATTACCATCAATAGTCTCTCCATTTGTTTCGGAAATATTTACTTGGTCAAGTACAAAAGAATTTAATCCTCTTAATTGAGATGCTAAATTTTTATTCTCTGCTGTTGTTTGTTTTGGATAACCTTTGTCACTCCAATTTATAGGTTTAATACTTAGTGAAGTTTTTCTTTTAAACACTTTACCTCTACCTAATGAAAGTCGTAAATAGATAGGGGCATTATTTGATTTACTTTGTAGAATGTATTTTATGGTTGCCATAGATAGTTATTAATTAATCAAATTTAATCAAAAAAAAACAATCTAGTCAACATCTAGTCAACATTTAGTTAACTGATTTAAAACTGATTCAATTCAGTTCAACAAACAATAACCTAATAAAATCAATGCACCTATTGAATTAATTAAAGTTATTGAGGTTTTAAAGGGATTAGTAAAAATGCAAAATAGAAGTGTTATACTCTCGGCGTCTCCACGATGAAGCGACCTGGCGCAACCAGGGATGAACACAAAAAAATCTGCCAAGCTTGCTTGAGCAGATTTTTAGTTTTAAGACCTCTGGACTGCAAGGACAGTGCCAGGGCATTTCCTAAGCGGGAGGCTAGAGAAAAACCACCGGTTATTCTCGGCGTCTCCACTTTTTATTCCCAAGAATAATTTTTTATCCTTGGGGATATTTTTTATTAAATTTATTAAAAATTAAAAATTCGGCAAGTGATACGATATCTTAAAAATCTCATATTAAATAAAATTATAAAGATCCTCTGACAACAGAAAAAAAGAAAGAAAAAAGTATCTTATTTCGAAGAAAAATCCATGTCTCAATCCCAAAGATAATTTTGGAAAACTAGAACGAGGTAAGGTTGAATAAATAATTATTCAGGCATGTAGCTCGAATTACTTTTAATTCGAATATAATTCCATTAGATTTGTAAGAATAAACATTATGGGAATAAAGACATTTGTCTTTATCCGCACGTTAGCGTTGATACATAAGCAAATGAAGATTTTTCTTGTATTTCTCACAATAATTTTTAATTCTAATTTATTAAGCCAAACTATAGAAGATAAAACTATTTCTATTGGATTTAGTCTATCATTTCAAAACTATGAACATTACAAAAGATTAATCTTGGATTCCCCCGATTCACATATTGAATACTTGGATGGGTTCAACTTTGAATGAGGCTATAATTACAAGATAATTGTCAAGGAAACAAAATTAGAAACTACTTTATCTTATCAAAAAGAACTATTTTGAATAAAATTGATCATTCTAAACTAACCGCAAAACCAGAAACTGAGGATTTCTCTGGTAAATACGAAGATTCAGGTTTTATTGCTAAATATCTGGTCAATAATTATTTTAAAGCTGTTGAAAGATTATTGTTTAAAACTAATAATGTAAAAACCGCACATGAAATTGGTGTCGGAGAAGGATTGTCTACATTGCGTTTAAGTAAGATGGTTGAAAGTTTAACCGCTTCAGAATATGTAGAAGAACTCGTAGAGATCGCAAAAAAAAACAATCCAAAATTAAAAGTCTTTCAAGAAAGTGTTTATGAATTACAATATCAAAACTCATCTATAGATTTAGTTTTTTTACTCGAAGTATTAGAGCATTTAGATTACCCTGAAGCAGCATTGGAAGAATTGAAAAGAATATCAAAACAATATTTAATTTTAGGGGTGCCTCGTGAACCACTCTGGAGATTTTTAAATATATGCAGACTCAAATACCTTAAAAACTTTGGTAATACGACCGGTCACCTAAATCATTGGTCAAAAAAATCAATAATTAGATTAATTGAAAAAAAATATGGTAAAGTAATAGCTGTTGAATCTGTCATTCCTTGGATAATAGTTTTAGCTGAAAAAAGAAAGAACTAATTTTTTATGCGAGTAGTGTAGCCATGACAAAAAAAATATTAGATAAGAAAAATAAAAAATTAGCTATAAAATATATCTTATTAAGTCTAGTTAGCTATAGTTTTGTTTTTGTGGGAATTATATTTTTAGTAGAATTTTCAGGTATTTCTGAAACAATGTCATTTATTATAATATATGCAATAAATTATTTGTTTTTATACATAGCACAAAATAAATACTTGTTTAAAACAAAACATGATCCAAATAAATTGATTCGTTTTATAATTTATTTAGTCGTGTTTTATATACTGGCAATTATTCTATTCAATACAGGAACAAAACTTGGGTTACAGTATTTGATTACTACTGCTCTAACAATAATCATATTATTCCCTTTAAGACTCTTAATTCTAAAAAAAGTGGTTTATAAAGATTGAATAACATTTTACAACAAAGTAGCTAAATCAGACCTAAAAGAGTTCGATTTCACGCTCCTGCTCTCCCAAATTATTCTTAAAAATAATTTTTGTGTTTGTAGACAATTTTAGCATCATTAGAAGGTATATCTTCAGATTTATTTGGATGTGTTAATCCGCCTCCAATAAAGAATAATAAACAGTAAAGTAATATTTGTAGAAGCTTTTTAAATAAAAAAATTAAAGCAATTAATTATTTTATGAGACGTTCATTATCTTGAATATCCATCCACATAGCAAAAAACAAGGATTGAAATCCTGAAATTGTTAGGAAAATAAAAATAATTAAAAAGTCTGTTGGAGTTTTACTATTAGCATCAATAAAGTTTTTGATAAGATGATAAAAGAAGTAAGAGTTGGACAGAAAAATCAAAAATGCAACATTATACAACAAAAACAATGGATGAAAATCTCTAAAAAGATATTTTGTCCATAATCTTGTGAAAAAACCTTTAATTAAAAGTAGTAAGATTGGAAAAATCACCTTTAAAACTTTGAGTTTAGATTTTTCGCCTACTGCATAAACTGGTTTGATTTTTACTTCTCTTATAGAACAAAAAGCAATATTAAGTTTAATAAGCATATCATTAGGCATACCGTATCTTTTGTATATTTTATATAACGGTATAGAGTTTAACCCATGATTTGAAAGAGCTGTATATCCTGTCTGTGTATCTGATACGTGCCAATATCCAGAGGCTATTTTGGTAAGAATGCTCAATATTGAATTTCCAAAAAATCTTATTTTAGGAATAATGACCCAAGCAGATTCATGAATCAATCGATTTCCTTTGACATAATCAACCCCTTCTTCAATTACTGGAGAGCATATGCTTTCTAATTCACTCGGATCCATTTGTCCGTCACCATCCATAGACGCTGAACAACTTATATTATGATCTTTACACCATTTATAACCTGTGGCTCTAGCTGCACCAACACCTCCATTTTTTTTATGTTGTATGAGAATAACCCTTTCGTTTTCATCGTCATGATTTAAAACTTCAGATGGAATAAAAAAATCAATCTCTTTTTTTGCTCTTTCCCTTAATTCAATATCAGCTTTATTGTAAGGATTCGAAACAATATCATCCTTAAATAAGGAAGGAATATTTATGTTTGAACTATTGCTGTCAAAATATTCTTTTACATGACTTACCGTATCATCCTTTGAGCAATCATCAACCACAATTATTCTATCCACAAAGTCAGGCATACTATCTAAAACCATTTTGATTTGTGTGGATTCATTGTAGGCAGGTACAACAACAGCTATGGTTTTGTTATTAAGCATAATTATTTTTTATTAAGTTCTCTATTGGCCCAATTTAAGTTGTTTTTTGCAATTTGAAAATTTGGATCAATAGTCAAAGCGTTTTGACAAGCAGTTTTTGCCAAATCCCATTCTTTGAGTTGATTGTAAGATGCACACATATTGTTGTATGCTAATTTGTTATTCGGTGCAAATTTCAACAATTGAATACATACATCAATAGCCTTTTCATATTGATTATTTAGATATAATTTCTCACTAAGTTCTATGTATAAATCTGGATTAGTCTTTTCAGATTTGATTTTAATATTTAAATTTTCAATTTGTGTTTCTAATGAAGGCTCCTTCACTGAAATAGTATTCAAAAGCATTTGACTTGGGATGTGACTTGAACTTTTTTGCAATGCTTTATGTAAATACTTAATCGCTGATCTACCCTGTCCGTTTTCATTTAAAAATCTAGCATAATAATATTCTGGGCTTGGTGCTGAAGAGTTTAGTGAAATGGCTTTTAAAAAATGTGCTTCTGCTTTTTGATTGTTTTTTAATGCCCCATACAAAACACCTAAATTAATTTCCAATATATAATAATTAGGTTGTATTTTCTGCGCATCTAAAAAATATTTCTCGGCAATGGTATAATTTCCTAATGTCATTTGAGATAAGCCATAATTCATTAATCCTCTTCCATTGTTAGGACTTTTAACAGTAACATCTTTCCAAAGAGTTTCTGCATTCTTCCACACTTTATTTCTTTGATATGTTCCAAATGAATAACTCAAGGTAAGGACTAATACCAAAGCCAATGAGCCATATTTAATTCCTTTTCGCGTTGCAGAATTAACGTATAAAAATACTGCCCAACCAATAGCAATAAATATACCAATAAACGGAAAAAACATTCTGTGGTCATTAGCTATTTGATAAAGAGGAACCAATGAAGTTGGAAGTGATGCAATGAAAAACCAAAGTATACCAAAAGCAATGGGTAGTGTTTTTTTATTACGAGAAGTTTTAAAAGCTATAACCAACATAATCAATGCAACCAAAACACCAAGTAAAATCCTTTTATCATAAAACGGTTTAATGATTTCGAGATCAGGGTCTGCACTTAAAGAAGTTGGAAGAATAAAATTTCCTAAATAATGAACCATTACATAAAATTGTGTTGAAATGTATTCAAATTTAGTAACCTGAAAATTTGTTGAAACCGTACTGGAAGGTGTTAGATACAATTGATTAAATAAGAATAATCCACCACCTAAAATTGTAGGAATAGCCATTACTTTAAAAATCTTAATGAACCAGTTTTTTAAATCATTAATTTGTATTTTCTCTTCAAATAGAATTATGTATACAAAAAGAATGGGTACAAACATTAGGGCTGTTTGTTTCGTCCAAATGCCAATAACCATAGATAAAATATACAAATGATATTTTCTAGTTTTTGAATTGATAAAAAGTAACAAGGAAACAATAACACATAGAGTTGAAAATGAGTCAGATCTAGCGCATATATAATTCACAGTTTCTGCATTTATAGTGTGCAATGCAAAAAACAATGTAGTTAATAAAGAAACGAGCAATATATTAAACTCACTTACTTGATTTTGTGCTGATTTTGTATAAAGACTATGTATTAGCCCAAAAAATAAAACGATTGTAACTAGATACCAAAAAAAAATATGATAATGAAAATAAGAGGGATTTAATCCTCCAGCTAACTTATAATCTATGGCATTCATTAAAGTAATCATTGGCCGGTATGATCTATTAGCAGGAAGTGAACTAAAAGTAGATGCGTCAGTAAAAAAACCTGTCCATTCATCCAAAGAGGTTATGGCTTGATTTGATTGAATGGTATGTGAATCATCAAAAAAAAAGGGATTATCAAAGTGATTGGAATACACCAAAGAAGTTAAAATTAGCACTAAAATTAGACCTGCTATTTTAAGTGTTTTAAGATTATAGGACTGTAGTTGAGTTCTCATTTTAACTGTACTGCTTTCTTTCTTTTTTTAAATGTAGTAAATATGCTGAATATTAAAATAGCTATTTGATCTAAAGTGAATATTCCTGCTAGAAAAATAAAACTAAGTCTCATAAAAGCTTTACATTTCTATGAGGATTGTTAAATTTAATTCAATAAAACAACTAATAAACTATATTTATATTTATATTTAATAAATATTATGAAAAAGTTAAACCTCACCTTAATTTTTTTGTGTGTACTTCAATTAAGTTATGCTCAAGAAACCATACCCTCAACTGGTGGTAATGCATCAGGTACAGGAGGCGCCTCAAGCTATACTGTTGGTCAATTAGTATATACAACTAACATATCAACTACAGGTTCTGTTTCACAAGGAGTCCAGCAAGCATTTGAATTTCAAACCTTAGGTAACCCAGGTCTTTTAGCTGCTCAATTAACAGCAGTTACCTACCCAAATCCCACAACAGATTTTATTGTGTTGAAGATTACAGATACCACATTAAAAAACCTACAATACACACTTTTTGATGTAAATGGTAAAACAATAGCCAGCAACACAATCAGAACCTCTAGTACAGAGATTCCTATGAAGAATTTATCTATAGGGATGTATTTATTAAAACTTACCAAAAAAAATAAGCCACTAAAAACTTTTAAAGTCATTAAAAAACAATAGCTGTGAAAAAACTTTATCCATTTCTAATTTTATTATTTCTAAGTCTGAGTATTTATGCTCAATCACCAGAGAAGATGAGTTATCAAGCCGTTGTTCGAGATGCAAACAATACGCTTATAGCCAACCAAACTGTAGGGATGCAGATAAGCATCTTGCAGAGTACCATAACAGGAGCAGTGGTGTATACAGAAATCCACTCGGTAGATACTAACATAAACGGATTGGTGAGTTTAGAGATTGGTAACGGAAGTAGCTCAGATGATTTTAGTACAATAGATTGGAATTCTGGTCCTTATTTTATAAAAACTGAGACAGACCCAACAGGGGGCAGTAGCTATACCATAACAGGTACAAGTCAATTAATGAGTGTACCGTATGCAATGTATGCAAAGAGTTCTGGAAGTTCTTTACCAGGCCCAGAGGGTCCAGCAGGGGCAACAGGTGAAATGGGATTAGACGGTAATTCATCATTATGGATGTCTGATAGCGATATTTCTTTTAACGCTGGTATAATGTCACAGGGAAACGCGCCTGGTCGTTTTCATATAGACAACAACTCAACATCATGGGCCGGGACAACTTCAACACATCAATTAACTATTGATGATTTAGATTTAATGGGAAATAATTATACTGATTGGATAAATTTTATAGACCCTTATGATATTATTACAGTTAGGTCTCAAGAATTTCCAAACAGGGTAATGCATTTTACTGTTTTACCACTTATACCTCCAAACGCACAGAATCCCGATGATTTTCCTCTTTATACTGGACCTTTTGTTGGAGCAGTTTTTGTCGGGGATTATTTTTATCTTCGATTAAAAGTAATTAATTCCTCTCCACAAAATCCACCAGGTGATCCTCTGGACACAGCAGCTTTCGACATTTCGTCCAATTGTTATATTGGTTATGTTAAAACCGGTCTTACTGGTGCTACAGGTCCGAGTGGTGCAACTGGTGATGCTGGTGCTACTGGTCCTCAAGGTGATGGTGGTCCTCAAGGTGATGCTGGTCCTATTGGTCCTGCTGGATCGGATGGAACTGATGGTCCTACTGGTGCTACTGGTCCTACTGGTGCAACTGGTGATGCTGGTGCTACGGGTCCGAGTGGTGCAACTGGTGCTACTGGTCCGAGTGGTGTAGATGGAGTCGATGGAGCCCAAGGCCCTCAAGGTGATGCTGGTGCTACTGGTCCTACTGGTGCAACTGGTGCAACTGGTGCTATTGGTCAAACTGGTGCTACTGGTCCTGTTGGTATTACTGGTGACCAAGGTATTACTGGTGACCAAGGTCCTACTGGTGCTACTGGCCCTACTGGTGCAACTGGTATTACTGGTCCTGATGGAGTAACTGGTCCTGATGGTGCAACTGGTGCTACTGGCCCTACTGGTGCAACTGGTATTACTGGTCCTGATGGAGTAACTGGTGCTACTGGTCCGAGTGGTGCAACTGGTCCTGTTGGTGCAACTGGTCCTACTGGTCCAAGTGGTGCAACTGGTCCTGTTGGTGCAACTGGTCCTACTGGTCAAACTGGTCAAACTGGTCCTACTG
>Ga0209119_1002905_pt1 | contig 15232 bp, 18 predicted proteins | sample COG_03_FD_184747 | JGI IMG/M metagenome (GOLD analysis project Ga0209119, IMG submission 184747) | Pelagic Microbial community sample from North Sea - COGITO 998_met_03 (SPAdes) (version 2) | ecosystem: Environmental > Aquatic > Marine > Neritic zone/Coastal water | place: Helgoland, sampling... | reverse complement strand
GAACATCCAAACGTCTGTTTTCGGAAATGGTAAAATAGAAGATAACACTATTAAATTATCTGGAAAGATTGTAGAAAATGAAGAAGCTAATGCCGTTCAGGTCAGTTATTTTTCAGGGAGACTAGAGCAACTTAATGTAAGTTTCACGGGTGAAGAAGTGCAGAAAGGTCAACTACTGGCAACCATCTATTCCCCAGAATTATATGCAGCGCAGCAGGAATTAATAATAGCAGCATCGTTGAAAGAATCGCAGCCTGAATTATACAAAGCAGTGCGTAATAAACTAAAACTTTGGAAATTGTCTGAAAGTCAGATAAATAAAATTGAAGAAACGGGTAAAGTAAAAGAAAACTTCCCTGTGTATGCAAACGTTTCTGGAACCGTTTCAGAAAAATTAGTAGCACAAGGCGATTATATCAAACAAGGGCAATCGTTACTTAAAATTGCAAATCTAAGTACCGTTTGGGCAAATTTTGATGTGTATGAAAATCAAATCAACTTATTTAAAAAAGGTCAAGACATTACCATAACTACCAATACGAGCGCTAATAAAGAATTTAAAGGAAATGTAGATTTTATAGATCCTGTTTTAGATACTAGAACGAGAACCATAAAATTAAGAGTTGTACTTAACAATAAATCTGATGTATTTAAGCCAGGACAATTTGTAGAGGGAAAAATAAAAGGAATCACATCAAATAAAGGTCAAGTATTAGCAATTCCATCAACTGCGGTTTTATGGACAGGTGAACGTTCTGTGGTGTATGTAAAACCAAATCCTGACCAGCCTGTTTTTGAAATGCGTGAAATTACGCTAGGCAATCAAATTGGTGATAATTATGAGGTTTTAGAAGGTTTGAATAATGGCGACGAAATAGTAACAAACGGTGCGTTCACCGTGGATGCAGCAGCGCAATTACAAGGAAAAAAATCAATGATGAATAAAGAAGGCAAGAGAGTGATGACAGGTCATGAGGGACATCTTGGAATGGAAGAAACTGCTTCAAAAAACGTTGAGAAGTATTCCAAGGGGAGTGAACGCGTAAAAGTGTCAGTTGCCTTTCAAAACCAATTGAAAGCAGTTTTTGATGATTATATTAAGTTGAAGGATGCTTTCGTAAAAGAGGATTCAAATAATGTAATTATAGAATCAAAAAGACTATTAGATAAATTATCAAAAGTTGAGATGAAACTAGTAACAGATAAAGAAGCTCAGAAGCACTGGATGTCATTGGAAAAAGAAATAAAAATAGCAGCAACTTCAATTTTAAACACAGCTAAAATAAAACGACAAAGAAATAATTTCAAAAGTCTTTCATTAGGCTTAACGAATGCGATTGAGGTATTTGGGATTAATGAAAAGGTATATCATCAATTTTGTCCTATGGCAGATAATAATAATGGTGCATTTTGGCTGAGTAAAGAAAAAAAAGTAATTAATCCTTATTTTGGGAGTGTAATGCTAAACTGTGGAGAAGTAAAACAAGTGATAGAATAATATTAATTAAATTTTTAAATAATGAAGAAAGTAATTTTGAGTGTAGCTGTAATAATAGCGATGAGTTTGATAAGTTGCAAAAACGAAACCAAACAAAAAGAAGTAACATCAACTACCGAAGTATCTAAAGAAATAGCTATGACAGACCTGTCTTTTGGAGTGAGAGGAAACTGCGGAATGTGTAAAAATACCATCGAAAAAGCAGCCAATGGTGTTGAAGGAGTTGCGAAGGCAACTTGGAATGTTGATAAAAAGAAAATTGAGGTGTCTTTTGATGATACAAAAACAAATTCAGAGGCAATTCATAAAGCAATTGCGGCGTCTGGTTATGATACTGAAAAAGTTTTGGGAAATGCAGAAGCTTACGAAGGTTTGCCAGGTTGTTGCAAATACGACCACGAAATGGTAATGAATCAAGCTGTTGAAATGAAAGAAGATGACCATTCAAACCACAATCATTAGAAACTAAAAATTAAGAGTCCTTTTTAGGGCTCTTAATTTTTTTTTACAATCCTAAGCTTTTTTTTTAGCTATTTGCGGTTTGCAGCCTCTTTTTTTAGTAAGTGTTTTGTAATATGGAATATCTTATGATTTAAGTCTTTTTGAATGTATTCTTTAATCAATGCTGGCATATGTTTTTTGAATATGTCTTCGCAAATTCATTGAGTTCAAATATTTCAATTATTAATTCTCTTTGAGTGGTGTTTTGGGCTTAGAAATAATTAAACAATTCCATTTTCTATCAATAATGTAAAACTCATAATCTTAGTAGATTCTTAATGGCCTCATTTACATGAATTAGGAAGTTATATATCCAATATTTCAGTGGGATAGTGATTAAAAATAGACTTATTTACAAGTCAAAATTATCATTTTCGTTGGCAAAACGAAAACCTAGCTTTTCAATTCGCTTTCGTTCTTTGCTATTTTCTTGCAGTGCAGGATTTGTATGGTTAAAATGAATAAAAATAATTTTATTTTTAGTAGCTAAAGTTTCGTGTTGAAATAAGGTTGTAGTTTCTTGCACGAATGGATGAGGAACTTCAGACATCGCTCTTTTTACTTCATACTGATTTAAAAAAGTGGCATCTAAAAAAGCATAATCTATTTTTTTAACTTCTTCAATAATATTTTTATGCCATGTTTTCCATTTATCAATATCGGGTATAAACAAAGCTGTTTTTTTTGAACCTTCAATTTTGTAACCTACAGTTTCAGAAAATTCATCTCTATGTGGCACTAAAAAAGGCGTTACTTTTAGTTTCTGATTTAAAACCATGGTAGAATCGTGCTGTAAATTTTTAAGAACAATATTTTGAAGAGAAACCAACTGACTCCATGGACCGTTATTCGTTAAAAAATTTTTCATTTTTGGCATTGTAAAAACAGGAATGTTTTTTTTACCATAAGCTTCTCGTCCGAAATACATTAGGCCGGTATAATGTCCAATATGAGCATGTGTTAAAAATACGCCATCAATAATGGCTGATTTTTTAAGATGATTTTGTTCCAACTTCGCTAATTGGGTATGCATATCAGGAGTAGCTTCAAACAACCATTTTTGTTGATTCTCTAAATCAATCAAACCCAAAGAAACGACACTTTTTCTGTCTTTTTTTTCATCGTAAAAATCAGCACAACATATTTTTTGACAACCAATATGGGGGTAACCTCCATCTTGCGCAACTCCTAAAATAGTGATGTATTGTTTGAGTTCTGTTCTTTCATTGCAGGTAAATAAACTTAATGCAATGCTAAAATAAATTAGTTTTTTTATCATCCTTATTCTTAATTTAGGACAAAGACTATTATGCCTTCATGGTCAAAGGTTGTGTAATTGTTTTCTTGAATGATATTAGCTGCTTTAAACCTATTTCTAAAAACTTTCCATTCTTTAGTTTCCTTCATTTTCTTTAAAGCTTCATTAAAAGAAACAAGATAATGCAGTTCGTCCTCAATACTGAAAGCTCCAGTAGACACGAAAACAGGGTTATTTAAATTACTTGTTATTTTATGTGCGGGAAAAATTCTTCCATGATTATTGATTGTTTTTGGGTCTTCTTTATCTGACCATGTTTCTTTGTATTGCGGTATCCAATTATTGTTTTCAAATAACCCGTAATAACCAACAGACGATCCATTTCTGATAAGAAAATCGTTGGCATTTAAAAAGGTGGTGATATTTTCTCGTGCTTCATTCTTAGTATTAGCTTTGTAATCGACCCAAATTATGTTAATAGGTTCTAAAATACTTTTGCCTTTTTGTTTTATGCCTATCCAGTTTGCAATAGCATCTACTTCTAGTTTTCTTTCATTAAACATCCACATTCCAAAATCAAAGCTAATGGTTTCATTACGATTGTTAAAAACGGTAATATTGTTCCTTAAATTTATTGCTTTTTTTTGATATTCTAAATACGGTTGTTTCTTTGAACAAGAGAAAATAAACATAATTAAAAATGCAGAAAATATATTTTTCATGAAACAGTATATAATTTTTAAATCTACAAAAAAAGCATCAATTATTAAATTGATGCTTTTTAACTATTTTAATACTTTTTAAAACTACACAAAAACTCGCCATCCATAAAAATCCTTTGCTTTGTTTGTTTGTATATCTGTTATTTGTTTTTTTAGTTGCGCCGCAAAAGGATTGTCTAACTCTGGTAAGTCATAATCTTTTTCTTGATATCCAAAACCGGCTATTGGCGATATTACGGCAGCAGTTCCGGTTCCGAACATTTCTTTCAACGTTCCATTTTTAGCAGCTTCTACAACTTCTCCTACAGAAATTTTTCGAACCTCTGTGCTAATACCAGCGTCTTTTGCAATTTGCAAAATACTTTTACGAGTAATGCCATCTAAAATACGATCGCTTGTTGGGCTCGTAATTAAAGTATCATTTATTCTGATAAAAATATTCATTGCACCTGCTTCTTCTATAAATTGGTGGGTATTGTCATCGGTCCAAATTACCTGATTGTATCCTTTTTCTATTGCCAATTGAGTTGGGTAAAATTGTGCGGCGTAATTACCGCCAGCTTTGGCAAAACCAACACCACCATTTGCAGCACGTGCAAATTTTTCTTCAATTAAAACTTTTACTTTACCAGCAAAATAAGCACCAGAAGGAGCTGTACAAATTATAAATTTGTAAGCATCTGCAGGTGAAGCATGAAAACCATTACCTGAAGCAAATATAAATGGTCTTATGTATAAGGAACTTCCCTCATTTTTAGGAATCCAATCGCTATCAACCTCCAGTAGTTTCGTTAAACCTTCCATGAAAATATCTTCAGGGATTGGAGGAATAACCAAACGTTCCGCAGATTTATTTAAACGCTTACAATTTTCTAAGGGTCTAAAAAGCATCATATTTTCATCAGCATCTTTGTAGGCTTTCATCCCTTCAAAAATAGATTGTCCGTAATGAAAAATTTTGGCAGAAGGATCTAAAGTTATTGGCGAGTATGGTTTAATTACCGGAGTTTGCCATTCACCATTCTTAAAATCACATTCTAGCATGTGATCAGAATACACACTACCGAAAGGTAAATTATCAAAATCTACAGAGTCTATCTTCGATTTTTCTACACGTTGAATTTCTATCTTCGATTTCATTCTTTTTTGTTGATTAATTTCAGAAACAAATGTACATAATTTATTTATCCATTGTCTATGAGCACTTGCAATTTTCTTACATTTGTAGTAATTCTACTAAATTTGAATACGATGAAAAATTTGATTAAATTTTGTGCAGTTACTTTGTTGATTTTTACAGGGTGTAAAAATGAAAAAGTAGCCAATGAAACAAAGCAAGAGTTAGTGCAAGAAATTATAGCGTTTGATTCTTTTGGAACTAAAATAACAAAAGATGCAGCATTAAATTCAGATGAAATGTTAGCAAAGTATTACGATTTGAAAGTAGGTGATACAATTAATATGAAATTTTCTTCGACCATAAAGGAAGTTTGTTCTAAAAAAGGCTGTTGGATGAAATTACTTTTAGATGATAAGACTGAAACCATGGTGCGTTTTAAAGATTATGGTTTTTTTATGCCTTTAGATGCTAATGATAGAGAAGTTATTGTTGAAGGTAAGGCTTTTGTGCAAAAAACTTCTGTAAAAGAATTACAACATTATGCAGAAGATGCGGGTAAAACCAAAGAAGAAATTGCAAAAATTACAGCACCTAAAACTGAATTTTCTTTTGAAGCGAATGGCGTTTTAATGAAAAAAATATAAAGACTTAAAACAAATATTAACTCAATACGTATGAAAAGAGAAATATTAATTACTTCAGATGGTTCTTCAACCATCCATTTACCAGATTGGAATGAACAATATCATTCCAAAAATGGTTCCATTAATGAAACGTATCATGTTTTTATTAATAGTGGATTAAAAGAAGTTTTATCTGATGAAGTTTCCATTCTAGAAATAGGTTTTGGTACTGGTTTAAATTGTTTTATTACGTATTTAGAAAGTAAAAGATTAATTGATTATGTCGGTGTAGAAGCTTATCCTGTTATTGCTGAAGAAGTTGAAAAAATGAATTTTATAGCTGTGTTAGATGCTGAAAAAGATCGCACAGTTTTTAGTAAAATACATAATGTTTCTTGGAATGAAAAACATCAGATTACAAATGATTTTTCACTCACAAAAAGAAAACAATTTTTTGAAGATATTGATGATAAAGATACTTTCAATTTAATTTATTTTGATGCATTTGGCGCTCGTGTTCAACCACAATTATGGACTGAAGATATTTTTTTAAAAATGTATAATGCATTAAAAAATGACGGAATTTTAGTTACTTATTCAGCTAAAGGAAGTGTAAGAAGAGCCATGCAGGCTGTAGGTTTTGTCGTAGAACGTTTACCTGGTCCTCCGGGAAAAAGAGAAATGCTAAGGGCAAGAAAAGTGGTGGGCGTTTAGCAGTGTTCATTTATAAATGGCAATTTAGTTGGGTCTTTGAAGAATGACTAGATTTGCTTATTATATTAATTACAGATACAAATGGAATTTAAAAGAAAGTTTGGTAGACAGAAAGAATCAAAACCTACAAAAGGATTATTGCTTGTTTTACTATTAGTTATTGTAGTCGTTCTTTGGTTTAAGGCAGACGAAATAATGAATGCATTGTTTTAATGGTAGAAAAATTAATTTGAAATCGTGGTAGTAGAAAAAATTATTTTAGGCATTGATCCCGGAACGACCATTATGGGTTTTGGACTTATAAAAATAGTGGGTAAAAAGATGGAGTTTATTCAGATGAATGAATTACTTCTTAAAAAATATGACGACCATTACCTAAAACTAAAGCTTATTTTTGAGCGCACAATTGAATTGATAGACACTTACAATCCAGATGAAATTGCTATTGAAGCACCTTTTTTTGGAAAAAATGTGCAATCTATGTTAAAGTTAGGCAGAGCGCAAGGAGTTGCGATGGCCGCAGGCTTGTCCAGAGAAATACCAATTACAGAATATTTGCCAAAGAAAATTAAAATGGCAATTACAGGAAATGGAAATGCTAGTAAAGAACAGGTAGCTTTAATGTTAAAATCTTTATTAAATTTACAGACCCTGCCCAAAAATTTGGATGCCACAGATGGTTTAGCAGCAGCAGTTTGTCATTTTTATAATTCAGGAAAGGTAGTTGGAGGTAAAAGCTACACAGGTTGGGCGAGCTTTGTGAAACAAAATGAAAAACGAGTTAAGAAATAATATTTAAAATAAGTAAGTTCATGAGTTAGAAGATTAATAACTCCAGTGAATTGGCAGTTAAGCAACTGCAAACTTAAACTGTAAACTTAAAATTATATTGGCCGGAATCTACATTCACATACCATTTTGCAAGCAAGCTTGTTTTTATTGCAACTTTCATTTTTCAACATCTCTAAAAAAGAAAGAAGAAATGATTGCTGCTTTAATTCTTGAAATCGAATTAAGAAAAGCTGAAATACAAAACGAAATCATTGAAACAATTTATTTTGGAGGTGGCACTCCTAGCGTTTTATCGGTGAATGAAATTCAATTGTTATTGGATGCTATTTATAAAAATCATGCAGTTATCGATCATCCAGAAATTACTTTAGAAGCAAATCCTGATGATTTATCAGAAGTTAAAATCATTGAATTTTCGAAATCACCGATCAATAGACTAAGTATCGGAATTCAATCTTTTTTTGAGAAAGATTTAAAATTGATGAATCGAGCGCACAACGCACAAGAAGCAAGAGAATCTTTGTCTATAGCAACGCGATATTTCGATAATATTTCGGTAGATTTAATTTATGGCGTTCCAGATTGTACAGATCAAGAATGGTGTGAAAATATAAAAATTACTTTAAGTTTCGGAGTGTCACACATTTCTAGTTATGCACTTACGGTAGAGCCTGAAACAGCTTTAGAACGTTTTATAGAGAAAGGAGTTATTAAAAATGTAGATGAGGATAAAGCAGAAGCACAATTCAATATTTTAATTGATGAATTAACCAAAGCTAATTTTATACATTACGAAACTTCTAATTTTGGAAAAGAAAATTTCTTTAGCAAAAATAATTCTTCTTATTGGTTAGGGAAAAGCTATTTGGGTATCGGACCCTCCGCGCATTCTTTTGATGGTAAGCGGAGAAGTTGGAATGTACAAAATAACACAAAATATATTAAAAGTATTGCCCAAAACGATTTGCCGATTCAAAGAGAAACGCTTTCTGTTACAGATAGATATAATGAATATGTTATGACTGGTTTACGCACAATTTGGGGAGTTTCTTTCAATAAAATTGATACAGATTTTGGAGAAAATTACACGAAATATTTAAAGATGCAATCGAAAAAATACATTGAACAAAAATTATTGTATATTGAAAATAAAGTTTTAAAAACAACCCATAAAGGAAAGTTTTTATCTGATGGAATTGCATCCGATTTATTTATGATAAACTTGATTTAAAAAAGTAATTTATACCACAAATGAAAGCAATTATTGAATACAACTCAAGAAAAATACAAATCGATGTATCAAAACCTCTAGATATTTCTATACCTATAGATACTCCAAAACAAAATGTAAATGCTTGGTATATCGAGGATCCAAAAATTGCTCCTGAAAAAATAGATGATTATGAGGTAAGTGTTGCAAATGGTGCAGTAGTTAATTTTAATACCATTCATTTTAATCCTCATGCACATGTTACACATACAGAATGTGTAGGGCATATCACTGAAAAAGTGCATTCTATTAATAAAAACTTAAAACATTATTTCTTTGTTGCTGAGGTAGTTACAATAGCTCCTTTGCATCATAATGGAGATTTTCTAATTGGAGTAAAACAATTGAGAACTGCCTTACGAAACAAGAAACGGGATGCTATCGTAATTCGTACATTGCCCAATTTAGAGGATAAAAAGAGTATGCAGTATTCAAATACAAATCCAACGTATTTATCTGAAAAAGGGGCTATCTATTTAAGAGAAAAAGGAATTAAACACTTGTTAATTGATCTCCCTTCTGTAGATAAAGAAAAAGATGAAGGAAAATTATTGGCTCATAATGCTTTTTGGAATACAGCAGGAGAAGTAAGAATGGATGCCACAATTACAGAGCTTATATACGTTCCAAATACTGTTGAAGATGGAGAGTATTTATTGAATTTAATGATTGCTCCTTTTGAAAATGATGCTACACCCAGTAAGCCCATGCTATATAAAATTATGAAGTAATTTATTATGAAAAATTTTAAAAAGAGATATATTTTCTATGCAGTTGCAGTAATAACCATAATGCTAATAAAGGGCGCTATATACTCAGATGTTTCTTTAGAAGAATTAAAAAAGGAATACACAAACGAAGCTTCTAAATTTATAGAAATTGATGGAATGCAAGTGCATTACAGAGACGAAGGGCAGGGTTTTCCGATCGTTTTAGTGCATGGTACTGCCTCTTCCTTGCATACTTGGAATGACTGGACAAAAGACCTCAAAAAAAAATATAGAGTTATTAGAATGGATTTGCCAGCATTCGGAATTACAGGTCCCAACAAAAATGCAGATTATTCCATAGAAAATTACACGTATTTTTTACAACAGTTTTTGATGAAAATAAATGTTGCTAAATTTCATTTGGCAGGTAATTCTTTAGGAGGTAATATTGCGTGGAACTATGCCGCTGAACATCCTGAACAAATAGAAAAATTGATTTTAATTGATGCAAGTGGCTTACCAACAAATAAACCACAGCCTGCTGTATTTAAGATGGCAAAAACACCTGTGTTAAGTTCCTTGTTTTTGTATGTTACACCGAAGTTTTTTATTAAAAAAAATATGGAAGAAGTATATGCAGATAATAGTAAGGTTACAGATGCTATAATTACGCGGTATCATAAAATGGCTTTGAGAGTGGGTAACAGACAAGCCTTTATAGACAGAGCAAAAACTGATTTTAAATTAGGGGCAAAAGCAAATTTAGAAAAACTAAAAAGTATACAAACTCCTTCATTATTAATTTGGGGAGCTCAAGATTCTTGGATTCCATTGGATAATGGCAAACAAATGGACCGTATGCTAACAAATTCTAAATTAGTTATTTTAGAAAATTCTGGTCATGTGCCTATGGAAGAAAATCCAGCTGAAAGTTTGGAGGCTTTGAATGGTTTTTTGGAGTATTAGGCTCTTCTTTTTTTCAAAACTAATCAACTAAAACCACTTCTTTCTTTTAAAATACCAAACAGAAATAAGGGTAATAATTACCATAGCTGCTAGTAAAATAAAGTAGCTGTATTTAAATTTAAGTTCTGGAATATTCTCAAAGTTCATTCCGTAAATTCCTGCTAAAAAAGTTAACGGAATAAAAATGACGGAAAAAATAGTCAATGTTTTCATTACTTCATTTAAACGATGACCTTGTATACTAAAAATTAAATTTATTTTGCTTTCTAACTCTTGTAATTCAAAATCAATATTAGAAATCAAGTTGGTAGTTTGTTCTTTTAATTCGCTAAAATACTTCACCTCAAAACCATCAATTTCCATTTTTTCTAATTTAGTAATGGTATCTTTTAAGCTCAAAGTTGCTTTTTTAAAATTGAATAATTCTTGCTTTCTTTTTTCTACTAAAGAAGTAAATTCTGGAGTTGGTTTGATGTGCGTAGAGTTTAGCTTATCAGCACTTAGTTCTGCATTTTCTTCATAAGTGTCCTGATAATTATCAACAATAGATTCTAACAATAAAAACAATAAATAATCAGCTTTCTTCTTTCTAACAATACCTTTGTTTCCCTCTAAACGCTCCCGAATCCAATTAAAATAATCACCCGATTTTTCTTGAATAGACCATAAAAAATCCGAAGAAACAATAAAAATCATCTGTTCAGAATCTGATTTTTGACTTTCTGTTATTAAAACACGTGTGGTAACAAATAATAAGTCATCTAGCAAGATTACCTTGTTGGGATGCTCTTCATCGCTCAATAATTTTATTAAAAAATCGTCTAATTTATTTTGATAAATAACTTTTTTATAAGCTTCTTGGTAATGAATGCCATAGGTGTTTACCCATTTTATAACTCCTTTGTTTTCTGTTAATTTAATTTCTGAAATTGCTGTAAAATCAGTTTTTTCATAAATATTATTAGAATAGCTAATTAGGGATGTATTGTCTAAAAATTCATTTTCCATCGTATAAAATAGTTGTAAATTTGATAGATAAAGATACTTTTTAAATTGGAAAAAAAAGATTTTTAAAACGAAGAGTTTATGCACATAGTATAATTTCGCAATTTTTGTATCGCAAAAAAAAAGGAGTCACAGAACATTTTCTCATAAAGTTTGTTCACGTAACTAGAATCGTTAGGTTTATATTCATTTTTTCTACTTCTAGCTTTTTAATGAGTTCTCCAGGTATCAATCCATAACGTTTTCAAATACTTTATTGAAATTGAACGGCTATTTAATCCTGTAGCATATAAACTTCACTAATAGTTTTCAATTTTGTTCATTGCCGTCTTTAATTCGTGCCCGTCCATTAGTGGCATTCATAAATCGGTTAAGATAATGTCATACTATGTTTTTTAGCAAATTTTAATGCTTGTACTCGATCAAATGCGATCGTACAGTTTAGTATTGGAGATAATAATTCTTTTAGATAACCAATCATCTATATGCTGGCATCTACAATTAATTTTAAACCTTAGCGATAAATTATCGAAATTAAAAACAGAAAGTATGTTTCATGCTTATATATCATTTCATTACTTCTTTCAGAAACGAATTCATATAAGATAAACTGAATAGAAAAGCCGTCAAGATTTTATTAAGTATGCGTTCACTAGCAATAAATCATGCAAATTGTTAAAAGCAATATTTTTGTAACTAATGCAGTATTTGTTCTTTAGGCTAGTTGTGTGCAATTAAAAAAGACATAAAGCAAAGTATAAAGGTAATGCTAATCATGGTGCTAAAAATCACACACACTTTTAGTTGTTCTTCATTGTTTCTTTTCGTTATCAGCTATCTCAAATTTTATAGCCATAATCATTACTAATAATATTTTTGCCGAAAAAAAGTACCGCAGGTAATAATATAAAAAAAGCGACTGTAGCAACAAGTGCAATTAAAATACCTCCTGCAATAGCAGCTAGAGTTTCTGTTTTGTTATTTTTGTTATTTTTCATTCCCCTGTTTATTAGATTCTCTTATTAGTTTATTTGAACAATTCTTATACTCTGCAGTAATAAAACGTTATTTTATGATTACAGTTTCAACTATCTCAGACTTGTTGCGTCAAAGATAGTTTATAATGCCACCTTGTTCATTAGGTTATTTTCTTAGTTTATAATCTAAAAATAAATCTTATTTCGTTTATCAACAAAATTTAGACGTATGCATTAATAATTTCCTATGGGATAAGCATTACAATATGAAAAACGATACTACAGCAAAAAGTGTAATTAAAATACCTCTTGCAATAACGGTTAGAGTTTTTGTTTTTTTATGTATTTCTTTTTTCATTCCCTGTTTATTAAATTCTTTTATGAATATATTTTAACAATTCTTATACTCTTCAGATGCTAAACTAAATTTTATAACTAATTAAGAATGTCACAATCATAACGATTAATAGCACAATCTTCCAAACAATTTTTGAATCTTCTGATATGTCCCTAGTATCTTCTGAAACAAAAATTTTATTAGTCGGTATTTTAAGAGGTCCAAAATTATCTAAATTCCAATTTTCTTTGAATATTTCTTGAACTATCGAGTTTTTCTCCATTTTGCCTGCTTTTATGCATCTTAATTCAAATTTGTCTTTTTGAGTATACCTATTCGAAAGCAAAATTATTATTGAATTTTATTTTTGATGACACTCACCAAATCATCAATATTTACTGGTTTTGTTAAATAATCTTCGGCTCCAAGATTCATACCAATTCTAATATCCCTTTTTTCGCCTTTTGCAGAAAGAAAAATTAATGGAATACTTTTTGTTTTCTTCTCTTTATTCAGTTTTTCAAACATTTCAAAACCGTTCATTTCTGGCATGAGTATATCAGAAATAATAAGATCTGGCTTTTCTTTTAAAGCCATTTCAAAACCAATTTCTCCGTTTTCAGCCTGAAAAACGGTGTATCCCTCCATTGTTAGAATATCAAAAATTTCTTCTCTAATGGATAATGTATCTTCAACTATTAAAATTTTATACATAATATGTGTTTGGCTTTTTTGGAATTTTTACAATAAAGAAAGTTCCATTTCCAATATTTCTATGAACAATTATTTTTCCTTCAATAAGATCTATGGCATCTTTTACAACCGATAATCCAAGACCTGAGCCTTGAATTAAATCTACGTTTTTTCCTCTAGCAAAAGGTTTACATATATCTGAAAGCTCTGCTCTAGGAATTCCAATACCAAAATCGGTAACTGAAATAATGGTATAATTGTCTTCAGAAGAAAATTTCACAGCATTACTAAGTAGGTTTATAAAAATATTTCGTCCTAATTTTTCATCAATAAAAATAGTTACGTTTTTTAATTCTTCGGGATCAATTAATATTAATTTCTGCGAGTTTTTTATAGCATTACTTACTTCATCAACTATTTCACACATAAATCCCCCTAGATTAATCTCTAATGGATTGTATTTGTTTTTACTAGCTTCAGTCTGTCCAATAATTAAAATATCATCAAACAATTTAGTCATATGTAATACTTGATTTCCTATTCTCTTCAGTTTTTGTGTTATTTTAATTGGTTACATCTTTGTCCAATATTTTTTAATAGAGCCGGCAGCAAAGTTAATAGCAGATAAGGGCGTTCTAAAGTTTCATTTTCCATTCCGGAAAGTCTATGAGTTCTTGAATTATTCCTGATCTTCCATTTAGGCCTTTGTAGCAAACAAAATCTCCAATTTTCGGTTCCATTAGATTCGAAGCGACTCTTTTAGAATTCAATTCTAAGGTTGTTAAATTAGATGTTGTATTGCTATAAACTTTAAAACCTCCTGTCCGACTCAAAATATAATATTGCCTGAATAAAATTCCGAGAAAGATTAATGCAATTCTTAGAAATTTCTTAATCTTGGTGAATAACTGCTCATGTTTAAAGTTACTTTGTTATTATGGCTTGTTCTTAGAATATCAAAAATAAGTGCTATTGGCTCGAATATTTTTTTACTTTCATGTTTATGTCATGCATTAAAAGTGTGAGGAAATTTGTTTAATTTATCATTAATTTTATGGCTGTTAAACGATAAAACTGAATAGTGAAACAATCCACTTATTTGAAAAGTGGACTGCTCACTAAATGGCTAAACTTCAAAATCATAAACCCCCACAGATTGGATTTTTACTGTTGCCAATTCTATATTTTTTTCTCCATGGGTCATGTTGGAATCCAATTATGAACTTTCATGGTAGAAAGATATCAATCCTTGTCTTAATCTTAAACAATAAAGTAAAATACGTTAAATTGTTTCAAAAGAACTTCACGCCTAGGCGTGAATATGGCCATTTTCACGCCTAGAAGTGAAAATTATTTGGTCTAAATTTATTGATAATTACTGTTTTATATACTAGCCGTTGAAGCCCTTGATTCCTACTAGTAACAATGAAAATTTTTTATACTTGGATTCTTTAAGATTAAAATACTCTCACATTCTCGGAAGAGAAGAACCAATTCCATCAATACTTTAATAAACTTTATTAGAGATTTCTTTATTGGTAAGGACGGTGCTTTAAATTAATCATGTTGTGTATTAATTTTATGATTTTATGCCCTTAGCATTATGTTTCAATAAGATTATCAGATAAAATAAAACTCCACAAACAAGATTGCTTGTAGAGTTTTATTTTGCTATAAATTATATTCAATAGAAATTACAACCATTGAGCGTTACATAAATTTCTTAAAATTGTTTTCAAAGTATTTCAGGCCTAAGGGTGAAAAGTTGCTTTGGGTAGAAATTATTTGTAATTATAGCGGTCTATGCTAGCTATTGGAGCGCTTGATTGTCTCCAGTAACAATGAAACTTTTTTATACTTCGATTCTTTGATATTAAAATACTCATACATTCTGCGAAGCGAAGAACCAACGCCATCTGCACTTAAAAAAACTTTCTGGGCAATTTCTTTATTGGTCATTACGGGCTCTACCAATAATACATTTAGCACCTTCCAATCGGTTTCATTTAATTTTCTTTTAATGGAGTGCTCAATTTTTTCTCTAAC
>Ga0209119_1002894_pt1 | contig 15302 bp, 8 predicted proteins | sample COG_03_FD_184747 | JGI IMG/M metagenome (GOLD analysis project Ga0209119, IMG submission 184747) | Pelagic Microbial community sample from North Sea - COGITO 998_met_03 (SPAdes) (version 2) | ecosystem: Environmental > Aquatic > Marine > Neritic zone/Coastal water | place: Helgoland, sampling... | reverse complement strand
GTAAGTTTAATTTTAAGCGCATAAATATAATAGAAATAATGCATATGCAACATTAAATAGATATTGTAATATAAAAATTTCCCGATCAAGTTCTAAAACTCAAATTAACTATGAGGTTATCATCTTGGCTGCTACGCAATACAACTTAACGAAACTCTGGCCACAGTTTGATTTGGTTTTAGCCGGCGAGATAACCTCGCCAGACGGTCTAAGTGCCTTTTTTGTTTCAGGATTATTTGTTTTATTCATAATTTTCGCAACAATGTCCGTTTGGAATTTCTTGAAGGCTAAAAGCCACTTAAAGTTTTATCGCGGCCTGATCGATGGGCTTACAGCGGAAAAACTACTTGAGAGACGAAGGGATATATCAAATATAGCATTAGGGAATCGCCAACATGGTGATCTATGGAGAGAATTTGATGAATCTCTTGTTCATATTCCACAGAAGAATAGGCTATGTAATACCTTAGATGCAGCACACTTCTTCAATACTCATACTATTTCCAGAGGCTTAACTGAAAACCGTTTACTTTCAGCAGTACCCGGCTTTCTTACGGCAATTGGTGTAATTGGTACCTTTGCTGGCTTACAGATGGGACTCGCTGAACTTGACGTTACCTCGGATGACTTTAGCAAGTTAAAAACAGGGATTGGCGGACTTATCGGCGGCGCTTCAATTGCATTTATGACCTCCGTGTGGGGAGTGTTAACCAGCGTATTATTCAATATCTTTGAGAAAATTCTAGAGAGAAACATTCGTTCGTCGATCAGTAGCTTCCAGAATGAAGTCGACTATCTTTACCCTCGTATTACTGCTGAACAAAGTCTTACCAACATTGAAGAATTTTCACGCCAAAGTACCGAGAAACTTGCTGAATTGGACGAAAAAATTGGCCATAAAATGCAAGAAGCTATGCAACAGGCATCGGTTGTTATCCGAGATGGCATGGAGAAAAGCCTAAATACAATCCTTGGACCTGCTATTGAAAAGCTAGTCGATAATGCACATTCTGGATCAGAGAAAGCCCTGGAATCAATGCTTGACCGATTTTTGGATGGCGTTGGCTCTGCTGGTGACAACCAGAGAGTAATGATGGAGAGTGCAGCAACCCAAATCGCTCAGGCCTCTGGTGGTATGTCGACAGGATTGAGTGATTTCACCGCAAGCCTAGACCAACAAATCAAATCAATTACTGACCAAAATGCAACGATTCTTAATGATGTTAAATCATCTCTAAAAAATCAGATAGACCAACAAAACATTGAGGAAGCAAGACGGCAAGAAGCCTTGACTGAGGGGATGGACGGGTTTGTGACAGAACTAAGGACACAAATTGCAGATATCGCCAATCAAAATAAAACCATCATGCATGACGTGAGTACAGCGCTTACTTTGCAAATTGATAGCCAGAGAGAACAAGACTTGGCCAGGCACGAAACACTTGATGGCCAGATGACAAGATTTCAGGGCGCCCAATCTGATATATCTAAAGGCATTGAATCCGTATTACAAACTCAACAACAGCAAAATACCGCCCTCTTCGAGGGATTGGAACAATTAATTAACCGAATGTCAGAGCTCACCCAGAGTCAGCAGGACGCAACTCAGGGGATGCAGCAGGTCTCCACCGATATGAAAGCCTCATCGAATCAACTGGGACTTCTATCTGCAAATGTGAAAAGCGCGGCAGACACCATGTCTGAAAAACTTTATGAAACCGTTGAAAGCACTGCTTTAGTATCAGACCAAAACAGAGAGTCAGTGAGCATTTTGCAGGGTTTGGCTGATCATATTAGAGCTATCAATGAACAGCTCGCGAATACGGCATCTTCGATGAATAGTGCGGCCGAAAAGGCAGACAGCGGTCTATCCTCTGTTAGCCAACACTTTGATCAGTTAGCCGTCTCCTTAAATAGTCATATTCAAAATCTTGAAAGCCAAATCGCTAACCTTCTCAATGATTATTCTGAGCGAGTGCAATCGCAGACAGGCGATCGTTTAAATCAATGGAATGAAGAGACAAATAACTATATCAGCGCTATGACAGATGCTGTGCGGACACTCAGTGATGTAGTGGATGAGATGGAAGGAAAGCTGGCCGGTAGCCATCGATGAGAAGAAATAGCTCAAGGCATAATAACCACCAAGTAGATGAAGAAAACCCCTACTGGATATCTTTCTCCGACATTATGGCCGGATTGCTGGTTATCTTTATTTTAGCCGCGGTAGTTCTTATTCTGGAATTGACACAAAAACGGGCACAGTGGGATGAAGCAATTGAGCAGATTGCCAAAGCAGAGCAGGTGCGTAAAGACATCTTAAGAGAAGTTGAGCAAGAGCTTAACAGCAAGAATATTCCCGTTACTGTCAGTGACAATCATACCGTCCTTAGAATCCCAGAGCAGGCACTTACCTTTAGACAGGGTAGCTTTGATATCCCAAGTGATAACTACCATCAAGCTATAGTCATAGAGATTGGTAATGCACTCTATAAAGCAATTACCAAGGATCAGCGGTGGGAATACCTTGACACCATTTTTATCGAAGGCCATACAGATAAAGTCCCTTACCGAAACAAGGATATTAAAGGTAACTGGGGATTATCCACTTTCAGAGCTATATCTTTGTGGAACTTTTGGAATAACAATATGGCTGAAGAGTCTGTACTTGAGAGCATTAAAAATCATTCAGGCAATAAACTCTTTTCAGTGAGTGGTTATGCTCAGACACGCCCTATTCCCTGCTCGAACCACAGTGAAGATATTAATGATATTGGACTCTGCCCTCTAGGCCCTCTTCCCGCAAAGGAATCTCACACCAAAAATAGGCGTATCGACATTAGAGTTACGGTCAAAAAGCCTTCCGTAGAATATATGCAAAATCAAAAGCAAATAATCGAAAATGCTCAAGATAAATAGTATTCCCTTTGAATTAGGCGACTGGAACACTGATGCAGATTTCCGGAAAATTCATAGCGCCGAAAAAAAACTTAAATCTATTGGCAATAAAGCCGGTGTCGGCTCAGATAAATTTGTATCAGCATGTCGACGAATCCAGCACTCTGCGATGAGCCGGTCGAGCTATAAAATTGAAGAATCCATCGTTAGCACAATGGATGTTAGAGCCTTCACATATCTCTTAAACAATTCAAAAGAATTCATCGCGGGGGTTAAGATCGATCGCGAGTTACTCGATCATCTAAGTAGTATTAGATCGCCACTTAGTCGACTGACCCTAATCCAATTAATCCGTTCATTCTTTGTTCATTTCGATACGATTGCCAAGCAAAAACAACTCCAAGACTGGAGCGATTTTATAAAGCTTGAGTTATCACGGTTTGATCAGTCGAAAGGTACAAGTGATCTAAAAAACTATGCACTTAACGCCAACCTTATTTTTTCACCTTATGGGCCTGCACGAATTATTGAAAAAGCGACTGCAGATGGAATCGACTTTGACGGAATTGTTAAAAAACTCTCTCTAAATGGGTTTGCCGATGGTCGTTTTCTAACTCTTTGCCGGTATCAATACTACTTGAAAACATTGGCCAAAATCCCAGTTGGTGAAAACAATACAATTTTAACTGAAGTCTGTAAACGCAGCGTCTTTAACGCGCCCTATCAGCAAGATAAACAGCTTGGTCACGCCATTATTGAAATTCTTATTGACCGATCGGAGGGCGCTCAGATTAGTCAAGAGTGGCAAAACGCCATTCTAACCATAGCAGGTGACCCAAGAGTGCCTAAATCACACTCTAATTATCAACAATGGTGGGCATTGCTCGGGGAGAAGCGTATTAGTTTAATGCGCGGATGGTTAAGTCGATTTGATCTAAAATTATTTTTAAAGATTCTTGAGCAAAGCGCTAAAGATAGCCATAACGAAGCTATGAAGCGGATGTTTACGCCAAGAAAAGTCTTTATGGAGGGTCTTGAATCACAAGGACTGGTTGTTGAGTCTCGCCTTTTTCTGAGTAGTTATGCTGAAAGATATTTATACCGACATTACCGAAAAGATGAATTGCCAAACTTTGCGCGAGTTTCCTCAAGTGAAACCTCAATGATCTATCTGAATATTGCCGGTAAAGTCCATATGGTTGAAGGAAGTCACAGCTTTACTCTCAAACTGTTAGATAAATTACCCTCCAAAAGCCAAATTAACGACTACTCGCTTAAGGAAGTTAAAGACGTAGCGCTAAGAACCTATATCGGCATGAATTACCGTAGAGAATTTGAAAATGATTCAGGGCTAGCTGAACTCAGGCACGACCAACATCTTAACTGGCAGAACAAAGCTGTTGTATTCCTAAAGCTCCACAGCGTCAAAGTTAATATTAGCAGCCTGTTACAACAGGCCGACTATAGAATTTATAAACGAAAGTTTGGAGTGCATACATGGTGAACATCAAAGACTTGCTGGGAAAGCTTAAAGCAGATCATTCAGCCAACGATATTAAATGGGTCATTGATCCTGTGGAAGGAATTGATTTTCTTTTAAGCCCTGATGCTGAAGCCAATCCAATCGATTTCGCGATTAAAAACCCGCTATTTGGTATGCAATTGGCCTATCTGAAAGGTCTCCACGAGCAGGATTATGCAGAAAAGACCCCTGATGGCTATACTATTCAATCGGATTATGTAGCAGACCTAGATGACGATTTTTTCGAATTATTCGGCTTACCTGCACCGTTTACTGGTAGCTATAAGGCCAGGATAGAAAGCAATACAGCAAATGTAAATTTCAGTGTAGATATAGATTTATTGATGCCAGACGGTAACTTAATCACCCATTACAGCTTACACGGCCCCTTTCTAAGGCTAGCCGAAAAAGAATTTTATCGACTTACCCCAACAGAATGGCGTGCACTCAAGACTGCAAGAGACCACAGCTTACTATCGCCGGAAAACCGCGGTGAATATGAAAGCAACTGGTTTATGTTCCAGCTTGAACTGGCAAAAAAGTCTGGCATGGAAATTGACCTTGGTCACTTCAATAACCTTGATCTAATACAACCTGAAACAATAGGTGTGGCCGTTGAAGAATTACAAAATGGTGATCTGGCTCTTACGCCTACATTTGGCCCAGGAATGAAGCTTAAAGACATCAAAGCACGTTTAGGGCAAGTTGACACCAGCGATGATTGCGTTCTTCGGGTAAACAACCGAATGGTATTACTTGATCAGGCACGCGTTGAGGCAACTCATGAAATCCTAACTAATCGAAATATTCCAAAAGATGAAATACAAACATTTCTAAAATCCCCGACCGCTTACCTTAATTCAAGTTTAATCGATCTCGATACAGGATTTTCTCTTCGAGTCCACGGCACAGAAAAATTTGTTCACCGATATTTCGGCGATGTAGAAAAATCTAATATCAACTGGTTTGAAGAGGTTGGAAAACTATTAGAACCCACATCGGCAATTAGCCAATTAGTAACATCCGAAGAGACGCTTAAAGAAGTCGTTAATGCCATTGATAACGCAAACAAGAATGGGGCCGAAGTTCTCGAATATAACGACAAAACCTTTGATATTTCAGATGAAGTAAACGTTCAAGAAACAGTCAAAAACATTAAAGAAAATTTAGCCAACCCGCCTAAATATAAAACAACAGATGAAATTAGCCCTCCGGAAGGAAAAGTCGTTCTCGCTATCGACTCAAATGATGAAGATCTATCCTTCACCAATAAATTCTCTATTACCGATAGCGATTTTAGCTTGCAGAGCTTTAATCAAAATAACTTGAAACGCTCCCCCTACCCCCATCAAGATCAAGGGATCAGCTGGTTACTCTCTCATTTAGTTTTGTCCGAAAGAACCGAGGGTGGCTCTGGGGCACTTCTAGCAGATGATATGGGGCTTGGCAAAACCTATATGGTATTAGTAGCAATTGCCGAATGGTTCCAGAGAAACAAATTAAAAGGAACTACCAATAAACCAGTCATGATTGTTGCTCCACTTGGATTATTGGAAAATTGGCAAGCTGAAGTCGAGGAAACCTTTAAGGGATCACCTTTCACAGATATTGTGACACTACAATCTAATTCAGACCTAAGCCGATTTAAAGTGAAAGGCGCATCAAGAGAAATCAATCAAAATGTGCAAAGCGGCAATCAAAACCCTGACACAACTAAAATACGCTATTCACTTAAAGTTGGGGGGGCATTCAAATCAGAGAGGCTCGATATACCCGGACGGCTGGTACTAACAACCTATGAAACACTACGTGATTACCAATTTTCCTTATGTCGAGTTGATTGGGGCGTTATCGCGTTTGATGAAGCGCAGAATTTGAAAAACCCCAATGCACTTGCAACCATAGCAGCCAAGGCCCTCAAAGCAGATATGAAATTACTCGCCACTGGCACCCCTGTTGAAAACTCTTTAAAAGATTTTTGGTGTTTGATGGATACAGCAACTCCAGGTCTACTGGGCTCATGGCAGTCTTTCCGAACTGAATTTATTACACCAATAACATCTGCAAAAGAGGGTGAAGCCTACAATATCAAATTAGATATCGGCCGCAAGCTACGCTCCAAAGTAAGCAAGTTTATGCTTCGTCGAACCAAAGCTGAAGAGCTTGACGGCCTGCCAGAAAAACATATTTACAGTGGTGATGACCAACAAAATAACGATAAATTTTTAACCACGTTGGCTGGTAAAATGACTGGAGAACAGCTCTCCAACTATGATCAAATCGTTAGCGCAGTAAATAATAGCGGTCCCGCCAAGCAATCCCTGCTTCTTCCAAGCCTCCACAGGTTAAAAGTCACTAGTATTCATCACGACATCATAAATAATGTAACCCTGCCCTCGAATGCAAAAGACTTGTTAAAGCAATCAGAGGCATCCAGCAAGATAAAATCAATGCTCACAATTTTGAAAAATATTCAAAAGCGTGAAGAAAAAGTCCTGATATTTGCTACCACCAAAGCAGTACAAGCCTATGTCAGCGTTCTTGTCAGCACCCACTTCAAGGTTCCAGTCGAGATTATTAACGGTGAAACTAAAGCTATTGCCACTAAAACTGAAACCCTTACTCGTAAAGGAATTATTGATGCTTTCCAAGCCAAATCCGGTTTTGGGGTCATAGTTATGTCGCCAGTAGCCGCAGGTGTTGGGCTGACGGTAGTAGGTGCAAATAATGTAATCCACCTAGAGCGACATTGGAATCCAGCAAAAGAAGCACAGGCAACAGACCGTGTTTACCGTATCGGACAGAAGAAACCAGTGAATGTTTATTTACCTATGGCCCTGCACCCAAGCCTTAGGTCATTTGATTTACACCTAAATAGCTTATTAGCTCAAAAAGTCGATCTAAGTGATGCAGTTGTGGCACCTGAACAAGTTGAAGCGGCTCATATGGGTGGTGTTTTTTAAAGGGGGCTGACGGAGCTGTATCAATGCATTGTTCACATTAACCTCCAGCCGACCTACTATGCGCTTACCTTCAAAAAATTAAAACCAAACAAGTAAAACTCTTCGCCTTGCTGGGATCAGTTAATAACTGCATCATTTGGTTGTTGTGATTGTGATTGCTATAAGTAAAGGGTGCAAATTTGGTAACAGTGCGAAAAGTATATTTGGTTATAAAAGTAAATAATGAATTTTTTGACCAATTTGATTAGCAAAGTTAGTAATCTAATTACTTATCAGGTGAACACAATTCCTTATATTGCTATTCAGCCTCAATAATTAATTATTCTCATTTGATATAAATCCGTTTGGATATTCCTTGCACTTCGTAAGTGAATTTACAAGCTTCATTAGTTCTTCAAATCCGTCAAACTCAGGATTCGGTAGATTGAATCTTAACTTTTTATCCGGAAAGACAATTTTGCAGTCGACACCGAAACCGTCACATACATCTCGATTTGATTTAGGCTTTAATTTTAGATTATTAAATTTTTCTTGAAAATTATTCCATGCTTGTTTGGTGGGTTTAAATTTGAATGAAGGTCCTGAGTTATGAATAGTTGGGATACCCTTACTCATTACAAGAAGTGAATCTTTGTATTCAACTCTTATTTGGCTGCGCATATATTTTGTTATTTCAACGAAAATTTGGCAGTTTTCATTTTCTGCATCATCTTTTTTTTCTAGAACTCCCGACTCAAAATCAAACCTATAATCAACGACAGACCCATCTTTTATTTTTTCCACAGCATCTTGTATCGTCTCTAACGGGACACAGAACCACTCTTTGGGACGATAAGATTTACCGAAACGATCTGGGATTTGAATCTCCAGTCTTGCAGCTGCAAATATCTTATGCAGGAGTGTCTCTAGCTTATGGCGATTAATATTAAATAACTTAAAACTAGCCACTAAATCAGCTTTTGCGAATAAAAAGGTAGGATCTTCCTCAGCGCCAGCAAGCCGATGACTGGGCTCCTTACCAGTGACACCGATTTTATGAATGTTATTGCGATTTTCCTGAATTAAAGCGTGATCTGATTGACTGCGGCATACATAAATCACACCACTGGCATAATCACCTTCTTTCGGTTGATCATCGAATAAAGGTCCCATACTGATGTCAGTAATACGCCGCCCTGACTCATCATCATATAGACGCTTTTGCAATGAGTGCATTAGCTGGTTACTTTCGACACCATTATCGAAAATAACACGGAGTCTATGCTCATTACGCCCATCTACACCAGTGAATGGATCTCCCACTTCTGCAACATAGGCTTTCTGTCCAGAGAGAATGAAGAGATTACCTTTTTCGACACTGCCATCCTTTCTAAAAGGAACAATTTTTCTAACGCCCGATTTAATATCCGCTTGTACTTGGTCAAACAGAGGCTTAAAGATTTCAAAATCTTGACAGCGTACCCTTTGACCAACTTCTTTTGCAGATTGGATTTCAGCTCGAGGTTTTACATGCTTAAGTGAAGTAAGATCACTACTGGAATTAGTATTCAATCCCAGCTCTTCAAGTAGCGCATCATCGTCTAAATCATCTTCATCAATAATGTTGGTCGTATAGCTATCGTTTAGTAGGTCTTGATGGTCAATTCCCTTAAGAAGCTCGATACAATCTGATTGTTTGCGAATTTGCTCTAGGCGCGTAGCGTAGAGTCGTTCAAATATATCGTTTTCATGATCGAACGAAGGCTGGCGATTATTTTCCTCAACGAACTTTTGGATTTCTTCGAAGCCCGCAATAATGCGCTCGTCTCTCGCAGAGAGAGTCGGCTTCTTTTTAACCTCATACCCAATACCCAACTCGGCAATGAGGTTATCGTCTTCTTCAGTAAATTTAGCCATTTTGCTTAGCCTCAGCCACCATTTGTGCGTAGGCATTCATGCCTTCTGCAATTCTCTTTTCCCAAGGATCATTCGATGAGACCTCTGGCAGACGGCCTCTTTCTTTCTTAAATTTCAAAGCTCTTACAGCAAGCTCTTTTGCTTCTTCTAGGGTAAATTTGGCCTTCTTGCCAGCAATGATATTCCCGAACTGCCTCAGGCTTTCTTCGCTCATCGACTTAGCTAAGATGGCATAGGCCTCACCGAAGGGATTAATACGGTCTATAAAATCAACATCTAAACTGGTTACATCCATAACGAACTGCCGTATTCCATCAACAAACGCTGTATTAGCTTTAGGCTCGGTTTCACCATCACCTGCCGATCCACTTTGCCCTTGTTCATTCATCGCCTTTTTGACTTGTTGAGTCATATTTACCGCTGCCACAGCATGCTGCCGGATGGCCTCTTGATCATCATCAGGTAGATCCGGATATTTGGTGGCGACGATTTTACCCATAGCTACTTGTGTCAGCTCCTCAGGGACCACCTCAGTATCAAATATACCCCGCTCTACCGTCCTAGTATCTTGCGTAAAGGCTGCCACTAAATCATTGAGGTCATCTTTAACTATTCTTTGAGCCTCTTCGCTTTTTGGCTCTGCCAGCCCTTTAATCTCAATTTGAATTTGACCTGTTTCTTGATTTACACCCACATTAGGTTGTTCAGGATCATAGCCGCCATCACCGTAATCAAACCCTGCTACAGGGACACTTGTTGGCTTCTTAGGCGTAAAATCAAATCTTGGCGCTAACACCTGCTCCATAAGCAAACTTGCTGCAATTGCCTTTAAGGTGTCATTTACGGCATCAGTCACAGCATCTTCAGCGGCATCGGGTTCAGCGATAAGATTAGTAAATCGCGTACGCTCTTTTCCAGGTGCATCGCGGGTAGCTCGGCCTATTATCTGTACTATTTCAGTGAGGCTGGCGCGGTAGCCAACAGTTAATGCATGTTCACACCAAATCCAGTCAAACCCTTCCTTAGCCATTCCGAGTGCAACAATAATATCAACATAGTCACGATCGCTTTCCATTAAGGGGGACCGCAAGCCTGCTTGAACTTTTACACGCTTATTAACATCATCGTCGACTAAGTCAGCAACCTTAATAATTTCACCATCAGATTCTCTTTTAATGAGATGGAAGCCAGTTTCCTCATCGACTCCCTGCCAATCACCCAGCTCGTCTATGATGTGTTCAACTTCTTTGATCTTGTCTTTTGTACTCTCCCGAGAATTAACATTAGGAATATGAATGATCGTTTTTTCGTGAGGATCTAGAACCTTAAGAATATCGTCAACATAGGGACCATTGTAGAAGTAATAGCCAATATCTAATTCCTTCAGATACTCATAGCCATTTAACTGCTCATAATAGGTGTAGGTTACGGTTTCAAATTTAGCTTCATCATCAGGTGTCATCACCGCATCAGAATCACCACGAAAATATGATCCTGTCATAGCTACAACATGAACTTTATCCCTTGCTAGAAACTCTTCTAACTGATTACCCAAAACGTTGTCTGGGTTAGCGCTTACATGATGAAATTCATCGATAGCTATCAGTCGATTGTCGAACGCTTCAATGCCATATTTTTCTACTGCAAACCTGAATGTCGCATGTGTACAAACTAGATTGGTGTCGTCACTATCAAGGAAGGCCCTAACTGATTTAACCGTTCCCCCGTCTTCCCCCGGAGAATTACATAGATTCCACTTGGGCTTCACTTCCCAGTCTGCCCAAAATCCAAAGTCACTTAATTTTGTGTCATTAAAACTCTTACCGATGGACTTTTCAGGTACAACAATAATGGCCTGCTTGACCTCCTGATTAGCGGTCTTATCAAGCGCAAGAAACATTAAGGCTCGACTCTTACCAGAAGCAGGTGGCGATTTAATTAGCAGATACTGCTCACCACGTTTTTCATAAGCACGCTCCTGCATCTCACGCATACCCATCTCGTTCGACTTCTTGGACTTACCATTCGCCGCATACTTTACCGATACCGAGGGTATTTCAATTTCCTTATTCACGAGGCACTCTCCAAGGTTTCTTTACCATTAGTTGATGAGGTCATTTTAGTGTACAGCTCAAAGAGTTTTTCTAATCGCTCAGTATCATTATTAAATCGACGACCGATATAAATACGCTCTAAGGTTTCGTCATTCTTTTCATGAGCTTGGCGGAGGTTTTCTGGCATCGCATCAGATTTGTAAAGGTCCGCAATAGTCGCTGGGAAATGCTTCTCACGCGCTAAAAGAATGTCTTCAGCGCATCGTGTTAAGTCGAGTTTATTTTTTTCAGTAAGAGTTGGAACTGGAAAGGTATTCCAGCCCATCTTGTTGGAGTAACTGTAGTCGGTTCTCATTCTTCCACAAACCGAAGCAATCCAAACAAGGTGGCATTTAGAGCATAATATAGCCAAATTCCAAATTTCAGAATCATAAAGCGCGTAGGATTTGTTAGACATGGAGCATGGTTTTCGTAAGACAATAGGAGTCAAATACACACGATTTTCACTACTTACTAAAGGAACTCCAATAGTCGATTTTTGTGAGCAATTCATTTCCCTAAATTGATGTGGCCTGTTCGCCATCGCCCGAGTTCCAGCATCTTTACTAGATAACCGAAATTCTTCCACTTTAGTAACTCTCTCTCTTATTGATGGAATTTTTAAAGCCGCATTAATTTCTGGGTTTGTAATCCAAATACACTTACGAAAATTCCCTTTAATAATTTCATTCGATCCTACAAAATCGCGAATCCACTTTTGTTGCTCAACAATAGTTAATCCCAGATTTACAACCTCGTAATTCTCCAGAATAAGATGACCACCATCATAGGGTGCATTTCCAAGCTGCATATAGCCTATTTCCGAAAGAGTCTTACCTTGCCCAATTACAATAACGTCCGTATCTGGAATCAAATAAGGGCCGATTAGAGCTACGGTTTTTGCTATATTTTTCCCAAACATATCGTTTTGAAATATTGTTTTCTTCTTTTTCTTATTTTTTGTGAGGCCTACTATCACGACTGTAACCCCAGCGTTATGACTCGCGAGATTCCGCCATTTAAAAGATTGATGCGCAAATTTAATATTTCCGCCTAAGGAAAAAAGAATAGGCCAAAGCACGGGCACTTGGCCTCCCTGGCACGTGGAGTTGGTAGTTACGAATGCATAATCTGCATTCGCTTTGTTCAAATACTCAGATGCCTTCAAAAACCATCCAGAAACGTAATCGAGCGTCCCGCTTCGGCTGGTGTAGTGCGAAAAAAGATTCTTGAGATCACTTTTCTCGTGATCTTTTTGGTTCTTAGTGCCTTTATAGGGAGGGTTACCACAGATATATGTTTCACCACCCTCATTCTTAAAATCAATCTGAGCCTGATCTTGAGGTTTATGAAAGAAATCATCTGCAAAATGCTCTACGACTTTCTCAGTAGGCGGACAGACACTTAACCAATCAATTCTGAGTGCGTTACCATGAACAATCCAGTTTTTAGAATCTAACGGAAGGAAATCAGCTAGCGCATCTTTTTGCCCTCGATACTGTTCATCACACTGATACTCGGCGATGATCAATGCCAGCCGCGCTATCTCAGTAGCAAATTCCCGAAGCTCTATGCCTCTAAAGTTACTTAGTGGTATCTCTGATCTAAGATGTGATTCATCTCGACGATTATTAATCTCGGACTCAATTTGACGCATTTCTTTGTAGGCAATAACCAAGAAATTTCCTGACCCACAGGCAGGGTCGAACACACGAATTTTAGCTATGCGCTTCCTAAGATTAAGAAGCTTACGATGATTATCTCCCGCTGCCTCAAGACTTTCTCGTAAGTCATCAAGGAATAGTGGATTTAGAACCTTTAGAATATTAGGAACACTGGTGTAGTGCATACCAATTGAGCCGCGTTCTTCATCATCGGCAACCGCTTGGATCATAGAGCCAAATATATCTGGGTTAATCTCCTTCCAGTTTAAATTACCTGCATGGATCAAATAAGTGCGTGCAATTCGACTAAACTTAGGAACATCTCGATTACCTGCAAATAAGCCACCATTTACATAAGGAAAATCTCTCGTCCAATTAGGAAGGTCCTCTTTATTTCTGTCTTCACGCTTTACATCCATCGCATGAAATATTTTAGAGATAACAAAGTCCGCATTCTCAGAACGACTATCACTGATCTGCTCTATGGCATGGGTGAACATATCTTCTTTGGGGAATATGCCTGTATCTTCAGCGAAGTAGCAAAAGATTAAACGTGACATAAACTGGTTAAGGTCATGCCTGCGCTCAGCTGTATCCCAGTCTTGATTCTCTTTCAGCAACTCTACATATAGTCGATTAAGACGTCCCGTCGCTTGAATATCAACGGCGTTATTACGAATTTCTTTGGTAGTGGTTATACCTGCTAGTGATAGGAAAAAGCCAAAGTGATTAGCAAAGTCCCCATAAGCACATGCCACAGTCTCGCCGGAGTTAAGGTCCTCAGCTACAAACTCAACACCATCAGTCGCAAGAATGATCTTTACCTTGCCTTTTGAGGTTGCAGGGCTTTGTTTTAGCTCGATTAGGGTGTTATTTGCATCACCTTCAGCACAAACAGCAATATGGATGTTACTGCGCTGCAGGACGCCACCATTGATATCAGAGCTATTAGAGATGTTTTTGGTGCTTCTGAGCTTCTTGATCGTTGTATCTTTATTGCCGAACGCCTTGAGAAAAGCGAATGGAAACTCACTAACATCGAAGGGTTGCAATGCTAAATTTGATACAGCTTCTTCAATCTCTACAGCATTCAATTTAAGTCAATCCTGTTTGGTTTTATTCTTGTCATTAAGGTAATCATTTAAAACTACAATTGTAGCCATTGTGTCAGCTCATCAAATTGCTGCTGTGTACTGACAATAAGGCTACTTCCATCGCGCCATCGACTCAATTCTACAGTATCCGTGAACTTACTATTGATCAGATCGTGGTCACCATCAAACACACCTTTCATATAGACATTGATGTATTTAGCTCTAAAGTTGATGGTGATCCATGTAAAACCCTGAAAATTAGTTCTTATGCTACTGAATCTGCGACGGGAAGCGTCACCTTGATTGTGCTTTAAACACATTTCAATACCGGTTTTTCCAAAGGGGTATGCCAACTTCGGAATAACATCATCCCATGACACATTTAGCAGCTTTCTTGATTGACCACCCTTTTTGGCTTTGCGGCTTTCATAGGCATCACTTAATTCTCTGAGAGGGTAACGCTGATCTAAATCGATAAAAGTCTGGCCATTCAAAGAGTGTAAATTCAATGCGAAAGCACTTATGTTTAGGCCATAACTTGCTGTTAACCAATCTGCGGTGACTATTACCTCTGGGTCATATTGCTCAGCTACCAAGATTATTTTCACGTCCGTATTTGCGGCATTCGCCCCAACTAAATCAATCAGCTCGTCGCAATCTCTAGACCCTTGAGCCTGTATGGTTTTGATAATCACCTCATTATCCCATTTGGCAACCATAGCGGCATAGGAGAGTGCTTGAAGTAGTTGGAGCTTGTTTTTATCACGCTTTAGCTCGATTACGATCAGTGAGGAATCGTCTGCGTCGTAGGCAAGAAGGTCAATACTGTTCTGTGTTGTATTATCGGGCGTAATCTCTTGACCAACAAGGAAAGCTGATGGGAACCCAATTTCATTTTTAAACAGGTCCCATGATCTTACAATCGCCGCCTGAAGGTCAGATCGTTCAAGCAAATTTTTATCTCGGAGATTGCTCTGGGGGATATGTTCAAATTTACCGGTATTTGTATCGAACTTGAGCACAATAACTCCTTTTTTTCACGACTCTGGATTTGATTGCGCAAAGTCTACTGGAAGTACATTGTTTTTCATAATCCAAATAGCTAACTCAGTAATAAAGGGGGTCTACAAACGGGGTCAGTAGGGATATTATTATATGTACGATTTTTATTC
>Ga0209119_1002886_pt1 | contig 15336 bp, 6 predicted proteins | sample COG_03_FD_184747 | JGI IMG/M metagenome (GOLD analysis project Ga0209119, IMG submission 184747) | Pelagic Microbial community sample from North Sea - COGITO 998_met_03 (SPAdes) (version 2) | ecosystem: Environmental > Aquatic > Marine > Neritic zone/Coastal water | place: Helgoland, sampling... | reverse complement strand
GCAAGAGTTCATCGCTCCTTTCCTGAGGCAAAAAAAATGAATGAGCGGCTCTAGGACTTTGAAGCTTCCTTTTAAAAAATCACTTATGAACTAATTGATAAAAAGACAACAATTAGTGCAAAAGAATTTAAAGAACGTATTAAAAAAGAAGTACAAGTTCCCTCCTATGTGAAAGACGGAAAACCTTTCTGGTATTATTTTGATGCATTTGTAGCCTTTAAAAAAAAGAGTCAGTCTAATTATGTATATAGAGGTTATCATTATTCACTCCGTAAGCACTTAAAAGCAACAGAGGCAATACATGGGCGTTTGGCAGAGTTTTCTTGCTTAAAACAAGAAAGTGATAATTTTTACGACCTATTTTATGAATATCTCAGCTATGAAGCCATTAACCAAAAAGGAAACAAAGGACTTACTGTGAATACCGTAGGGAAAAATGTAAAAAACCTAAAAGCATTTTTACATTGGTGTTTTGACAAAGAGGTATGTACACGTTTCCCATTAAAACATATGGTTGTGGAACAAGTAGAATCTGATAAAATATAATAAATCTAACACACAGACTCGATATCTATTTTTGTGAATTTCAATCAAACTCGAAGATTTTGTAGCATCTGTCATAATTAGTGTTATTTTTATACTTTACACGGAAACTTCAAAAATATAAATACCTGAATATCAGTAAATATATTTTTACCCTTATCTTATAATTAATGTAAGAATGGATAGCTGCGACAGGACCTGACCTATGTTTTATATACGTTTTTGGTGGAAGTTTTTAATTTTAATAAATTCTTCTTGGGTGATTTCTTCATTACTTAAATAGGAATTATGAACCTTATTCCCTTTTAACCATTTATTAATATCGCCTATGGTGGTATTGTTGGTAATTTTTAATGGTAAAATTTTTGTTAAATCTGATAAAAACAATTTTTCACTCCACAATATAAAACCGTCATACCAAACATTTACGCCATTAACTTTTTCCGGGAGTATGTATTCAAAATCTTCGGACTCTATTTCTTCATCGGTAAGTCCTTCAGGTATTTTTCCATATCTCTCCAAAACCGAGCCATAATTGTCTGAGTCGATCTCATCATTCATTTTTATATTCAAGTACACTTCCTTATCGTCATAGCTATCACAGCATAAAAATTCTGTAACAGTCCATACCATCGTATCAAACGTATATTCAGATATCGTTTCTGAATCTAATAATGTCATTCTTGATAATCTATTAAATATATCTTCTATAAAAACCATTGATTTTATGATGACTTCCTCCGAATCGTAGGGATATTCATATCCTGTTTTTATCCTAGATTCGTTAACTTTATTTATCCAATCCTTAATTGAATCATCTAGGTTTACTTTATTTAATTGAACCGGATTATTGGAGTAAAATTTTTGTAGAGGTTGATTTTCAAGGTCTTCACTGGCTTCTTTTGTCGTTGAAGTTATTTTGAGATAATACTCATTATTTTTCTGCTCAATTATTAAATTTTCTTTATCCCAATTTTCATCACTACTGTCATTAAGACGCGTGTCCAGCTTTTTAATTCTATCCATATTTTTTTACTATAAATTTCATTAATTAATGTGTTTTTTAAAACATACAAACGTTAACAAATCTCTATGTCTTTAATTTTTTTTCAATTTACTGATGGTTAAATTAAAAATATCCTTTGTAAAATATTCGCTAACTAAATTTTCTAGTATTATTAGCACACCATCATTTCCATCTGTGCTATGTATACTATTTTCTCTACTTATTTATTATAACCTCAAATACGTCATTTCACAAGATTTACATTTTCGTTTGGTTTGATCCATATCCGCAACACTAAAGCGTTCTTCAATCTTTTCGAATATATCTAAACCTCTTCCTAATGTTATTTTCCAACCGTTATCTGCTGCAATAAAGCGATCATGGTGGTTTTCAAAACGAACCTTTAAATTAATCCCGATACTTTGTACATTTTGAGCCAATTCTTCTAAAGAGACTCTAGATTCTTCTATATACTCTTCGTGATTCCAAGTGACTAATTCTAAATTAATTTGATCTTCAGGATCTTTGTTATTCCCTAACATAATACAAAACTCTAACAAGTTTTTAAACTGATAGTACATTCTTATATAAGGGTCTTGAATGGTAATATTTTCTGCACCTTTTAGATAATTGGCAAAGAGTTTTTTATACGATATACCTGTTTGGTTATCTTTTAAAATTGTCTGATGCGGTTTTAAGTCTAATTTAGCCTTAATAAACACTTCTCCAGCATCTTCTGCTTCGGTTTCTTCCATGACCTCAATCTCAGCGCTGTAATTTAAATTCTCTAATGTTTCTGGATAGACCTCAACACCATTGGATAAAATAGTATACTTAAAGGTTACTGGTTCACTTCTAAAAGTCTCATCTATGATATACAACTGATCTTTAACTCTCTTTCGCCCCTCTACACTAAAGTCAAGTAACTCTAAAACCTCTTTTTCTGATAACTCTTGATGCGGATATATCAATTTTACCAGACCCGAAAAAGACTTTCTAATCGCTGTTTTATCTCTGGTGGTTAAAGAGCCATCCAACTGTATATATTTATCAAGAATGGAAGAATAATCATACTTTCGCATTTCTCGAAGTAGTTCTGCTAAATAATCAACTATAAAACCATATTCTGAGGAGAAAACTGCTGTTTTTAAGATACGTACTTCCCATCCTGGGATATACATATGCATTCTATCTATAAATGCACCTTTTAAATACCCTTCTGGTATGGATTCAAACAAATGTGAGTTTTTCAGCATATACGGCACATTATGTTTTGTATTCCCTACAAATGCCATGGATGCGGTTGCCTGATAGGTTTCTTTACCTCTATTGAAACTTTGGTTGGCCATATAATTTTGCATGATCTTCACCAAATCACCATCAGTACGTTTTCCACCTTTTTCTTGTTCAAACTCATCAAGTGCTACCACATCCCAGTAGCCGACTAAACCTATTTTATTTCCTGTGTTGTTTACAAACAAACGAGCTTTCGAAACATCACCTCCAGATACCAAAACACCATGCGGTGATAGTTCTGAAAATATATGTGACTTCCCAGTTCCCTTTGGACCCAATTCTATGAAATTATAGTTGTTTTCGGTATGTGGAATCAAACGCGATAACTGAATAAACTTATCTCGCCTATTAAAGTATTCAGGATTCAATCCGATACTATGCATCATCAAATCCAGCCACTCATCTGTTGTGAATTCTTTACGCAAATCTACATACTCCTGCAGATTTACATTAGAAACCTGAATGGGTTTAAGATCAATAATAATCCAACGCATGTCAACATCATCTGCATGTGAATAACCAATATTTAAAATACACCAAACACCACCACCACTCAATAACTTTTGATTTTCCAACACCATGTTATCTGAAATAGGCACACCTTTTAAACCTAAACTAGCAAAGTCTGCTTCGTATATATTTGCCCTATCATTAAGAGATACTGTGATTTTATCAATAATTTTATAGCTTCCTGAATTTCTAATTTTAGATTTTACAATTTCAGAATCTGACCGATGCACATAATTGTCTTTGATTACATTCTTTACTTTTTCAATACCTTCTTTAATGATGTCTTCGTCATCAATAGCACAGTACTGGCCTAAGAGATATTCCAACACATACACTGGTACTGGATTACTCCCTTTAACAATAGATGTAAGGTCTTTTCGAACTACTTTTCCTTCGAAATGCTGTATTATTTTTTCTTTTAGTTCCATTAAAAATCAGGTTGAATTAATGTATTATTTTGAATGCGTTCTTCTATCAATGGGTTTAACATGTCATCGACATCAAATATTTTTAGTTTTAAAAAGGTCTCACTCACTGCATCTGCAGCCAATGTCAGTTCTATTCTAGCCATACGCTCGCTTGGAGATTCGGATATGAAATTTAATTTCAATTGCTCGTCATTGCTTACGAGTTTTGAATCCTTATACAAACCAATGCTTATCGTTCTTTCTTTTTCTAACCTAGAGACTTCTTGCTCTTGCAATATATTCAATTTTAAAATATTAGATACAATCTTCAGTGCGCCTTTGTTAATAAGTAATGGTGTTACCTTCTTAGTAACCTTTTCGCGTTTTCTTGAACTTTGAATAAGCGGCACTACCAATTCTTGTAAACTACCTCCACCATGAACAAACTGATGTCCAACACCCTGTTTCCTATACCGATTCACAGAAAAAGGAACAGTTACAAACAAATCATCCTTAAATTGGGTGGTTGCTGACAATGGGATAGTGTAACTTAATTCTTTTTCTGTTTCCTTGAGTGTTATAAAATAGCGGTTATGAGATTGAATCATATCAACACTCGGCAATTTCTCTTGATCCTTTTCTTTAATTTTTTTATCATTATATAAAAAACCATGATCAGCAGTTACATATACTTTGGCAACATTGTAGGATCCATGTAAAAGCTTTACAAACCTTTTTAGCTCTAAAATAGCTTTATCAACAGCATCTACTGTCTGTCTTTCTGTAGGTCTTTTATCTCCAATTGCATCAATTACGTCATGATAAACGTAAACCACATCATTCTTAAAAATCTCTCGTATTTCAGGTCGACCCTTATCATCTAAAATATCGTATTGAATGGCGCTTGAACTTGGATTAGAATGCTTCAAAATATCACTCCTATTGGTACTTTTGGAAGACATCCCATCAATTTTTATATCTCCTTCATTAAACACCTTCTCTTTCCTAGGAAGTAACTGTGCCATTCCCACATTGGTTTTTGACGGAATAGAAGCCAGCATATAACGCATTTCTGCGGTATTTTTTGAATCACCATGCATTTCAGATAGCAATTCTTGTGCAGCTTCGTACCGCAAGGCATCTGAAATAATGACCACGACTTTTTGATCGGTGGTTGCTATTTCTGTATCGTAAAAATCGTATTGTTTGGGCACATTGATCTTCGAGTAATCAAAATCAAAATGATGCAAACATTTTAGCCATTCTCTGTTAAGCATATCGGTATGCTTATCGTATTCCGCATTGAGTGCTGCATGTATTTGCTCCAAACCAAATACTTTCGGAATTTCAGGAATGTCTAAATCCTCGTAGCTCGCAATCGCCCTGCGGTAACTGCCATCAATTTTATAAAGCGTGTTGGTATATAATTGCACGTATTCTTCTGGTCTGTCTAAAACATAAGAGGTTACATCCCCTATGAGCTGGTGCATTTTTGCCACTTGAATCACATAGCGTAAACACGCTTTCACAGCAGTATCCAAGTCTTGTTGTAAGCTGAGGGTTTCTAATTTTTTTATAATCTCTTTTGGCGAAGAAGCAATGTGCGCTTGTACTTTGGTCAATACAGCCCAAATCATATCGGTATTGAACTCAGCAAATTGGGCATCTTCCCCATAAAGGTCAATTAATTTTGCGCCCTTTATGTCCTTACTCACTTGCTGTAACAACTGATCGAAACTACTTTTTAAGGCTGAAATCCGGTCTACGCCTTGTAGCATCTGGTTGAGACGTGTGAGTTGCGTGGTATCATTAATTTTAAAGGCCTTGTAGGGATCTGAAGCATTTGCAGCGCTTAAGGTTTGGGTTAACTTGTTGTATAAAATACTTCGTGCGACTTGCAATAAGGCCTCTTGATCGATCTTTTGAATGCTGTGCCCTGTAACTTCTTGAATGTGACGTACCACTTCTTCTTCAAAGTGTAAATCGCTTATTTTTTTGGTGACTTTTTGTAATGTTGCCAACTCTTTTGAATCGGATAAGGTTACTAATTTGGCCACAAGTATCGGCCATGATTCGATGGCTTTAAATTTTAAAAAGGAAGATACCAAGCCTTTTTGTAATGAAGGTTCTGTAAAACTACCCGCATTTAAAATGGGTGCACAAACTTCCTGAACACCAGTATACTTTAATTCTTTCATGTATTTAGACACCAAAGCTTTCTGATGGCGTTGTAAGCCATAGTCTTCCATAAAACCACCTACATTGTCTAATTGCAATTCTTTATTAGCCAATAGCAATCCCATTAAAGGAAAGTTTTGATAGGCTTCTTGATTGTTGGGATGCGCCATTGGGATATACAAGACTACTTTTTGGTCTTTTAACTCACCCAATAATTTAACTTTTAAGCTAAATGGTGTGTTTTGCCAATATTCAATATGAATATCCGACAAATCCAATCCTTTAACCTCTTCCAAGTATTCTTGTTCCTCATCAAAGAAGAAGAGAATTCTAAGGTCTGAAAACCGCTGGAAATAGTCTTTAATTTTTTCTTCAATCATACTTCTATTTTATTTTTGCCACTACGGTTTCAAATTTCTTGTAATTTACAGTTACGCCATCATCTAGGTCGAAACTGATTTGTTGGTCGGCTACATTTTTAAGTTCCATATCGTAGGCTTCACATTCTAATAAATCGCTACGCAGTCTATCTAATGTTCTCGCCTCTTGAGTGTTTAGATTGCTGGCATTGCCTTCTAACACCATGATCTCGGTACGGATGTTTTTGATGTGCTCTAACAAATAATTGGCTCGTATTTTTTCTACCGTAAAGGCATTCATACGGTGCATGTATACCAATACTTGAAAGGCGCCTTTGGGTGAGGCAAACAACCAGTAAATAGGCTTTTTCTTGTACATTTTACAATGGTATTTGTAAAAGTCTTTGACCAAGAATTTCTCCAAATCTTTATCTAAGCAATCTTGTATAAAGTTGATGTTCTCGGTGCGGGTTTCATAACCCCAAATGGTGTCTAATACTTGCTGAAACTGCTGCAAGGCATCGTCTGGAAAATTACAGTTCTTACCCATAAGCGGTAGAATGGCATCTTCATCGATAATGACTTTGCCATTGTTGTAACTATAACTTGCTAACTCTTCTTGCGTTGGATTGGGATGTGCAATATTTAAACCGGGTTTATCCAAACGGTAACGCCCCATAAACAAACCAATAGCGTATGAGATAAATTGTGAAATAACTTCTCCTTTATCTATGGGTAATTCTGTGGCATTTGCACCATTGGCTCTAAACTCCTCCTCTAAAGCCACCATGTCTTTTTTATTGAGCTCTTCTTGTAGAATGGTAATGTCTTTTAATGCCACTTCTGGCGTGAGCTCCTCTTGCAAACCATAGATGTCTATAAAAATATGGTTGAGTTCTTCTTCATTGGTATGCAATTGAAAGAACTCTTGGGTAACTTGTTCTTGCCAAGTTTGAACCGCTTGTTCTAGTGAGTTAGTCTCATTTAATAAAGGGTTTTTTTTAAAATTCCAAGAGATTTCTCTAGAGTTCCAATCAGTCTCACTTTGATTTACCGTTTTTCTAACAAGGTTTACAGCAAGATTGTAATGTTGATCAATTTGAATGGGTACGTTACTGATTTGACCAACTTCATAATTAAATGATTGGTTTATTGCATCTATAAATGGAATTTTTAATTGAGAGTTTAACAGTCCGATAATAAAATAGAGGTCATCTTCTTTACCAAAGAAAGAACAGCCTGAAACATCAAATACAAACCCTGGTGGATAATATCGAAGAGTTAAACCCGAAGCAGTCATTTTTGACCAAGAACCCGATTCTTTAAAATAATATTTAGTGTTTTGCGCTCTTGATCTTACTTTTCCCTTTTCATTTTTAAAATTCTTGATTTCATTACCATTGTCAGACCAATTGACTACATAATCATGATTCCCATACCATTTTCTATATTGCCCTCCACTATTATATGGAAACCATTTTGACTTATTATTATATCCATCAAATCCAACAAGTTTTATGGATGGTTCATGCCAACTTCTTCTAAATCTGGCATTTTCACCAGTAGCCAATCCCTGTTTAACGTCAACATATTGATCGATTTTAGGATATTTTTCAAAAAATTCAAATACCTTTTCTGGTAACCAAAATGCAAAAGGAGAACTTTTAATTTTTAAAAAATTTTCCTGATCATTTATGAAACGATTGAAGTTATTGTCTAAAAACCATTGTTCCTTTTGTTCTGGGGTATCTACAGTTACCTTTTCCCTAAATAAATTACGATAAACGCCCTTCTGTCCAGGAATTTTAATGTTAGTAATTACATAGCATGAAGATCCAAAATCTACTCCAAAAACTCCTCTACCTAAATTTAACAAGGAATCTATAGAAGTTTTCTTTAAGATGTCCATTCTTAAATCAGCAAAAGAAGACGTGAACATCCAGGAAGGGGGATTTATTAATCCGAGCTTACCTCTTGGAATCAAAGAATTAATGCCATTTTCAATAAAAATAGTATAAAGATCATTTTTTGAAAGTGGATAGTTAGTGCTAGTGTAATTCTTTAAATCCGCATTCATGTTCTTCTGCCCCATATATGGTGGGTTCGCCACCACAGATGTGTATTTTTTCGTCAGAATGAGTAAAACAGGAATGTAACTTTTCAGGTTTTGGTAAATAGCTTCAATATTGAAATCTCGATAATCGGTATGTTCTAGTGCTGCAAAGCGTTGTTCTATAAAAGTTCTGGCCGCTTCGCTTACATTTAACTTCATCACAGAGCCTAAGTTCTTGGCTTGTTTCATGAGGCGTAAGGCGGCTTCCAGTTCTTCTGCATATTCGGTTCCTTCGGTACCTAAAAAGTCTTTGACTTCTTGCATACTAAAGTCTTGTGCTTCTGGCATGGCATAGACATTAGGTAGCCAATCTTTGTGCCAGATATCTCTATACTTTTTAGCTGCTTTTAGTAAAATGGCAAAGGTGGCTAGTTGGGCTGCTCGGTCGTCAATGTCCAACCCAAACAGGTTGTTTTTTAGGATGGATTCTACCGCCTCTTCTGGCGTGTAGTATTCTTCCATATACATTTGGTACAACAGCTCAAAGCCTTCTACCAAAATATGTCCTGAGCCTGCTGCAGGGTCTATTAAAGTGAGTTCTTCTATGTTGTTTATTAGAGCCTTGTTCTCGATACGCTGCGCACTCGAACTGACAGCTTTTAGATCTGAATCATTCTCTACCAAATATTTCATTTGGCTTTTTATTGGGCTATTTGGGTGTTTGTCTAACCATATTTTACCTGCGGTGTTTTCTACCATGTACTTTACAATCCAATTGGGTGTAAAGATTTGAGTAGCAGCTGGAATGTCTTTGGCTTCAGCCTTTTTGTTCTTTTTAAACGAGGCGAAGACCTCATCTTTCTTTTCAGAGATATAAAACTGGTACAACCAACCAATGAGTTCTACTTCTTGGTAGTCGTCATCGCTTATGGCATCGGTGGTATTGAGTAAATGCAAAAAACCAGCGTCTTGCAGCATGTTATCGGGCAGTAAGAGCTCGGTATAATCATCTAGCTTACCAAAGACCTTGTCTAGGGTTTTGTTGGCATGGCAATAGCCTACCAATAATAAGGCAAAGGCTTCTTGGTCTTTGCTGTAATCGCCAATGATCTTTTTTAAACGTTCTTGCTCACCCTTGTTTAGAAAACCATAGTGTCCTTGTCGTGCTTTTTGAAGGATCACAGGCGTGTGTTCCATGCCCGTTACATTCTCTAGCTGTGGTTGCTCGTAACCGTTCTTTTCCATAATGCGCAGCGCCATCATTCGATTAAACCAAGTATAAGCGGCTTCTTCTACCACCACTTCAATGCCTTTGTGCTGCACGGCGTGTTTTAAGGAATCCCAGAGTTGTGGCACATTGGCATCGTCAAACACTTCACCTCTAAAGGTATATCCACCAGAGAGTTTATTAGGTTGTTCCAATACATTACCGTTGGTGTCAAATCCCCAATACAGCAATTTTTTGGCTACACCGTCCATTAATAAATTACGAGATTCTTGTGCGAAGGTTTTGGTGTTCATTTAATTTTACGCTTTATTTTATTTTTGCCACTACGGTTTCAAATTTCTTGTAATTTACTGTTACGCCATCATCTAGGTCAAAGCTGATTTGTTGATCGGCTACATTTTTAAGTTCCATATCATAGGTTTCGCATTCTCTTAAATCTACACGTAAGGTATCTAAACGTTTGGCTTCTTGGGTGTTTAGATTGCTGGCATTGCCTTCTAATACCATGATCTCTGAATTTATGTTTTTAATATGCTCTAGCAAATAATTGGCTCTGATTTTTTCTACTGTAAAGGCATTCATACGATGCATGTACACCAAGACTTGAAACGCACCTTTAGGTGATGCAAACAACCAGTAAATAGGCTTTTTCTTGTACATTTTACAATGGTATTTGTAAAAGTCTTTCACTAGGAATTTCTCTAAGTCTTTGTCCAACCCCTCTTGTATAAAGTTGATGTTCTTGGTACGGGTTTCGTGACCCCAAATGGTATCTAATACTTGCTGAAACTGTTGCAAGGCATCATCTGGGAAATTACAGTTCTTACCCATAAGCGGTAGGATGGCGTCTTCATCAATGGTAACTTGGCTATTATTGTATAAATAACATGCTAGCTCCTCTGTTGTTGGATTGGGATGGGCAATGTTTAAACCGGGTTTATCCAAACGGTAACGCCCCATAAACAAACCTATTGCATACGAAATGAATTGTGAGATCACTTCCCCTTTATCGATAGGTAAGGCGATAGCCTCTGCACCATTGGCTCTAAATTCCTCCTCCAAAGTCTCCATGTCTTTTTTGTTGAGCTCCTCTTGTAAGATGGTAATATCTTTTAAAGCCACTTGTGGTGTTAACTCCTCTTGCAAGCCATAGATGTCTATAAAAATGCGGTTGAGTTCTTCTTCATTGCTATGCAGTTGAAAGAAATCTTGGGTGACTTGTTTTTGCCAAGTTTCAACCGCTTGTTCTAAAGCATTGGTTTCATTTAATAAAGGTGATTGCTGAAAATCCCAGGAGGTTTCTTGTGCATTCCAATCGGTTTTAGAAATTTGTATACTCTCCTTACCAATACTTTGAATACGTTGACTTGGAATAACTGGTATTTTGTCAATATCAGATTTAGTAACACTAATTGTTGGGTTAAAAACTTTTAGATAATATCTAACAACTTTTGAATTTAAAAAAGCAGTAAATGTAAAATCGTCTGGAGTGAAAACTACAGGACCACCATTTCCAAACAAAATTCCATTTTCAACATATCTAAAAGAAGGAGATGTGCCAGAAATTGTTCCCCAAGTAACTCCGTTTTTAAAATAATACTTTGAGTCTCTTAATCTATGGTCATGACATTCATTTTTTATTCTAGAAGCTCCATCACCGATAAGTATAACATGTTCAAAATTCCCATACCATTTTCTATATGCGCCACCCCTAGTTAGGGGAAACCATTGTACTAAGCTTGAATTGATATCATCTACTTTAGACGCTTCAACACATACTTTGTCAAAACCTACTTCATGCCAAAACTTAATAAAAATAGAGTCTTTACCTGTCCGAACACCAGGGCTTGAAATGGAAGTGGCACTAATTGTTTCATGTTTAAAACTATCTACAAACGAACTGCTCACCCAATAGGCAATTGGATTTCCTGGGATTTTAATAAAGTTTTTTTGAGGAATTTTTAAAAATTCACTATCTCTATCAATGAAGTGATTACGCTTATCATGCACATTATTATAATCAACTAACCTGTAGTAATTCGCATTGTTAATCTCATTTCCATTTTTTAAAACAAAAGCTGTGGATTGTACCACATCACCACTCAATTCTTCAAATGTTCGTGGTCCCAAATGCAACATATTTACAATCCCATAATTACTCAAAATAAGTTTCCTTAACTTTTCATAAGACAATAAAAACATCCATGAATGCTGGTTTATCATACCCATTAATCCTTTATCAATATTCATTGCCAACGTGGATTCCATAAACACTGCGAACAAATCTGATTTAGAAATAGGATAATGTGAATTAACATAGTTCTTCAAAGTTGCATTCATATTCTTCTGCCCCATATAAGGAGGATTCGCAACTACAGAAGAATACTTCTTTGTTAGTATGAGTAAGACAGGAATGTAAGGTTTCAAGTTTTGGTAAATGGCTTCTGTATTAAAGTCTCGGTAATCTGTATTTTGTATTTCTTGAAATCGTTTATCAATGAAATTTCTGGCTTCTTCACTTACACTTAACTTCATTACAGAACCTAAGTTCTTGGCTTGTTTCATCAGGCGTAATGCCGCTTCTAATTCTTCTGCATACTCGGTTCCTTCAGCGCCTAAAAAGTCTTTGACTTCTTGCAGGCTAAAGTCCTGTGCTTCTGGCATGGCATGGACATTAGGTAACCATTCTTTTTGCCAAACATCTGGAAATACCTTGGCTGCTTTTAGCAAAATAGCAAAAGTGGCCAGTTGGGCTGCTCGGTCGTCAATATCCAAGCCATAAAGGTTGTTTGTTAGGATGCTTTCTACCGCCTCTTCTGGCGTGTAGTATTCTTCCATATACATTTGGTATAAGAGCTCAAAGCCTTCTACCAAAATATGTCCCGAGCCTGCAGCAGGGTCGATTAAAGTGAGTTCTTCGACGGATTTAATGAGAGGTTCTTCGATTGAAGAGATTGCTTCGCTATCGCTCGCAATGACGTCGTTGGTTACCAAATATTTCATTTGGCTTTTTAGTGGGCTATTTGGGTGTTTGTCTAACCATATTTTACCTGCGGTGTTTTCTACCATGTACTTTACAATCCAATTGGGTGTAAAGATTTGGGTAGCAGCAGGAATGTCTTTGGCTTCTGCTTTCTTATTCTTTTTAAAAGAGGCGAAGACCTCATCTTTCTTTTCAGAAATATAAAACTGGTACAACCAACCAATGAGCTCTACTTGTTGGTACTCGTCATCACTTATGGCATCGGTAGTATTGAGCAAATGTAAAAAACCAGAGTCTTGCAGCATATTGTCTGGCAGTAAAAGCTCGGTATAATCATCTAGCTTCCCAAAGACCTTGTCTAGGGTTTTGTTGGCATGGCAATAGCCTACCAATAACAATGCAAAGGCTTCTTGATCTTTGGTATAATCGCCAATGATTTTTTTAAGACGTGTTTGCTCGGTAGTAGACAGAAAAGCATACTGGCCTTGTCGTGCTTTTTGCAGGATCACAGGCGTGTGTTCCATACCGGCAACATTCTCCAACTGTGGCTGCTCGTAGCCGTTCTTCTCCATAATGCGCAGCGCCATCATTCGATTAAACCAAGTATAGGCAGCTTCTTCCACCACCACCTCGATACCTTTGTGTTGTACCGCCTGTTTAAGTGCTTTCCATAATCTAATAGCATCTGGTGCATCAACAGGATCTGCTTCTCTAAATACATAACCTCCTGAAACAGATATCGGTTCTGCAACTACATTACCTTGGGAATCAAAGCCCCAATACAAAAGCCTTTTGGCCACACCATCCATCAACAGCTTTCTCGATTCTTGTGCGAAAGTTTTGGTGTTCATTTATTTAAGGATAATAGTTTTGTTTTCAATGATGAGCTTGGTCATCTCTTTTCTAACCTTCTCTAGATACACTTCCAATTCTTCGGTGGTAGAAATCGTGGTTGCGCCTTTTGTTACATAATAGGTTTCAGACTCTGCAGCTTCACCAGATCCAGTTTTTATGGCTGCTATAATTTTTTTTAGCTCTACATTTTTAAATTGATCAACACTCAGTTGCTTATTTCTTAAAGACTCCAATGATGATAAATTATCTATGCCACCTAAGGTATAGTCCTTATCGGCATATGTATCTTTGCTAACCTTACGCTTAGTAGCCTCAACTTCAAGTTCTTTAAAAGCATCTTCATAGAGCGCCTTTACTACTTTTTTGAGTTCAACCAACTGATCATTTAACGCTTTTTTCACTTCATCATAGGCCTTTTTTACATGACGAAATTCACGTCTAGGGTCTTCTAATGCTAAAAAAGTATTGATACTATTTACCTTTTCCAGTGTATCTGCTGGTAAGGTTTTAAAGTTTTCGTTGTTTTCACGCATAAAGCCGTGAATCTCTATCACATCATTAAGAGATCTTGCTGCAAAATCTTCCATCCCTTTGGTAAGATCAAATAATTCTTTAGATGGATCCTGCGCATCTATAAAATAGGTAAAGAGTTTTTTCAGGTCTCTTGTTTGTACCCATTCGCTTAATTGTTTCACCGCTTTCTTAAAACAGTTTCCAAAAGGATATTTACCATAATAAGCTGTTTCTAACTCTTGATGTTTCGACAACTTTTTTTGTAAGGCCGACACCAGGTCTTCGAATAGAATATTTTTGTCTGTGGCTGTCGCTAGGGTTTCATTAAAAACCACTTTGTAGGACGTAACCACACCATCTAAAATAGTTTGGTCTATCTCCTCTCCGGTTACTACCTCGCAAGACATACGCTCTGAGGTAGACACCGCTTTATTGATAAAGTCTACAATAGGAAAGCGCTGTTGCCCCTTGTACACAAACTCACGTTTTTTCTTCTTAACCAAGCTAATTAATACATCTAATACCGCTTCAAAGCGCCATCCAAAAGGCTCCTCCTTGTATTTATTAATCAAATCATGTACTGTAATTTGATTGTTGTTGGCGGTAATAAAATCGTTTACAAATTGTTCTGCTGGTGTTAGGGTTGGCATTGGTATTTGCATATCTGCCGCCGAACGCTTTAACTCCTGCTGATTGCGCGCATAATCTGAAGATAATTGATGGTACTTGTAAATACCAGATAAGTGTAGTTCTATTAAATTATTGACGCGTTCAGTTGCAGTGATTCCGTTAATTTGAGCACTTTCTATAATATTATTTTGTGAAATAAAACGGGTTTCTTGAAATTTATGCTTTAGAATACCCTCTATTTTATCTTTTAACTGGCTGTTTCTAATTTTAAAGTTTTCGTTGGTTCGAGAACGGTCACCAGTACCCCCACCAGAATTGTTTAAGAAATATTTGTTTGTTCTGCAATACCATTCAAATTCCTTTCTTAATGCCTCATCAGTATTAAACCACTCGTTCACACAAATCACTAAATCTTTCTTATTAAGGTCTAATGCTTTTTGTTCAATAGGCATATTATCTGTGAGTAAAACCGTTAAGTCAAAATCACCATTTCTAAAAAATTCCTTGCCTTCTATAGCATAGCCTATTTTAAAATCATTTTGTCCATAATTTACCTTGGCACTTAGTTTAACTAAGGGTCTAAAAAAGCCATCAAAAGTCGTTAAACGATCTTCTAAAATGATGGTTTGATTTTTAATAAGGTTTTGTACATCCATTTCATCTTCATTAAAGAAAAAGAAGCTGCCTTTTTCTTCTCGGATGATACTCTCCTCCACCAATTTATTTAAAACAGTACCAATCTCTTTTTGGAGCTGCATTTTATTTTGATCAAGTG
>Ga0209119_1002878_pt1 | contig 15365 bp, 16 predicted proteins | sample COG_03_FD_184747 | JGI IMG/M metagenome (GOLD analysis project Ga0209119, IMG submission 184747) | Pelagic Microbial community sample from North Sea - COGITO 998_met_03 (SPAdes) (version 2) | ecosystem: Environmental > Aquatic > Marine > Neritic zone/Coastal water | place: Helgoland, sampling... | reverse complement strand
GAAACCGAAAGAACGCAAAAGTCTGTGAGTCTTATAAAATGGAATATGCGTATCTATTACCTGAAAAATAGTAGGTTTCAGGATTTTTTGGATCACCTTACAACGCATTTTTGAGGTGGTACCGTCTGAATATTGACCGACATAGAGGACTTTCATGCTAGGCTTTTATAAGGTTTTCAAAGCGGTCTCCCACTTTAGCCCAAGTATTGTTTTCAATCGCAAAAGCCCTGACGGTTTGACGCATATTTTGATAGGCTTCTAGATTCTCAATCAACCAAAGCATTTTTGTAGCCAATTCATTAGCATCCCTGGGATTATCCAATAAGAGACCTGTTTCTTTGTGTTTTATGAATTCAGGAATAGCAAAACGATTCGAACTAATCGCGGGACATCCGAAATAGGCACTTTCTGTAATCACCAAAGTAGTTGTATCTTTTAGGGTTGGATGCACTAAACTATAGGCTTCGGAAAAAATAGTCAATAATGTTGCATATTGCATTGTATCAGACTTATCAAAAAAACCTTTATAAACTACACCTTCAATTTCTAATACTTTTTGCGATGGTTTATCTCCTACAATCCACAAATGAGCTTCAGGATATATTTTTCTAACTTGTTGCAAAGCATTCACAACAATTTCACCCCCTTTTGGTAAAAACTCACGTGAAATAAAAAGGAAGTTAAAACCTTCTTTGTATGTATCTTGTTTAGGGATTTCTATAAAGCCACCAAATCCGATATTAATAAAGTTTTTACCGGATAAACCATAGGCATTTTTAGTTTCCTCTAACGCCCAATCTGAGTTAAAGAAAACAAGTTGTGCGTTCTGTAGCCATTTTTTTTCTTTATCATAAATACGTTTTAAATCCTCATCTGAGAATTCAGATTTATTATTATAAATATCAACATAGGTTGCAAAGCAAGCATCGTTGTAACAATAATAAGGCTTAGATGGTTTTGTGCTAATCCAGGAGGTGAACCCAAAGAAAAAGTAAGCATCGCAGGATTCTTTTTGATCTTGAAACACCTTATTGATTGAATTGAGGCGCTTATTAGAAAAAAAATGGTAAATCCCCTTTAAGCCAATCAATCTAAATATTTTTGATTTGATTTTGGAGATTACATCAGATTTTGGGTTAATATAACTATAGTCACAGATTTCAAAATGCTTGTTTAGCTGATTATGTAACGCATTATTAATCCCAGACATCCCTCCACTAGATTCAGATAATTTAATATTTGAGATGTAGGATAGTTTCATAAACTGCTATTATAAAAAATAGATTTTAAACGTAAGGCATAATAAAACCCAAGGATTGATGTGAGTTGCTTAAAAAGTTTACCACCTATAGGGGGCGAGGATTTAACTTTAAGTTTTTTTAGATGTTGTCTTGCCTCCTTAAGCACAGACTTGTGTTTGGGGTAAAACTCATAAAGCAAACGACAATAATTATAAGCTAAGGCTCTTCTAACTTGGTCATTATCCTGTCTCTGCAATAGCTGTTTGTCGTAAGATTGGCATACCGCTAAGGCACTCTTAGCCGCTTGTAAACTTTGGTTGTTACGGGATAAACTCCCTTCAACTTGCCGGTAATACACGCAGGTGTCTTCTACAAAAACTTGTGCTTTTGAAGCCAATAACGCCCTGCACATAAACTCGCCATCGTCATGTAAACTTAAACGCTCGTCCCATATACCTGCTTTTTCAATTACAGTTTTAGGAATCAACCAACAGCCAAGGCTCATCATGCCATGCCCCATAAAGGACTTGATACACCAAACTAAAGAATCTTCTTCTGTCCAAACCGATTGCGGTTCAATCTTGGCTTCCTTGATATCATGCGTAAATTTTGCCCAGGCGCAAGAGGCTAACCAATCCTTTGGTTTATGAGCTAAAGAAGCGAGTTGTAGTTCTATTTTATTAGGTGCTAAAACATCATCTGCATCTAGGAACATAATATAGTCTCCATCTGCTTCTTTGAAACCAAAATTACGAGCGGCAGCGGCATTGGCATTAGAAATTTGAAAGCATTTTAATCTAAGGTCTTGGATGCGCTTAACCATGTTCCAGCTATCATCCTTAGATCCGTTTTCAACTACGATAACTTCTATATTGCTGAAGCTTTGGTTAAGACAAGAAGTAATAGCCTCTTCTATGAAGGCTACTGCATTATGCAAAGGGATAATGATGGAAACTTTAGTCATAAATTATTATGAATTTAAATCGATTTGAATATCATAAGCCATGACAAATTGCAGGATTTTCTGATTTGATTCGCCGTTTTAAACCGATCTTGTTTCACTAATTGCAATAATTGTATTGCAAAACGACGGCGGATCTTTTTTAACGCTAAGTCTTTCTCTTTTTTAGATAATGGTAAATAAGGATGGTTTAAAGTTGTTATACTATGTGAAAAGCGTATACCTACAATATTATAATCCTGTTGTTCCATGACAATTTGTTGATCGTCATGCTGGCGCCAAAAAATAAGACCATCGACCATTTTAACCACAGGGTATGTTAATGCTAATTTGTACCAAAGTTCTGTATCACCAATGTATCGGGTACCGGTAAAACCTCCTAATTTATCAAAAGCATCTCGCCTAATAATGGTGCCTGTTGGGCCAAGTCCTAAAACACCTCGCATTAAAAACTCACGGATAAAGGTTTCTTTTGGCTGCATTACAAAAGGATAGGGTTTTACATCTTCTACCACTTTTTGAGAAATACCTAAGGCGGCCTCAGAAAACTGTTCCATGGTGTGTACCATAACTTCTAGGCCGTGAGGGTATATAATATCATCGGCATCAAGGTACTTTATATACTTGCCCTTAGCACAAGATGCCGCTTTGTTACGGTTTGGGTAATCTCCTAGGTTTTTCTCATTAATATACACCTTGATACGAGAATCTTTTTTCTCGTAGCTTTTAGCAATAGCTAAAGAAGTATCAGTAGATACATCATCTACAATAATCAGTTCCCAATCTTGGTAAGTAGAAGCTAAAACGCTTTCTATACAAGCTGCAATGTACTTTTCGCGGTTGTAGACGGTTGTAAGGATTGAGACTGTAGGATTTTTATTCTGCATTTTTTTGTTTTGCATCTTTGGGAAAAGGAATATGTACTTTCCAAAAGTCAATAACATCATCATTCCACCACTTGTGGCAACCCATGGGTAAAGATTTATTATTTAATTCATAGGATTCTGCTACACGCTTTTCAAAGCTAAATTGTAATCCTGTTGTCATATCAGGTGTTTTGTACCATGCAAAACTTTTTGGCACATAAATTCCCCAAAAATAATCTTCATTGTTTCCGAAGTTATTGAATAAATGATGAAAGTTGTTAGATACAGTAAATGATTTGATTAGGCTTAAAATCTTTTTGATGGTTCCAACATCTTTTTTGCTTTTTAAAAATTGAATACATTCCTTCGATGAATAGATATATTTAAAGGTGTTCAACACCTTTAACATCGAATTTGTTTTACGTAATGACAAGCCGCCATTGCCAACACCAATAAATGCTTTTTCTAAATCACTTTGATACTCTTTTGTTTTAAACCAAGGGGCGCCAACATAATCATAGCCTTTTTCACACCAGTAGTCTAGATTACCGGAGAAAACATAGGCATCAGTTTGATAAATAAGCACATACTCATAACCTTTAAAAGCATTATAAAAATTAGGCGACATCATTAAACGATTATACCCTGTGATGCTTTTAAAGTAATTTGCATTAAATGTAATTGTAGCTTTTGGTTTTAAGGGTAATAAACTTCTTGGAATCTCTACAGCCCTATCATCATTTGGTAAAACAAAATAAATATCATATTTGGCTAGTTGTGTAAACCCTTGTTTCAAGGATATCATTTCATTCTTTGATAAGTTTAATGTATAAAGTGGAATAATTATGGCGCAACGCTTATTTTTCATTAACTAAAAATTTTTTAAATGAAATGAGAAGGTCTTCAAGTTTTATTGAATTAAAAAGATTTAAAACAACAACAATATATTAAACTAAAGCAACTTAGTATTTTTGCCACTTATTATAACCAATAATAAATTTAATATTTTTTTTATATACCTTTTTAATTGACTTAAGCCATTGCCTTTAGCTAAAATATAGGCATTATAATGTTGATTATAAAACTCTTGAAGAGCACTTATTACCTCTGAGGATAGTTGTAAGTTATCTAAAATTATTTTTGCAGTGAGCGCCATATCTCTCTCTGACTCATAACCTTCTTTTTTTGTCCAGACCCCTTGATCATGCACTCTATAAACTGCCATCTTTTCTTTGAACCTTTTTATTTTTCTTCCTTTTAATTGCAGTAGGTAAAGTGACCAATCTCCCAAAACAACTTCTAAAAACCAATTAGGTATCTCAAAATCATTACGAAGTACAACAGATGGCGTATGTATAAAATTACCTCGTGCAATTTTTAGACTATCAAAATGTGTTTCTTTATTATGCATACTCATATAATCGTCTTTAAAGAAACTTGTGTTTTGATGAAACTCTAGAACATCATGAAAACAAATAGCATAATCCTCATTTGCCTCCAAAAAATCAACTTGTTTTTGCAGTTTTAAAGGGTCTGTCCAGTAGTCATCGCCATCGCAAAGAGCAATGTATTTCGCTGTTGCTTGACTTGCAGCCCACATAAAATTAGATATCATTCCAATATTTTTAGGGTGTTTAGTATACTTTATCCAATTAGATTTTGGGTGATTTTCTAAAATTCCTCTAACAACTTCATCTGTTAAGTCTGGTGAGCAATCATTTGCTAAAATTAATTCAATATCAAAATCACAATCTTGCATTAGGACTCCTTCAATACTCTGTTTTATAAATTGTTCATGGCCATATGTAACCATTACAACACTTACAACCATACTTATTAGATTTAATTAATTTTTATAGAGCAATTTATCTGAAGGAGCATACCATTGGCTTACACTTTTTGGAACTCGTGCGTCGTAGCCCAATATTTTTCTCATTTTCTCATTAAATAAATTTCTTTTTTCATTTCCAATTGCTTCAGGATAATCTAGTAGTTGTTTATAGTAAGGTAGCGAGAATGTTATTGGTAATGCTCTTCTAACTTTATGAGAGTTATTTGTTCCTGAAGCATGAAAAAGATTTGAATTCCAAATAATAATATCTCCTGCAACACCTATCGCTGGAATAGAATTACTTTTGAAAACTTCATGAGAAGGTGCCTCAACACATAAATGTGATTTAGGAAGAAGAAGTGTAGCGCCATTTTCTAAGGTAAAATCATCAAGCATTACCAACATATTAAGCATTAACATTACATCCGATGAAAATCCTCTAATATCTCGATGCACTTTTTTATGAAACACTTTGTCTTCACCAGGTATGTTGCTAAGTGCTGTAAATGAATTTAAAATACATTTATCTCTAAAGTAATTTTCTTCAATCCAATCTATAATTTTATTGTCGATCAGATGTTGTAAGAAGTCAAAAAAAATTGAATTACCTATTAAAGCATTCATGGCCAATCCATTAGATGTAATTGGATTATTATTTGCTCTTCTAAGACTTTCATGTTCTTCAAAAATTTGAGGTAGCGCTTCATTAATTTTTTGAACCCACTCCGTACTAATTCCTTTTTTAAATTTAGCATATCCCTTTTTTTGCAAAGATTCTTTCATAATGTTTTATTTTAAAAACTTTTCTCCTTGTTCTCTAATTCTAATTATTTTTGCTGGGTTTCCATAAGCTAAAACATTAGAGGGTATGTCCTTTGTCACTAAACTTGCACCCCCAATAACTGTGTTGTCTCCAACAGTTATTCTATCAAATACTGTTGCATTCAAAGCTATTGCTGAAAATTTCCCTATTTTCACTTTTCCTCCCAAAACAACACCAGCGGAAATACTTGCAAAATCATCAATATAACAATCATGTTCTACATTACAATTGGTGAAAAAATTGGTGAAATCCCCCAAATATGCATTTGAATTTATAATTACTCCTGCCATTACTAAAATACCTTTGCCAAACTCGACACGATTAGAAATAATAACAGATGGATGGATTGCATTAGGCCATTTCAGATTAGGTGCAATTTCATTTATCTGATCATAAACTTTTTTTCTACTCCAATTATCCCCTATTGTTATTACACATCCTTCAATTACATGTTTATCCATTAGTTGAATTATTTCCTCTTGACGTCCAATAATTTTATATCCATATATACTTTCACCTATTGTTCTATTGCTATCTACAATACCAATAATTTTATGTAAATTTTGTTTTTCCAGTATATCAACTGAATAAGACAATTGAGTTCCCCCACCGATTATAACAATATTCATAATTTAATTTATTAGTCGTTAATTAAATTTATAATTTTCATTGCATCTGCATTTTCTAATCCAACATACAAAGGCAAACACATAATCCTTGAAGCAATAGCCTCAGATATTGGCATTGAAGCACCAGTTGCATACTCTATGGTGTTTATACTAGGGTAAAAATAACGCCTTGGATAAATGTTGTATTCATTCAGGGCTTTTTCTACCCTTAAAAGTTGAGTTTCACTATTAAAAATAACTGGGTAGTAGCTATAATTCCAGCTCGTAGTAGCCCTTAATTTAAGCGGTTTAACTTTTGAAAAATTAAGATGCTTGTTGTAATAGTCTGTCACTTTTTTTCTTTGCGTAAGTATGGTTTCCATGTGGGGTAAAACAGCCAATCCCATCGCCCCTTGCAGCTCAGACATCTTTGCATTAATACCAATACTTTTAAAATGATACGGCCCATCGTGCCCAAAATTATGATAAGAAAATAACTTTTCTTGCAGCTCTAGGCTATTGGTAAATAATGCGCCACCTTCCCCGGTATGAAATAGCTTGGTAGCATGAAAACTACAGGTGCTTATATCTCCATACTCAAAAATACTTTTTCCTTTATAAGTTACCCCAAAACAGTGGGCAGCATCATAGATCACTTTAAGCTTATGCTTTTTTGCAATAACCTCAATCTCTTCTACAGCGCAAGGGTTGCCAAACACATGAGTAGCTATAATAGCCGTTGTGTTGGGAGTGATAGCCGCTTCTATTTTAGTTTCGTCTATGGTTAAATAGTTTGGGTGTATATCTACATATACAGGGGTACAACCCTCCCACACTATACTACTTGTAGTAGCTACATAACTAAAGGGCGTGGTGATAATTTCTCCCGTTAAGCCCAGCGCTTTTATGGCTATTTGTAAAGGTAATGTCCCATTAGTAGTAGCTATTATATTAGGAACATTAAGGTATTGTTTTAATTGCTCTTCTAGACGCTTTACCAACACTCCTCTGTTTGTCATCCAGCCAGCATCCCAGGCTTCTTTTAAAATAGCTTGGTACTGCTCTTGTAGTGGTAAAAATGTTTTGGTAACGTTGATCATTTATTATGCCATTTTATAGTATCTAATGTGCCATTTTTAAGTACAAATGCCAATTCTACTAACCAAAGTACTTTATTTGAAAATGGTCTATTTAAGTCTGTAATATCAAAAAGCTTATACCCATAAGCATCCATTGTATTTATAACAGTTTTAATATCATTACTAAAAGCATCATAGGCAACTGAGGCCTCTATTAATATTACTTCTGTTTTACCCAAAAAATTTGTAGCTCCCTTTAATACGTCAAGATCTAATCCTTCGGCGTCAATTTTAATAAGATCTGGTATTGGCTTATTTGTTTTGGCAAAAAAACTGTTTAAAGTAACAATATCAATATCTACTTGTTTCATGCCTTTTTTATTGGCCTCTTCCTCTGACATTCTAAAATTGCAACTATCATCCCTGTCAACTATTGTAAATTTAAAGGTTCCAGAGCTGCTGCCAACACCAACTGCATTACACTCTATTTTACCACCTAAAAAATCAAACATATATTATTGTAAATCTCTCTGCGGTTCAAATAATGTATAATATGCATTTGGGAAAATCTTCATCACTTCTTTTGTCCAATAACCTCTATTAGCACCAACATCAACAATATGTTTTGGTTTAAAATTATTTTGTTTAAGAATATTAAAAAAATTACTTATGAGTGAATCTTTGTTTTCCGTTCCGTTTGAGTAAGTGATTAAATCCTTTCTAACAAATCCTAGTTTACTAAAAACTGGTTCTAAGATAGATTTCACCTTTAGCTTAAACTTAAAATGTGAATTTTTATTCTTCATAATTAATTATCTAAGTTCTAATTTAATAAGTTTACTACCGCCTCTTATTTTACGAATATAATAATAAGGCTTATGCCAAAATTTAGCGGCTTTTTTTGGCAAACCATCTAAACACTTGTTAATAAAGTGTTTTAGCTTTTTAGCTATAACCTCATCTTTTAAATGCTCTGGTACTATATTATTTTTAAAAAAAGGAGCTGACAGGTATTTTATTTGCAACGCTGGTGAGGCGTCTACTTCTTTGATATACGCAATAGCGGCATCAAAAGAGTTGAAATTGTGCATATTGATAAAACAATCTGGGTTTATATCTCTAGTTATTTCTGGATCTCCCCAGTAAATAGGTATACAACCCTCTAGCCATGGTTCTGCAATTTTTTCGGTGGTGTAACCAGGGTACGAACTATTCTCAAAAGCAATGTTAAATAAGTAATTCCTTATAAAGTCTCGTTTGTTGGCTATTGGCCCGCCAACATTATTGGCATATTTGCCGCCAGAGGCTATCTCTTTGTATTTTGATAATTCATGGAAGAAACTTATGCGCTGTTCAGTCTCGGTGGCATTACTCACTACAAAAGAGCAGAAACCTGTTTTTTTATGTAGGAGCGCTTTTGCATCTCTATCACTTGTAAGACACTCATTATTGAAATATACTAAAAACAGAGGCATCCTCAAATGATTCGGGTAATTATTATAATCAAAAGACACAGCAAAATCACAAAATCTAAAATCTGGCCTTATGTTTTCTGCGGTATAAAAAATACGAGGACAACTGTATTTTAAAAACTCTGTACCATAACATGAATAAATGATCAGATCTGGATGGTCTGAATATTCAATGTTATAATTATCTTTTATTAAATTCAAAATTTTATTATTATTTGAATTAAATCCAGTCCAAAAATCAACAAATTTTATTTTTAATTTTATTTTTTTTTTCATTAATCTTTTTTATTTGAACTTAGCAGCTCTCTAAACGTGACCCTTTTTATTGAATTTAAGGTGTGTTTTTTACTTGGGTTTTTAAGTTTCAAGAGTACTAATTTGAATCTATTTTTTAATTCTACTTTAAAAAAATAAACGACTTTATACTGAAAAAAATTAAAATTGTAATATCGCCTATATACTTTATTTTTTTTCAAGAACTCTTTTACCACTGGTCTAATGGTGTTTCCAGAAGAGATACTACTTTTATTAAAACCTGAATCAAAATAATTACCTAAAACCAAATCGGTCTTTAAAACTTTGTTATTTTTAAAAGTATTGAGGATAAACCAGTAATCCATTGCGTAATGATTGTCTAATGGAAAATCACCCAAGGATTCTTGCACTTGTCGTTTATAAAAATAACAAACTGGATTATAGGGGAATCCATATTTAAAATCAAGTAGTATCTTTTTAAATCTATATTCAGAATTAGCAAGTCGAATATTGGTTGATTGGGAAGATGTTAAATATAAGTTTCCAACTAAAACATCCGCATCAGGTTGTTGTGTAAAGTAATCAACCACCGTTTGAAAGACATTAGAGCTAAAATAATCGTCGGCATTTAGATACACAATAATATCTCCTGTGGACATATCAAAAGCTTTATTCATGGCGTCAGGCTGGCCCTTATCTGGTTCTGACACCCAAATTAAGTGATCGTATTTTTGTAAAATTGATCTGGTTTCATCATTAGAATCACCATCCACCACAATGTGCTCATAATTCTGATAGTTTTGATGCAAGACACTTTTTATGGCACGCTCGATATATGCGCCAGAATTATAGGATGGTGTTAATATGCTAATTTTCACTTCTTATTTTTTATAGATATGATACTTCTTTTTAAACCAACTAGGCAACATCCAATAAATTGTAGGTGCTATTTTTTTTCCTAATTTCCAAGATAGTGTAGCTTTAAACTCTTCTAAACTTTTATTCTCATAATATTCATTTAAATAATAAGAAATAGTATGACTCATAAAGAGGACTTTCTCATCTTTATTTAGTAAACCTGATATATAGTTAGCTGCAAACAAGGCATTTATGGATTTATCTTCATAACTAGAAGTAAAATTGGAACCATGTATTCTATAATAGGCTAAATTTTCATCCATACTAGAGATAGCGCAATTTTTCAGCCCCAATATTGCCCAAAACACCCAGTCTTCATACCTTAAAATATAATCGATTGGATGTGGCAACTCACTTTCTTTCCATATTGTTTTTCTATATAAGGGAGCATGAAGAGGAATGTTAAAAGCTCTATCCCATTCAAACAAGACCTCCTTTTTTAAATCATCTACAACGGTAAACCTGTATTGCTGGTATAAATCTTTATTTTGATAATAGTGAAAGTGATTGGAATAGACAATTGCTACATTAGGATTATCTTCTAGAAAGTTTACCTGCTTTTGGAGTTTATCTTTATGCAACCAATCATCGCTATCTAAAAACTGAATATAGCTGCCCTTAGATAAACTAAATCCATGATTTCTAGCTTTGGAGACACCCAGATTATTTTGATATACATATTTGCATCGCTCATCTTCCTTTATCAACTCTTCAATTAGCTTGGCGCTATTGTCTGTAGATCCATCATCGATTATTATGCACTCCCAATTTGAATAGGTTTGTTCTAAAACACTTTCTATCGCTTTTTGTATGAAGTTTTCCTGATTAAAGCAGGGAATAATAATTGATACAAGTTTTTTTCTTTCCATTTTCAAGAATTGAATTGGTTTGCTTTGGCCCTATTATACCACAATTTTATGCTCATTTTTACACCTAAAATTTTTTTTAATAACCTAATTTTTCTAGTATTAAATTCAGGAAATTGATGATATAATTGATTCGCCTTATTCAGATAATTAATTGCCTCTTTTTTGTATTTTATATCTAACTCCATAGCATGCCAAAACAAAAAATGAGCCGCTGTCTTTTTTAGGCTATTTGAGAAAACGCCTAATTTTCTAAATTCTTCAATCCATTTATCGTGAAACGCCAATGCACCTAGGGCACCACTTGAGGTTACGATACGCTCACCGTCGTGCTCTCGCCACAAACCGGTAAGCTTGGGTAAATATTCAAAATTACCTCCTGCTAAAGCCCCACGTAAAAAATAATCGATTTCTTGATTGCGTTTTAAGTTAATATCCCAGGGCCCTATCTTATTAACTATTTGTCTTCTTAACAACATACTAAAATTAGCTACAACCCTGCCCCCATAAAATTGGCTAATGGTATCGTCCCATTTTTCTCCTTTGAGCAGCTGATGATCCTCAATTGTGCCGTGATGCCAATTACCATAAACTCCATCATAATTTTTATGTGTGTTTAGAAAGTTAATCTGGGTTTTTAGTTTATCGGAATATAAAAAATCATCGGAATCTAAAAATTGTATAAATGCACCCTTGGCATTATCAATCCCCTTATTTCTCGCTGCAGGTGCACCAGCATTTTGTTGTTTTACTGCTATTAATGTAAACTCTTCCGAGTTCAGTTTTTGAGCTAAACCTTGTATGATTTTGACGCTATTATCTGTGGAGCCATCATCAACAACAATACATTCTATGGGTCTGTAGGTTTGTTCATAAACTGATTGGATAGCCTCTCTGACCAGTTCCTCTCGGTTATAAACGGGAATGATGACAGATACTAAACCTTTTTTCGATTCTTTATACAAAGGTGCTTGATTTGCCATTATTTAGTTTATAATTTCATCAATTTGAGTCATAAACTCAGTCTTAAGTTGGTCTATATTAAAATATTTGTCAAATGCCATAAAAGCCTCCTTTCTATAGATACTTATATTATCACATAGTGTTGTTATCGCTTGCGTTATAGACTCTTTTTCCGTTATAGACCTACCACATTTAAATTCACAAAATAATCTACTATACGATTCATTTGTATTTGCAATAACGGGTAAACCATGTTTGAGAAAAAGTGCAATTTTTTGGGATGAGAAAGCAGTGTATCGGTCATTTACATTGTCATTACTGTATATTGCAAATCCAATATCAGCAGAACTTAGGAGTTCCGTCAATTTCTCCTCTGGTATTCTATCTAATGAAAATATAATCTTGTTATTAAAATCTTTATCTTTTAAAAAACTGATATAACCCTCTGTCATTTCAAACCCATGTAAAATAACGACAATATCGTCGCGAAGGTTTTGAGCAGCATCTATAATCTCTTCACAATATCTTTGAGGTGCCATACCACCAAAGAACAATGCTATTTTCTTATCAGGGTTAATATGAAATGTTTTGTGAAGAAAATCTGACTTCTCTAATACTACAGGTCCAGGCACCGAAACAGGCAAGTAAACCGCTTTGCTATCCACACTATTGGCTTCAAATAACGCCTTTTGTCTAGATTTATCCTGAATAATAGTTGCTAAGGTTTGTTGATGAAAATATGCTTCGGCTGGTCTTAGATGTCCTAGGTGTTGTAACATAGGATGTTCCTCTATATACAACTCTAAACTATAATAGATAGTGGGTATGTTTAACTTTTCTCCAATTAAGCCCGCCCAAATGAGACCTTGTTTTTCAATGCCAATAGAAAATGCGTAGTCGTTTTTTTTTATAAAGTGGTATGAATCTAGGAGAACTTTTCGGTCAATTTTTATATGGTTAGAATTAAACAAATGGTTAGACCTGCATTTGTAATTTCTGAATTTTAATTTATTAGTTACGTTATAAAAGATTTTATTTTTCTCTAAATAGGCGGTCTCTATTGTTGAAAATTGAATCAAATCAAGGTCGGATTGAAACATTGAAGTTTCAGATATAAAATCTCCTACATTAAGATTATACCCTAAAAAATCAACTTGATACCCTTGTTGGGTAAACATTATTGCCAAATCTCTAGAATAGCTTTGCAAAGGCCAATCGTATTGGAAAATCGCTATACGTTTTATAGACATTAAGTTAATGCTGCTTTTAGAGATGCTGAAATATATGGTATTTGATCTACATCTAAACCTAAACCAGACGGAATATAAAACCCATGCTGAGCGATAAAATCGGCAACTGGATAGTGCTCATTTTTAAATAGTCCCATTTTTTTAAATACAGGTTGGTTATGCATCCCATAAAAGAAAGGGCGCGATCCTATACCCTTATCTTTTAATGCCTTCATTAGGGTTTCTGCAGTTTGGCTATTCTTTAAAACAATAGTATACACCCAATAAATATTTTCGGCATAATTGGTATGAGCCAAAGGAAGTTGTATGCCATTAATGCCATCTAAGTTAGCATTGTAAATCTCACCAATGAGTCTCTTTTTATTTATAGCCTCGTCAAACCGTTCTAGTTGTGCCAAACCTATTGCAGCTTGTAGATTAGTAATTCTAAAATTCCAGCCTAACTCATCATGTACAAAACGTCTTTCGGGCTTAAAACAAAGATTCCTGAGAGATCTACATTTTTGAGCTAAAGCATCATCATTACAAACAATCATACCGCCCTCTCCTGTAGTAATGTGTTTATTTGGGTAAAAACTAAAAGTGCTAATATCTCCAAAGCTACCGCAAGGCTTGCCTTTATATATTTGGCCATGTACCTCAGCGGCGTCTTCAATAATTTTTAAATTATATTTTTTCGCCAAATCTAAAACAATGTCCATTTCTACTGGCAGGCCGTAAATGTGAACCACCATAATAGCCTTTGTTTTTGGTGTTATTTTAGCCTCGATTTGACTCACATTCATATTAAATGTCAATGGATCTGCATCTACCAATACCGGTTTTGCACCTGCCCTTACAATAGCAGTAGCACAACTAATAATAGTAAAGGTTGGCATAATAACCTCATCACCATCAGTAATACCTAAGGCAGCAATAGCTGCGTCTAAAGCAACAGATCCATTAGCAACAGCAATAGCGTGTTTTCTGTCTACGGTTAATGCAAATTTATCTTCAAAACGTTTTACATAAGGCCCCTCTGAAGAAATCCAACCCGTAGTTATACAATCTGTGATGTATTTTAATTCGTTACCATTTAATTTGGGTTCATTTACGGGTATAAACATTATTTTATAGTTAGTTGTTTTATACTAGATTCAAAACGCTCTTTATCACTATCACCCGCATATGGGCCTTGTTTCACTTCAATCATTTGAGTTTCTTCAAGCATTTCAAAACCATGACCGCCAGATGCTAAGAGTATAACGTCTCCTGTTACTAAAACAACGCTTTCTAAATAGAGCTTCTCATCTGTATATAAATCTACACGTACCTTCCCTTTTCTAATTAGTAATACCTCTTGGGTGAAATGAACTTCTCGCATTACCAAATTATGAACATGTGGCTCAATTTGTTTTCCTTTTGGGTGTTTCATGTAGGCCAATTGCTGTGAGAAATCATTGGGTGTGAAAAATTCTAATCCCTCTTTCTCATAATTGGCAGTAATAATAAGCGCAATGATTTTTTGATTATGGGTTATAGTCTTCATTTTTTGTTTGTTTGTTTTTTATTATGACAAAATATATGCGCTTAAGTATAAATATTGGTGAGAGGTTGCTTTGAAATCTTTGATAAAATTCAGGGTTGAGATACGCAACAACTTTTTGAAATGCTTTTTGAAATAATGTTGTGTGTTCATTATTTAATATTTTGAGAGTTGTTTTTCTCCAATTTACCCAATCCTCTATATTGTAATATTTTAATTGTACGAGTTTTAAATGAGTAATAAATACATCTAAACCAGCATGTTTTTTAATTTCTAACTCATGCTTGTTAACAATATAATTGTAACCAAGTACATCATTTTTTTTATGTTTTGAAATGGTAGCACCTTTATGTAAATTATATACAAATAAGGCTTCTTTATTAAATACAAAATTATCATGCTTAGCTAGCCTAATACAAGTATCCCATTCTTGAAAAGCGACTATCTCTTCATCTAAATAATTTATAGCCTCTAGATTATTTTTTTTCACAAATAACCCTTGAAACATTGGCCCTGTTTGACATAATAATTTTTTGTAGGTGTCCTCTGAAACATCTGGCATTGCAAATTTTTCTCTAGAGACGCCATTATCTACAAAGGCATTACAATAAACAATATTGGATTTCGTATTTAACGTAACCATATATTGCTTTTCTAAATATTCTGGCATCCACTGGTCATCAGAATCTAAAAAAGCGATCCATTCT
>Ga0209119_1002877_pt1 | contig 15368 bp, 7 predicted proteins | sample COG_03_FD_184747 | JGI IMG/M metagenome (GOLD analysis project Ga0209119, IMG submission 184747) | Pelagic Microbial community sample from North Sea - COGITO 998_met_03 (SPAdes) (version 2) | ecosystem: Environmental > Aquatic > Marine > Neritic zone/Coastal water | place: Helgoland, sampling... | reverse complement strand
TATTTGGTAGTTGTGAAAAACTCGCTTTATATTTGCGACCGCTAAGTGCAAAGGTACCTTAGCTCAGTTGGTAGAGCAAAGGACTGAAAATCCTTGTGTCCCTGGTTCGATTCCTGGAGGTACCACAAAATTATCCCGTAACTCATTTATAAACAATGATTTACGGGTTTTTTGGTTTTTAGAGTTGCTCCAAAGGTTGCTCGGGAGGTATAAAAAGATAATTGTAAACTGGTTATATTGTGTTCTAAAAGTTAGGTTACTGGAAACTAAAGTTACGTTTTAACAGCGCACGATAAACACAGCGCATTAAAACAAGCACATCACGCTCCATTTCTCTACCCAAACTATACTTGTATTCTTTGGGGAAATTTTTTGTACTTACAAAGACTTCTAATACCAGTTTATAAGTATCTCTGTAAACCGGTAACTCGGTGTGAAATGCCATTTTTAAAAAATAAAAACCGTCCGCTTACGCGGCACTAATTAAATTGATAAATAATTAAATAACTAAAAAGCTCGAACTGCACGCACGTTAACGTAGGTGTTGAGCTTATCGTAGTAGCCCTGACCACCATTGCCGAAATACCGTACCCACGCGGTATTACTATCGTACTCCGTAGAACTCCAGTAGTTATCAGCAGAAAAATTACTACCACTATTTGCTGCAGCTGTAGTGTTTATAGTTGCCTTATTTAAATACATTTTGCTTAACTCATCTTTTGAGGGTAAAAACCAATCTATATGTCCTCCTCCAGTATATGCCCTTGCCAGGCCTGCTGCATAAGATGTTTCGGTTGGGCCTTGTACATTTATAATTGCATCTGTATTGGTAGCTCCTGTGCCTATAACTGTCCCTGTTGCTCCTGTAGTAACATTAATGCCGTTATACCATCGTATACCAGAACTCTGGTCTTGTACTGCCGCAATCAAACCGTGAGTTTCTCCCGCAACATAACCAGTATCTCCAGACTCAAATATGTAAAAAACAACACCGCCACCGTAAAAATCACCAATTGGTGATGGTGGTGGTATTACTACTGAATTTGATACTGCACTTGCCAAACTTGTTCCAACGGCATTGGTAGCGGTAACCGTAAAGGTGTATGCTGTACCACTGGTTAAACCTGTTACTGTAATACTTCCACTTCCTGACTGACTAATTGTTCCTGTAATGGCTCCTGGGCTTGAGGTTGCTGTGTAGGAAGTAATCGCTGAACCTCCATCACTTGATGGGGCTGTAAATGGTACGGTGGCTTCACCACTTACAGCGGTGGCAGTTCCTATTGCAGGGGCGTCTGGACGTGTCTCTGCAAAAGAAAGTGTACCCCATTCTGTTCCGTCATAAAACATAAATCTACCTGCTGCACCATCTGTTTGAAATACCATTAACCCTGCTACTGGGCTTGAAATAGCTTGACGTTGTGCATTAGTCATTCTTGGTATTAATAATCCTTTTGTGGTAGAAGTAATATCTAATGCTGCAGAAGTTGCAGGTGTTGTCGTTCCTATACCCAATGCTCCAGCTGTAATGGTTCCACTTGTTATTACATCTGTAATAAGCGAATTTCCTAATTGTATGGTATTGCTAGTATTCACTATCGCACCATATCCTATAGCCGTCGCATTAGTTAAGTTATTAGAGCCAACATTTGCTGCGGTTCCAATAAAGGTATTTTGGGAACCTGTTGTATTTGCGTCTCCAGCCCCACCACCAGTTGCGGTGTTGTCACTCCCCCAAGTGTTTTGATAAAGGGCATTCTTGCCATTTGCCGTGTTGGTACTCCCATTGTTGGAATAAAGGGCATTTTGGCCGTTTGCAGTGTTGTAATCTCCTTCAATATTGGAATAAAGGGCATGACTGCCATTTGCGGTGTTGTAACCACCTCCATTGTTGGTCCTGAGGGCAAATTGGCCGTTTGCGGTGTTACCAAACCCTGACGTGTTAGAAAAAAGGGCCCCATCACCATTTGCGGTGTTATCATCCCCTTCAGTGTTATTGCTGAGGGCCCCAGCACCATTTGCGGTGTTAGCATTCCCTGTTGTATTGAACTGAAGAGCCCCAGCACCATTTGCGGTGTTACTATTCCCTGTTGTATTATTATTGAGGGCCGCAGCACCATTTGCAGTGTTATAAAACCCTGAGGTGTTGAACTGAAGAGCATTATAACCATATGCATTGTTGCCTACTCCTGAGATATCAGTAACAACGTTGGAATTTAAGGCGTTAATTCCTACTGCGGTGTTTGAGCTAGAAGCACCTTGACCCATGCCAAGCGTAAACCATGAACCCGTGGTAGCTGTATATGTTTCTATAGCACCATTATCGGTATTGTGTATCATCAGCCCTGTGACTGGCGATGAGATAAGGTTACGCTGCGCAGTGGTCATTCTTGGGATTAATAACCCTTTTGTGGTAGAGGTAATATCTAAAGCAGACGAAGCGTCTGGAGTTATTGTACCTATACCCACCTGAGCATACGTGCTTGCAGTTAATACTACTGCCGCTAAAAATGTGAAAAATTGTTTCATTGGTGTGTTTTTTAATAGTTGTTTTTTCTTTTTTTAGTTGTTTTATCCCCAATCACCTGGGTCCGGAGGTGCAGATTGCGCTTGTGCCTTTTTAGGGTTTAGAATCATAAATGTTCCCATCGCTGTGAGTGCAGCATACTTTCCCATTTTCTTTATGGCCTCTTTTCTACTGATATCATCGGTACCGTTAGGTGTGTTTTCTGTTTTTTTCATGTGGAATGCTTATTCTATGACTAATTTTTTTGTGAAAACAATGTTTTCTGCCTGTACTTTTAGAATATAGACTCCAGTCCTCATACCTACTGTAGATAGTGTCTCTTTCTGTGAAGGGCTTTGGATCTTTCTTGAGAGTACTTTCATCCCTAATACATTGTAAAGTATAAGATTTGCTGGCTCTGAGAACTGCTGTAATCCCTCTACTGAGATATAGGCATTTCCTTTTCCTTTATAGGCGGTTAATAATGAGGTACTACTCTCCGTATCTGTGGAAAGGGTACTTGTAGTATAGTGAATAAAAAACCTTCCTATACCACTTAAGGTAGTTTGTGCTGTGAGCTCAAAACCTTCATTGGTAAGAAGTGTAAACGTGTTTTCTACGGTGTCTTCTAAATACACATTTATATCCTCTGGAATCGTACTACTTGCTATTTGAATTTCAAGAGCAATCCCAGCTTCTTGATTTATCGTTAGAGGAACGATTACATTGCTCATAGCATCTGCAGGCATTGCATTGATACCCATACCAATGCCGTTGTCTTGGTCTACAAGTCTCGAACTAAAACCTGAAGATTGATTAAAGGCTCCAGCATCATACCCTGGGTCTAATCCTAAAGTCAATCCTTCTTTAAAATAAAATTTAGTATCGTCTTCTTTAACACCATCACTATACATGTCTAAAACCAATTCGTAACTCGCAGAGGATCTTGCGGCAATAAAATCATCGACTCCTGTAACTGTTTGCATGTCTTTACTAAGAGTGATTGTTTGATTCTCTCCACTTCCTGCAGCGGCAACAAAAAAACCTTGACCTGGTGCTATGTGCGTGGCTGTACTTGTGTTGTTATAAATTTCATATCCTGTTCCATCTGCTTTCCATCCATAGAGTGCCTCAAAATTATCATCTATTGCTGCGGTATTAACCGTTAAAAAATTATTGGTTCCATCTGCATTGTCATTTGCATTAAGATAAGAAGGAAAAGGATTTGCAATTAAATTCCAGCGTCTTCCTGCTCCCGAATTCTCTGCATCGCTATTGGTTATGGTTACAGTTTGGTTTCCATCGGCAATATCACCCGTAAAAGAGAGTGTGCCTCCACTTGTGGTGGCCATTTGGTATCCTTGCCCTAATGCTAAATTACCTGTGGTTGCATCGGTAGCGTTTGTCCAAGTATCCATAGTATTATCATAAGATCCTACTGCATAAAAACTTCCGTTTGTTGCAATATTGGTATCCGTGATTAAAGAACTAAATGCCATACCAGATACTGGCGCACCTATTAAATCCCATTCTCCATCACCTACTACATTTACATAGCGGTTGTAGGTAATATCCCCAGAAGCAGTACCACTTACCAATAACGATGAAAACTCATCCGAATCGGAATGTAAAGTTACAGTACCTGCGGTGTTGGTGAAATCACCGCCAACAAAAACATAACTGTCTTTGGGTATTGTAATACTTCCACCACTGGCAACTGTTAAATCAAGTTGACTGTAAATATTTAATGTTAAAAACAGAAGAACTAATGCTAGTCTTTTTTCTTTCATTGTTGTGTTGATTTTATTTGACAACTAAAATGAATTAAAAAGATTTAACTTTGAAGATTAGAATTATTTTAAACTCTTAATTTGTTTATTTTGACTTAAAGTTTGTTATTTTTGACTGCATGATATATTTTTTGTTAAACTTTTTAGTAGCTTTTTTAGCACTTGTTGCATTTGGGGTAATACTTCATTCTTCAAAAAAAAATGAAGAAACTATTAATTATTATTTTTTAATAATTTTACTTGGATTAACAGCTCAAAGATTATTTTACACTTCATTAATTTTGTCTAATGTAAATATTGAAAATAAACTGAACTACTCTTTTGTTGCCTATTTTTATGTTCCTTTATTTTATCTTTTTCTAAAGAACTTTTTAAAGTATAAAATTAGCCAGAAAGAAAATTTAACTCACTTTGCATTGCCATCAGTCATTGTTCTAATAAATTTATTTTTCGAAATTGATGGAAGTGTAAAAGCTGTTCTATTTTTAATTTTTTCTACAATTTATTTATTTCTAATATTAAAAAAAACTGTATTTTACTTTAAAGAAGAAAAAAAACTATTAAAATCAAAAAAACATTGGTTCTTTATCATGTTATTTGTCACTATTGTTATTTATTTAGCAGCGAACTTCTTTCTTTTTAGATATACAGAAAACACATCTATTGTCCTTAAAGAATTTTATAACTTTACATCTATAATTTGGATTGTGTGTCTAACCTATTTATTTATAAATCCAGAAATATTTTTTGGTGCTAAAAAATTAAAATTTATAATCAGAAAAGAAGAAATAACTATTAAAAATATTTGGAAACCTAAGCCTTTTAAAAAAATTGAAGAGTATGATAAAAAAATACACAATAAAATAGCTCCAAATAGCATAAACATTATTAATAAAATTGAACGTTATATAGAAGGTTACGATTTTCACAATAATCTACCATTAGACTTTAAATCTATTTCTAAAGGAATTAATATTAAGGCGTATCATTTAAATTATATTTTTAAATATTATTGCATTTACAGTAAAAACGATCTTTTTAATTACTATAAAATAATGCATGTATTAGCATTAATAGAAGAGGGGTATTTACAACACAAAACTATAAATTCATTAATTAGTCATGCTAATTTTAAATCTCAAAAAACCTTCTATAATAACTTTAAAAAATTTGCTGGGAAAAGTCCACAAGAAATGAACAACGTATTAAAATTTAAACTCTAATCTTTTTAGTTGCTTTAGGTATTTTGAAAAAATTAAAGTTTTATTATATTTTAATAAAACTTCAGTTAACAACTCACGCAACCAGTCGTGAGTTGTTATACACATCGTCTTTTCTATACAACACCCTACCTCCTATTTTTATTGGATTTAAGACCCCTTCTCTTCTCCAGTTATTCAATGTTTGAACCGTTACATTTAAGACCTTAGAGACTTCATTTCGGGTTAAATATTCGGTGTCCTCACCAGTAATAGACAACCTATTTAAAGGGTTTCCTATGGCGAGAATACCGGTTGCTCGAGAGGTTGCTCCGCAGGTTTAAATCCTTGTTATTTCGTTTGATTTCTCTATACTATTTTATCATGATTTTATCATTATACTGTTGATTTTCATTGACTTATGTAAAAACAAGTAAAATGAAGTAAAACCTAAAACTTCCTGGAGGTACCACAAAAAAATCCGAACATATCTGTTCGGATTTTTTGTTTTAGAGGCTAAATCTAAAATTGTTTAGAAACATAAAAAGTGATTCGAAAAAAGACTATAGCTTTAGATGACTTTCATTATGTATATGGAAATTAATCTTACAAAAACTTTTAACTTTTATTGTAGAAATTGTATGTTTTTTGAGTATTTCTTAATATTATCTTTTTAAATGTACTAGAAATGTACTAAAACTAAAATTTAAATTTTAGTATATTTACTTATACATTGATTAGTTATTTATTAAAATAATATTTGCAAATAAAATAGCTCATCATATATTTCTTTTAGATCAAAAAAACACATTCAAATCATAAAATTATGAAAAATATTATCCTATTTTTTCTATTTTCTAGTACCTTACTAGCCCAAACACCCATTGCTGTTCAGCAAGACTTAAATAATTTTGAACCAGGAGAGCTCATTGTTAAACTTAAAGACAATGTTGATGCTGGTGTTACTTATACTGAAAATGGAAAGGCCATCTCTAGTTTTAATTTAGGGGAACTACTAAATATTGAAGACAAAGTAGCCTCATCTGAGGTGATGTTCCATCAAAAAGCTATCGAAGCCAGTATTGACAATAGTCAAAGATTAAAAGCGTTTTATGCAGCCCAGGCAGCAGCCAACCCTAACAATGGATATACTCCAAAAGAGCCACTGACTATGAAAAATGTGTTTGTTGTAAAAACGACAGATGAACAAGAGAATGTTTTACAACTAATTCAGCAAATTAAGGACGATCCTAATGTGGAGTATGCAGAACCTAATTACATCTATGGGATTGATGATTTTGAAGTAGGTGAGATGATCACAGCAGAAGAGGCTAGTAAAATGAGTACCACAAATAGCTTTCTTCCAATAGAAGTGAATGATCCGTTATACAGTTCACAAACCAACATTACCTCCACTAACATAGATGATGTGTGGGATCAGTATACTACAGGTGATGGTTCTCAAGTAATTGCAATTTTAGACACCGGTGGAGATTACACCCACCCAGATTTAGAGGCAAATACTTGGATAAATGAAGTAGAGCTTAATGGAGTAGAGGGATTTGATGATGACGGCAACGGTTATATAGATGATATAAGAGGTTGGGATTTTATTAATCTTGACAATGCACCCTTAGATGATAACATGCACGGTACCCACGTAGCTGGTATTGCAGGTGCTGTTGGAAATAATGGAATTGGTATCGCAGGTGCTGCATGGAATGTAAAGCTGATGCACATCAAAGTATTTCAATCTACAGGACAAGGAAATTCAACGAATATTGCAGCTGGAGTGGAGTATGCATCTAATAATGGGGCAACTTTACTAAACATGAGTTTTGGTTCGTATGCAGCATCATCAACATTAGCATTAGCACTAGAAAATGCTTATACCACAAGTGTTCTTGTAGCTGCAGCTGGTAATAATGGGACTTGTATTGGACCTGGTAAGTGTCCGGATGGTTCAGATCCATTTCCTTTTTATCCTGCTGCTTACAATTATGTGTTAGGAGTAGAAGATGGAGCTGGTGATTATGATAATTATGATCAAGATGGTCCAATAGCTACATCCTATGAAAATTTACTCAATTATGAATTGAAAGCTCCAGGATCTTCCATTATGAGTACAATTCCAGGTGGTGGTTATGCTCCTTTAACAGGAACCTCTATGGCAAGCCCACTGGTTGCTGGTGGATTGGCATTGTATTTACAACAAAAACCCAATGAGAGTAAAGAGTTACTCTTTGGGAGTTTAATTAATACATCAAATTCAAATGTTGATTTTTTAGCAGCCATTGCAGTAGAGCCTACACCAGAATTAGCAGTATTATCCTCAGTACAAAGAGACACCATAAGTGGTCAAAACGGCAATGGTTTTTGGGAACCAGGTGAGACTATTGAGATTTTACCCCTTGTAAGAAATTACTGGGGCCCAACAGATGATGTGCGTGTGGGTATTGAATTTGCAGAGTTTGAAGATCAAACCAAAGCAACGATTGTTCAAGACGAAATCCAAATAGGTAGCATATCTGCCTATGCAACGCTACAAGATCTTGAGGAAACTTTAAAGATTACCCTTGCTGATGATATTGCCAATAATGTGGATATTAGATTTAATCTTACTGCTTGGTCTGGGCCTGATCAAGAATATATGTCTGCACCAACACAAATTGTGCTTAATGTAAAAAACGCTACCTTATTATTTGGAATTTACGATGAGGACTTAACCCTTAGTGCTGATACTGAGTATTTGGTTTCAGAGAATTTAATATTTACCCAAGACGCAATCTTGACAATACCCCCAGGAACAACCTTAAGGGTTAGTAATGATGTCATAATTAATTTTGTAAATAACTCAAAACTTTATTGTGTCGGTACTGCCGCAAACAAAATTAAGATAATTAATGACGACAATAGATGGCAAGGTATAAGTTCAAGTAGTACTTCAACTTCAATTGTAAAATTTACTGAAATAAGAGGAATTGGTTTGTATAATAATTTTCAGAGGCTTGACGATAATTATAACATATCTTACGAAGATGTATTGTTTTTTGATATTAAAAAATTTACGTTTTGCAGTACTAATGGAATGGGTCAACCTGCTAACAGAGTGAATATTTATGAAAGTGAATTGTATAGCATAAACCAACGTTTAAACGGTAATGAAAATTTATCTAATACAAATATTGCCCAAATCTACAGTGTGCAGAATAATATTTGGCAAGTACCTTATGATGGTAACAGCAATGATGAATTTTCTCAAAATATAATACCTGATCAGAATCAATATATATTAAAGGGGAGTTCAACCCCAGGTGTTTTTTCAGGAATTAATCTCTACATGGGTTCTTCTTCAATAGATATCATTAATAACCATATTTTTGATATATATCAAAATGACAGTCAACTTTTAATTGATAGGTCTGATTTAAGTTTAATACCCTACGAAGGTGCCCACGGAATAGTTTGGAAGGTTCTAGTAAATGGCTTTGATGCCCAGGATGAATATGCATCATTGGACGCGCTTGGTGTGGGCACTCATGAGTTTAAGGTTTATTTCAATAGAGAGATGGATACTTCTGTCGACCCACGAATTTCTTACGGTGTCACCATTCCATACAATCAAAATATAATCACCGAAGAGGGTACTTGGTCTGCAGATGGTAAAATTTACACAGTTAACCACGAGATTAACATTGGCGCTGCAGATGGGATTAATAGAATTAGAGTGCAAGATTCTCAGGATTTAGATTATTTTAAAATTCCTGTGGAGGATACTCGCTTTAATTTTGTTTTGCAATCTGCAGGTTCTGCTTCTAGTGGGTTCTTCGCAGCTGGTGGTTTAGGAAAGATTGATCTAGAATGGGTTGCGCCAAGTGCAGATGAGCTAGATGATGTGTTGGGGTATAATATGTATCGCTACCAGGTAGACGCAGATGGGGTAGAGAGTGAGCCAGAAAAACTTAATGAGGCCTTAATTATAGAAGACACAGACGAGTCAACAACTGGTGTGTACTTCTCAGACTATGATGTTGTAGAGGGAGAGACGTATTTTTATAAATATAAAATTCTAAGAACCAGTTTTGAAGAGACAGATTACTCCAACACGGTATCTTCTTCTCCACTTACCTCCACCCTTGGAGATAGCAATGGAGATTTTACTGTGGATGTGTTAGATCTTGTTCATGATGTAGATTATATTTTGGGTAACAATCCAGAGCCTTTCATATTTTTAGCTGGTGATGTAAATGCTGATGAAACTATTAATGTATTAGACATTGTTGGCACTGTAGATATTATTCTCAATCCTAGTGATGATTCCGATAGCAGTGTTGGATCTGATGACATTCAATTTTATCCTAGCGAAGCTATAGGAACTGCCAACTTTACTTGGGAAGGAAACGATTTATATGTAGAGTCTAACTTTGATATTGGCGGAATACAACTGGCTTTTAATACAGATTTTGACTATACCTTATCAGAAGAGTTACCAAGCATAGAACATCTAGACTACATGCAAGAAGATTCAAAAATACTCATGCTGTATAGCTTTAACAATACGATGATAGCAAGTTCTAAAACAAAAATTCTAACTAGACTAGACGCCTCACAAGAATTTGATATTGAACAGGCAGTTGTAGGAACTACATCTGGAGCAAAATTAAATGCAGTTCTTAACAGTGGTGTATTAAGCACAATCGATGCTCCATTTCAGAATAAGAACTTACAGTTTATAAATCTATATCCAAATCCTGCTGAAGGGTTGGTAAACTTAGAATACTACCTGCCTAATCAAATGGATCAAGTGGTTGCTAAAGTCTATGACCTACTTGGAAGATTGTTACATATACAAGTATTAGAGAATAGAGAAGGAATCTCTAAAACACCAATGGAATTAAATAGACTAAAGACAGGGCATTATATTGTTCTTATCACTGCTTACACTGGCGGATCTGTAAAAAACATTGCTAATAAAAAACTAATTATTGAATAAGTTATTTGTGAAAAAAATTATATTAGTAGTAATAGTAGTATTCATAAGTCTTTCAACTATCGCTCAAAATACTTTCAGTATTTCATCGGAATCTGTAGAGGTAGGTGATAACTTTACATTAGATATTGATTTGGCTAATTCAAACGAAGTAACTGCTTTTCAGTTTGATCTTAGCCATAATGAAAATGCCTATGAGTTAACCTCAGGAAGTGCTTTATCTTCTAGAGCAGAAAACCACACCTTGTCTGTAAGCACTGTAGATGAAAACACCATTCGTGTATTGGTCTATTCTGCATCTAATGAAATGATTGGCGCTGGCAACGGAATAGTCTTAAGTTTAAGTTTTAGCAGTAAAAATGAACCTGGAACATACAACTTGTTAATGTCAGATATTGTTCTTTCAGACCAAAATGGTGAATCTGTGAGTGTAAACTCTACCAATGGGAGTGTAACTCTTTTGGGACCTAGATATGATTTAATAACATCTGAGGTAGATTTTGGAGAAATCCCAATTGATTCATCTCCATCTCGAAGTGTAACAGTTAATAACTCTGGCAATGAAGACTTGGTGATTTTATCGTCTACTATAGATGCACCCTTTTCTATTGTACAAACTTTACCTTTAACCATAACACCTGGTAATAGTTCTTCATTTACAGTTGAAGTGGATACTTCCACCAAACAAGTAGTTGAAAGTGTTCTTTCATTTTCAACGAATGATCAAGATCCTTTAAGAGCAATTCAAAGTACAACAATACAGGCTGATATTTTTGCAGTAAATGAAATTTATATTGGTTCAGGGCAAGGTGTGTCTAATTCTGAAATCATAATACCTGTTACAATTTCTAATATGGAGCCATTCAGTGGCTTCCAATTTGATATTACCCTTCCTAACGATGTTAGTTTTGTGGAAAATTCTGCAGCGTTAACAACTAGAGCTAGTGACCATAGCGTTGCTGCTAATATGATAGACAGCAACACCTTGAGGTTTGTTTCGTACTCTGGTTCAAATTCTGATTTTATTGGTAATGATGGTCAAGTATTTAGTTTTAAGGTTATTCCCAATATTACTTCAGGAACATATGCGCTACCTATTTCAAATTCTATTATTTCTAATGTAGATTTAGGAGATATTCTTTCAGGAGCTTACGATGGTAGTTTTACTATTAATGCACCTAACCTTTCAACTAATATTCAAGTTGTAGATTATGGAAATATACCAATTACAGAAGTTCAAACAACCAATATTACTCTAACTAATACAGGGTCTGCTACTTTAATTATTGATGAGTTAGTTTTTGATTCCAGTGAGTTGTTGTTTCCATTAGAAATTCCAACAACTTTAGAAGTTAATGAAAGTACTACTGTTGCACTTGAGTTTGCGCCATCACAAACTGGAAGCTTTAATGAGAATATTTCTATCAGAAATAACTCACCAGAAGAACAACAAATCATTAATGTATTAGCTAATGTGTTTTCACCAAATTATTTATCTATTTCAGACACAAATGTTTTTAGAGAGAATTCTTATGAAATACCCTTAAACCTTGTTAACAATGAAAATATAAGAGCCGTTCAATACGACTTAAATGTTCCAGAAGGATTCATTTTTGACCTAGACAACGTTGTTGAATCTTCGATTTTAAATAATTTCACAACTTCAATATCCTCATTAGGAAATAACAATTATCGTTTTTTAATTTATACTGTAAGTAATGATTTTATTAACTCAGGTGATGAAACTATTTTACTGCTTCCAATCTTCGTTGAAAATACTGTAGATTTAGGTCAGTATACATTAGAGATCTCTAATGTAGTTTTATCAAGCGAATCAAATCAGAATATTTCGAGTGAGGCTCTAAGAGTTGGTTATATTAATGTTATTGAAGATACAACACTACCAGTAATTACCTTATTAGGTGACGCTACAGTTAGCATTGAAGTAGGATCAACCTATACCGATGCAGGTGCAACCGCTTCGGATAACTACGATGGAGACATCACCTCTAGTATTGTAACTGTAAATCCAGTGGATACTGATGTTGTTGGACAGTATACAGTAACCTATAACGTAAGTGATGCTAATAATAATGCTGCTTTGGAGGTTACTAGAACCGTTAATGTAGTTGACACCACTATTCCAGTGATTACCTTATTAGGAGGTGCAACAGTTGATATTGAAGTAGGAAGTACATATACAGATGCAGGTGCAACCGCTTCGGATAACTACGATGGAGACATCACCTCTAGTATTGTAACTGTAAATCCAGTGGATACTGATGTTGTTGGACAGTATACAGTAACCTATAACGTAAGCGATGCAAATAACAATGCTGCTGTGGAGGTTACCAGAACCGTTAATGTTGTGGACACCACTATTCCAGTGATTACTTTAGTAGGAGATGCAACAGTTGATATTGAAGTAGGAAGTACATACACAGATGAAGGTGCAACAGCTTCGGATAATTATGATGGAAATATCACCTCTAGTATTGTAACTGTAAATCCAGTAGATACTGATGTTGTTGGACAGTATACAGTAACCTATAACGTAAGTGATGCTAATAATAATGCTGCTGTGGAGGTTACTAGAACCGTTAATGTAGTTGACACCACTATTCCAGTGATTACTTTAGTAGGAGGTGCAACAGTTGATATTGAAGTAGGAAGTACATATACAGATGCAGGTGCAACCGCTTCGGATAATTATGATGGAGACATCACCTCTAGTATTGTGACTGTAAATACAGTAGATGCTTCAACTGTTGGAACCTATACAGTTACTTATGATGTAAGTGATGCTAACAATAATGATGCAGTTCAAGTTATTAGAACTGTAAATATAGTGGATACAACACTACCAGTAATTACCTTATTAGGTGACGCTACAGTTAGCATTGAAGTAGGATCAACCTATACCGATACAGGTGCAACCGCTTCGGATAACTACGATGGAGACATCACCTCTAGTATTGTAACTGTAAATCCAGTGGATACTGATGTTGTTGGACAGTATACAGTAACCTATAACGTAAGCGATGCAAATAACAATGCTGCTGTGGAGGTTACCAGAACCGTTAATGTTGTGGACACCACTATTCCAGTGATTACTTTAGTAGGAGATGCAACAGTTGATATTGAAGTAGGAAGTACATACACAGATGAAGGTGCAACAGCTTCAGATAATTATGATGGAGACATCACCTCTAGTATTGTAACTGTAAATCCAGTAGATACTGATGTTGTTGGACAGTATACAGTAACCTATAACGTAAGCGATGCAAATAACAATGTTGCTGTGGAGGTTACTAGAACTGTAAATGTAGATTCTAACTTATCTATTAACGATAATATCAAAAATAATTTAAAAATTTATCCAAATCCAACAAAAAATTCTTGGAAGATCAGTGCATCAATAATTATTGAATCTATTGAAATATACGACATTGTTGGTAGGAAAGTATTAGCTATTAATCCAAAGTCAAAAGATTATGAGATTAATTGCACCTCTTTTTCAAATGGAGTTTATATTTTAGTGCTAAACAATAAAAAAGTGTCAAAATTAATAAAGGAGTAATTACAGCATTCCTTATAAAACCTAAAACTTCCTGGAGGTACCACAAAAAAATCCGAACATATCTGTTCGGATTTTTTGTTATATCATTTGTAAATTTGATAATTCTTGCTTCGTTAACTCTCTCCATCTTCCTCGAGGTAAATTCTTTTTAGTTAAGCCTGCAAAAAGAACTCTGTCTAACTTTACCACCTTGTAACCAACATGCTCAAATATTTTACGAACAATTCTATTTCTACCAGAATGAATCTCTATACCTACCTCAGTTTTAGACTGGCCTTCTACATAAGAAACTGCATCAATAAATACTTTTTTACCCTCTATAATAACCTCACCTCTTAGCTTTTGTAAGTCTTTTAAATCTAGTTTTCTATCGAGAGAAGCATGATATAATTTTTTAACATCATGTTTAGGGTGTGTTAGTTTTTTAGCCAATTCTCCGTCGTTAGTAAATAAAAGAAGACCAGTAGTCATTCTATCTAACCTTCCAACCGGATAAATTCTTTCTTTTGCTGCATTAGAAACTAATTCCATAACTGTTTTTCTTCCACGTTCATCATCCATAGTAGTAATATAGTTCTTGGGCTTATTCAATAAAACATATTTCTTTTTTTCAGGAGAAATAGAGGTTCCATCAAAACGAACATCGTCATTTGGCTGAACCTTGTATCCCATTTCAGTAATCAAATTACCGTTCACTGTTACACTACCATGCTCTATATAGGTATCTGCTTCTCTTCTTGAGCTAATACCAGAATTGGATATAAACTTATTTAACCTTATGCCTCCAACATCAACTTTTTTAGGAGTTGTTGATGGTTTTTTGAAGTCTTTACGAAAGCTGTTTTTTCTTTGTGGAGAGTTGCCTTTTCTTGCTTGTCGTCCTCCCGACGATTTGTGATTTGAATTCATTTTAAAAATTTCGGCAAATGTAATCATTAATTATTTTACAACAAACTCACATCTATTAGTGGATGTAAATTGGAAAATTGAACTTCCTATATCGTTTTAAAAAATCAACAAAGAAATCTCAGTACAAAAACTCAATTTACTAATTTGAGTGAATTAAACACCTTGTCTATGATTAGGGAAGTATCTATAAAAACTAAACTAAAAACACCTATTAATAATAGTATTTTTAAGGTAGTATGTAAGATCGTATATTCTTCCTTTTTTGAGGATTTAAGTAAAACTACACCAATAATAATTAAAGAAACAGCCACCAAATAAAAATAATATTTCATGAATGAAATTGCTGGGTGACTTAAAAGATTAATCACTGTAAATAGCGCTAAAAATAATATTA
>Ga0209119_1002872_pt1 | contig 15387 bp, 13 predicted proteins | sample COG_03_FD_184747 | JGI IMG/M metagenome (GOLD analysis project Ga0209119, IMG submission 184747) | Pelagic Microbial community sample from North Sea - COGITO 998_met_03 (SPAdes) (version 2) | ecosystem: Environmental > Aquatic > Marine > Neritic zone/Coastal water | place: Helgoland, sampling... | reverse complement strand
GTTTATCCCAGATGACGACAAGGACAATATTGCCTATCAAGAGTTTAAGCAAACTTTTGGTGATGATGGCAGTGTTATGGTAGTAGGAATCAACAGTGAAAAAATTCGTCAATTAGACTTTTTCAACGATTGGTATGATCTTACTGCTGAGCTTAATGAAACAGAAAACATAAAGCAAGTACTATCGATCACCAACCTAAAGGAGCTGATAAAAGAAACAGAGATTCAGTACTACGAGGAAGATTCTTTTGAAAATAACGTATTCAAAGCCGTAGAATATATAGGTAAGAAACCGACTAGTCAAGCAGAACTAGATAGTCTATCTCTAGGTTTAAAAAATCTCCGATTTTACGAAGGACTATTGTTCAGTGATACTTCAGATTTCTCTCTTATGGCTATCACATTAGAGAAATCTATACTAGATACCAAAGAGCGAGTAGCTTTCGTAAATGGACTGCAGAAGAAAATAGAAACCGTATGTGCTACGCACGATGTGGATGTACATTTCTCTGGCCTACCTTTTATACGCACCAAAATGTCGCAAATGATAAAGCAAGAGCTGGTCAGGTTCACGCTTATATCTATACTGCTTACTTCTCTTATTTTATTATTCTTTTTTAGGAGCTTCCCTACTCTGGCATTCTCCCTACTTACAGTCATAGTAGGCGTAATATGGTGTATGGGTATTTTGGTACTGCTAGGTTATAAAATCACCATGTTCATAGGCCTTTTGCCTCCGCTCATAGTGGTCATAGGTATAGCTAATTGCATCTATCTGCTCAATAAGTACCACGAAGAATTTAAAGCTCATGGCAACAAAATACTAGCCTTACAGCGAGTAATATCTAAAGTAGGAAGAGCAGTATTATTTACTAACCTAACTACAGCAGTAGGATTCGGAGTATTCACATTAACCGGTAGTTCTGTATTACAAGAATTTGGTCTTACAGCATTCTTGGCACTAATGGCCGTTTTCCTTATCTCTATTATTCTTATCCCCGTTCTATTTAGCTACTTACCTAATCCTAAGACTAGACACATAAAGCACCTAGATTATAAATTCCTAAATAATCTAATAAGTCGTATCTCAGATATAGCCATCTATAATAGAAAAATGGTCTATATAGCCACCACAGCAATAGTGGTAGCTTCTATTATAGGTATGGCATTGCTCAAAAATGTGGGATATATGGTAGATGACATTTCAAAGAGCGACAGAATGTATGTAGACCTGAAGTTCTTCGAAAAGAATGTGAAAGGCGTAATGCCATTTGAAATAGTAGTAGATACTAAAAAGCCAGAAGGAATTACAGATTTCCGGACTTTACTAAATATTGACCTACTAGAAAGAAGACTGCAGACGTACGATGAGTTTTCTAAGCCCGTGTCTATATCGCAGACTATGCGTTTTCTAAATCAAGCTTACTATGATGGTGAGCCAAGAAGATACGCTGTACCAAGCGTGTTTGACCTACAAAATATAATGAGTGCAGTACCCAAAGATAGCACGAATAATATGATAAACAGCCTCGTAAGCAAGGATAACAGTAAGGCGAGAGTGAGCGTACAGATGGCAGATGTGGGCAGTGTAGAGATTAAGAAACTAAAAGCACAAGTGCAAGGGATAGCAGATACTATCTTTAACTTCAATAAAATAACCGAAGATATATATACAGATTCCATAGTAGAAATAGCCTTACTAGATTCTGCTACTCAAACTTTTGATACGTCCTACTACTCGTACGAAGTGGTGAGTTATGAAAAACTAGATAGTGCTAGACAAACAGATATTTCTATCACAGGTACTAGTATTATTTTCTTAAAGGGAAATGACTATCTCATAAGCAATCTACTCATGAGTTTACTCATCGCATTTATCATCATATCGCTACTTATGGCTAGTATATTCAAGTCTATGCGTATGATCGCTATATCTATTATCCCAAACCTTATTCCGCTCATAGTAACGGCAGGTATTATGGGATACTTTGGTGTCAATTTTAAGCCTAGTACAGTATTAGTATTTAGTGTTGCTTTTGGAATAGCTGTAGATTTCTCTATCCACTTTTTGACCAAGTATAAGATGGAGCTCAAAACATCTGCAACTATTGCTGATGCTGTAAGAAAAGTACAAAAAGAAATAAGTACGAGTATGATTTATACTGCAGTTATTCTATTTTTCGGCTTTATCATATTTGTCTTTTCTGACTTTGGAGGCACCATAGCATTAGGCCTATTCACGGCTCTTACACTGCTTATTGCTTTACTATCTAACCTTATTTTGTTACCAAGTTTGCTATTATCCTACGACAGTGCTCAAGAGAAAAAGAAGTCAAAGTAACCCCAATCTGTTCAACGAAATAAAAGTATACTTGCATCATAATGACCACAGCTCATAATTCAGATTCTCACTCAGCCATTAGTTCTTGGTTAGATGACTTTGGTGATGATATGTACTCATGGGCGTACTACAAAACTAGTAGCAGAGAAACAGCAGAGGATCTAGTACAAGATAGTATGCTCTCTGCATACAAGTCTTTTGATAAGTACAAGCCAGGGAGCAACCCCAAAACTTGGTTATTCACTATCTTAAACAATAAAATAATCGATTACTACCGCAGCAGTAATACAAAGAAATCTGTGAACCAAACCACCTTACAAGGGAATAAGCTAGATGATGATAATTTTGATAGCAATGGACTTTGGAACAAGGCACAAGAGCCACTTTGGGCTAACACGGAAGAGCACCTTTTAGATAATCCAGATTTTCTGGCTGTAATGGGTGATTGCATAGAAAACCTACCGCCAAATTGGAAAGGCGTGGTACTAGGAAAATACTTTCATCATAAGAAGGGGGCACAGATTTGTAAGGAACTTGGTATCACATCGTCTAACCTATGGCAGATGGCACATAGAGCTAAGTTGCAATTAAAAGAATGTTTACAAACCAACTGGAAAGACAAGTAAGATGAATCCACTAATGAAAATAGCAATGGTATCTTGCAAGCAAGCTGCTATGCTGGGAGCTAAAGCATCATTCAACGCTCTTACCGTATTTGAAAAAATGAAGCTAAAGATGCACGTTAAAATGTGTATTGCATGCCAGTCTTACAAAGCCAATAGTGAACTAATAGACGAAGCTGTTGCCAAAATACTGGAGCAAAAAGAAAAACAAGAATTATCTCTGAGTGCTGAGCAACGTAAAAAGATTTTAGACGCTATTCAATAGAATAGCTTGTAAGGGTTCGTAATATTCTGCGTACTATCATCTATAGAAACAACTAAGATGAAAAAAATAATTTTAATTTTAATGCTAGGAGTCGGCTTTGCAAGTTGCAAGTCTACCACCAAAACTACCGATACTACAGCGGCTAACAGCATTAGCTGGGCTAGTACCACTACACTAGCAGAAGCTAAGCAAAGTGCTACAGAAGCGGGTAAACCCATCTTTATAGATGTAAGTACTGTATGGTGCGGGTATTGTAAAAAAATGAAGAAGAATGTATATACTGATGCGGCTGTAGCACAGGCTATGAATGCAGATTATATTCCTCTTGCTTTGGATGGAGAAAAAAGTGATGGTGCTGAGCTAGTGAGTAAATTAGGCATTAATGGTTTCCCTACTCTATTGATATTAGATGCTCAAGGAAATGTACTCAAGAAAAATACGGGGTATCTAGATGCCCAACAGCTTATTGCTTTCCTGAAATAAAAAAAAATCATTCACCCTACTTACCTCTTCTCAAATAGAGGTAAAAGTATAATTAAAAATACGGCTTGTGCTTAGATGCATAAGCCGTATTTTTAATTACTCCTCAGATTTCATGACTTCCAAAGGAATATTGCCATATACAGAAGCTACTTCAGTAAAACTACTCCAGTAGCTTCCAATTATCTTTTTCGCATTACTCAATAAAATCAGGTCTACTAGTGCTTGCTGTATACCTTCGGGTCTTTTTCTAGCAAGCTCTGAGGCATAATACACTATGGACTCCCCTATTACTTTTTTTAGAATTTTAGCTTCCCCTCTGTCATCCGTAGCTAAATAAAACTTGATATCGGCATTCCGTTTTTGTTCCTTCTTTAGCCTTTGAATAAATAATGCAGTAGGACTATTTGCTTTTGACATAGTATTATCTCCTCTACGGATATGCACGCCAATATAATCGTCTCCTGTTTCAGATAAGCGACTATTGGCAGTTTCGGCTATTCCATCTGCAGGTATCAGGTAAGACAAGCAGCTTAAATCCTCATAAAAATGCTCGCAAGTATCTATAAACACTGTCTCTGCATCTTTTATATGCTCTAGTAAATCGTTTTGAGAGCTACTCAAACTTTTTAGGCCTTCATCATTTAGTTGAATATCAAAATTTTGGTACGTACTCCACAGTTTTTTTCGTCGCTGTCTATGAGCTATTTTATTCCAACTTTTTATGTACACAGACTCTACTATTTCTATATCCTCTAACTTTTGGAACAAGTCAAAAAACGAGCAATTCAATGCTACATTATTAATCCAAAGTACCTCTACGGTTGTCTTTAGCCTTTGACTTAGGGCTATACTAGATGCTATTACCCGCATTCTATTACCTAAGCCTCCATTCGCTTTTACTACTATTTTCATATCTAATAATGACTTGCAATTTAGTAAGTATAAAGCATACTATTTAAAAGAATTTCTTAAAATCGACTATCCACGATAGCAGAGCGATAGATGTATTTAAATCGTCTCATTTTAATCTCAGAGTAAAAATAGAAATCTTTTATCACCTCACCTAGAATTGTCCATGACAATGCTAACCTCTCCTCAAGCAGAGGTTTTCTATTGTTTAAGACATATAATTAACACCGTGCATTTGGGTTCTTTTACAAAGCCGAATTCCTTACTTTTGCACTTTTATTTCGAGCAAGAAAAATGTCGCACATGGCCAAAGGCAACAAATACCCACAATACAAGCAACTAGATGTACCAAGTACTGAGAAATCAGTCCTTGAATATTGGAAACAAAATAAAATTTTCGAGCAAAGTATAGCCAATCGAGCTGACGGTAAGTCTTTTGTATTTTACGAAGGGCCACCATCTGCTAACGGTATGCCAGGCATACACCACGTAATAAGCCGAAGTATAAAAGATGTATTCTGTAGATACAAAACATTACAAGGCTATAAGGTAGAGCGAAAAGCAGGTTGGGATACACACGGCCTACCGATAGAGCTACAAGTAGAAAAAAAACTTGGCATAACCAAAGAAGATATAGGCACTAAAATATCTGTAGAAGAATACAACGCTGCATGTAGAGAGGATGTTTTAAAATTCAAAGACAAGTGGGACGAACTTACTGAGAAAATAGGTTACTGGGTAGACCTAGAAAATCCGTATGTAACCTACGAGAATGAGTATATAGAGTCTGTTTGGAACCTACTAAAAAGACTACATGAAAAAGACTTCTTATACAAAGGGCATACTATTCAGCCTTTTTCTCCTGCTGCTGGGACAGGGCTTAGTTCTCATGAGCTTAATCAGCCAGGCACATACAAGAATGTAAAAGACACTACTGTAGTAGCTCAGTTTAAACTAGAAAACCCTGCCGGGCTAGATCTAGATTTAGCGTGGGGAGACACCTTCTGCATAGCTTGGACTACTACTCCATGGACTCTGCCCAGTAATACGGCTCTAGGCGTAGGCCCTAAGATAGACTACTCTGTAGTAAAGACTTATAACCAATATACCTTTGAGAAAATCACGGTGCTACTGGCTACTAAATTAGTAGATAAGTACTTCTCAGAAAAAAATGCTGTATTAGAGCTAGAGGATTACAAAGCAGGGGATAAAACAATCCCTTTTGAAATAGTAAAGGAAATAAAAGGTGCTGCACTAGTAGGCCAAAAGTACGAGCAGTTGATGCCTTATCAGCAGCCAGAAGAAGGAAGAGCATTCGAAATAATAGCTGCCAACTTTGTAACTACGGAAGATGGAACTGGTATAGTACACCTTGCTCCTAGCTTTGGTAGTGATGACTATATCGCCGCTAAACAAAACGGTATAGGTTTTCTGACACTAGTAGATAGACAAGGAAAATTCATAGATGGCGTAGGAGAATTCTCTGGTTTATATGTGAAAAACTATAAAGAAGACGATGAATCTGCAGAAGGCTATCAGAGTGCCGATGTAAAAATAGCAATCAAGTTAAAGACAGATAACAAGGCATTTAAAGTAGAAAAGTATGAGCACAGTTATCCGCATTGTTGGAGAACAGATAAGCCTATACTCTACTACCCACTAGAGAGTTGGTTTATAAAAACTACTGCTGTAAAAGACAGATTAATAGAACTTAATAAAACAATCAACTGGAAACCTGCTAGTACAGGTGAAGGAAGATTTGGTAACTGGCTAGAGAATCTGGTAGACTGGAACCTGAGCAGAAGTAGATACTGGGGAACTCCACTACCTATTTGGAAAACTGCAGATGGTGAGCAAGAAAAATGTATAGGTTCTATAGAGGAACTAAGAGCTGAAGTAGACAAAGCTGTAACGGCGGGTATTATGCCAAGCAATACCATAGATAAGGACTTTGATCTTCACAGACCATTTATAGACGACATACTTCTGATCTCTGAAGACGGTCAAACGATGACTCGTGAGACAGACTTGATAGATGTATGGTTTGACTCTGGAGCTATGCCATACGCTCAATTGCACTACCCGTTTGAAAACAAAGAGAAGGTAGATGACAGAACCAACTACCCTGCAGATTTCATAGCAGAAGGTGTAGACCAAACTAGAGGATGGTTCTTTACTATGCATGCTATTTCTGTAATGCTAAATGACTCCGTAGCCTATAAAAATGTAGTTGCCAACGGATTGGTTTTAGACAAAAATGGAAACAAAATGTCTAAACGATTGGGTAATTCTATTGACCCGTTTATGGCGGTAGATAAGTATGGTGCAGATGTGATACGCTGGTACATGCTCAGTAACTCAGCACCTTGGGATAATTTAAAGTTTGATCTAGAAGGCTTAGGAGAAACACAACGTAAGTTCTTTGGCACATTGCATAACACGTACGGTTTTTATGCACTGTACGCTAATATAGATGGCTTTACTAATAAGGAGCCCAAAGTGCCTATGGAGAAGCGTCAGGAGCTAGACAGATGGATACTCTCTAAACTCCATTCTCTTACTCAGCTAGTAGAAGAAGCTATGGATGACTATGAACCTACCAAGGCGACTAGAGCTATTCAAAGTTTCGTAATAGATGATTTAAGTAATTGGTATGTACGTTTGAATAGAAGACGCTTCTGGAAAGGAGAAATAAGCGAAGACAAAATTGCAGCTTATCAAACCTTGTATGCGTGCTTAGAAACTATCTCTAAGTTGATGTGTAGCTTTAGTCCTTTCTACGCAGACCAACTATACAGAGATTTGAATGGGACTTTAGAATCTGTTCATTTACAAGATTTTCCAAAGCTCGACTCATCACTTATCGATATGGAGCTGGAAAAGCAGATTGAAATATCGCAAAAAATAACTTCACTCATCCTGCGTATCAGAAAACTGGAAGGCGTAAAAGTAAGACAGCCGCTTAGTAAGGCTATTATACCAGCGTTAAACGATGAGTTTGCTGTGAACCTTGCCAAGGTGGAGGAACTGATAAAATCTGAAGTTAATATCAAGAGCATAGAGATAATAGACAGAAAATCTAGTGTTATAAAACGCTCTGCTAAGCCTAACTTTAAAGCACTAGGTGCTAAAGTAGGAAAGGATATGAAAGCTGTCACCGGACCTATTTTTGCTATGACCAATGAGCAAATTCAGGATATAGAAAACGGAAATACGCTTGCCATAGAAGCGAATGGCAATTCGTATGCTATAGGTAAAGAGGATATAGAGATAGTAACAGCCGATATACCTGGCTGGCAAATCATGAATGACGGCATCTACACAGTAGCACTTGATTTAGAGATTACAGACGCTTTAAAACTTGAAGGTGTAGCTCGAGAATTAGTCAATAAGATTCAAAACCTCAGAAAGGATAAGGATTTTGAAGTAACAGACAAAATACGAGTTGAAATAGCTGAGCACCCGTATACCAATGAAGCAACAAAAGCGTATAATGAATATATTTGCGGCGAAATATTAGCAGATAGCCTTGAGATAGTAGCACAATTAAGTACTCAGGATACAGTTGATATAGATAGTAACGAAATTAAAATCCTTTTATCAAAATAGAAATGGCTGAAAGTTTAAGATATAGCGATGCAGATTTAGCTGAGTTTAAAGAGTTGATACTTACAAAACTTGAAAGTGCAAAAACGGAATACAATTACCTAGTGAATCAGATTAAACACAAGAATGAAAATGGCACTGACGATACAGCAAGTGCATACGTCTCTATAGATGACGGGAGTGCTTCACAACAAAAAGAAAATGCAGGCCAGCTCGCTGGTCGACAGCAAAAATTCATAGAAAATCTTCAAACTGCACTAGTAAGAGTAGAAAACAAAACATACGGTATATGCAAAGTTACCGGCAAGCTTATCACTAAAGAAAGACTTAGAGCAGTCCCACATACTACTCAAAGTATTGAAGCTAAAAATAACCAATACAAGTAAAGACTATCAATTTGGAAGAAATTCAACAGAATAATAAGACTAAACAGGTTGTCTATGTGGTGATCTCAGTTCTAACCGTACTAATCTTAGACCAATGGCTAAAGTTTCATATTAAAACTACTTTTTCTTTAGGTCAAAGCAAGATGATCTTTTCCAATTGGTTTGAACTTCACTTCACAGAAAATCCAGGAATGGCATTTGGCCTAGAACTTGGAGGCAAATGGGGTAAAATCGTATTAACTATTTTTAGGATAATAGCTTCTGTAATTATCATATATTACATAAAAAGTCTCATAAAAGAAAGATCTAAAACAGCTTTAGTAGTTTTAGTTTCCTTAATCTTGGCAGGTGCTCTAGGCAATATAATCGACTCTCTATTTTATGGTCAATTGTTTGCTGCAAGCACATACCACCAAGTGGCAGAATTTATGCCAAAGGAAGGTGGCTATGCACCGCTATTTATGGGTAAAGTAGTAGATATGCTATACTTTCCGCTGGTAGATACATTCTGGCCAGATTGGATACCCTATTTTGGTGGATCAAGATTCCAATTTTTTAGACCCGTTTTCAATATTGCCGATGCAGCTATTAGCATTGGAGTCTTCAGTATAATAGCTTTTAGAAGAAGATTATTCCTTTAAATACACAATTCTGAGATAGGATTAGTATCAAGTTTTCTTTTTAGTCTGACTTTTTTTTGCTCAAATTCGTAGCTAACAATTAACTTATTTTAACTACCTCACCCCCCCTATGACGAAACTTCCCTTATCACTCGTTTTTCCTTTGCATAAGTAATTATAGCACAAGACGGATTCCCAATAACGCAGAACCAGGAAAATGCTACGCCAAATATTACATCGTAGATCAGTGGAAAACTGAAACTGTTGTAGATGTTCCTGCTTCAGTAAGAAAAATAGAAATACCAAAAAGATTAATCTACTTGTAGGAAAGAAGAAGCACATACCCAAGCTCCTATAAATAAGAAGACTTGTTTCCTAAAACGATGGTGGAATAAACTAATAGAATAGCAGTATCTACTCCTTAGACTTCTCCTGTTTGTCTTTCTCTTTACTGAAGACTGGTTTTAATATAAAATACACCCCTACAAATATAATGAGGGTAACCACCACCTGAGAGATAAACCAGAAGCTAAATGTACTTTCCGGTGCACTGTTTGGCAATTTTTGAGATAGTTCTTGCAGAATAATCATATCGATACTATTTATTTAGCTTTAAAGAGTTTTACAGCCTTAAGATATTTAGTTAGCTCCTCTTTAACCACTGGAGCTAAAAGCACTAATCCTATCATATTAGGTACCATCATGGCAAAAATCATAGCATCTGAAAACCCGATAACTGAACCTAGACTAGCAGCTGAACCTACAACTACAAACAAGCAAAAAATTAGTTTATAAGCGTACTCCATCTTCTTAGATCGGCCAAAAAGATAAGCCCATCCTTGATATCCATAGTAAGACCACGATATCATTGTAGAAAAAGCGAATAACACTACCGCTCCAGTTAGCACCCAAGGAAACCACCAAATTACGGATTCAAAAGCACCTGAAGTAAGCAGGATAGCTTGTGCATCATTAAGACTAGCATTCTCGGCTGCAACATTTCCTGTAATAATAAGAACTAGTGCTGTCATAGTACACACTACAACTGTATCTATAAATGGCTCTAATAGAGCTACAAGCCCTTCACTGGCAGCAAACTTTGTCTTTACTGCAGAGTGTGCTATGGATGCTGAACCTACTCCTGCTTCATTTGAGAATGCAGCACGTTTAAATCCTTGCACCAAAACACCAACGGCTCCACCTGCTATTCCCATAGGACTAAATGCCCCATTAAATATCTGTATAAATGCATCGCCGATCATATCGTATCTAGATATTAAAACAAAGAGTGACGCAGAAACATAAATAAGAACCATAAACGGCACTATTTTATCTGTAACCTTAGCAATCTTTTTAATCCCGCCAATAATCACTATACCTACTAATACAGCCATTACTACACCAAACAGCCAACCTCTATCATGTAAGAAGGAAGTATCTCCGCCGGTAATGTTTTCTACCAGTTGAAACGCTTGGTTTACTTGAAACATATTCCCTCCACCAAAAGAACCACCTATTACGAAAATAGCAAAGACAACAGCCAACACCTTTCCCAATCCTGTATATCCTTTAGATTTAAGTCCTTTAGTAAGATAATACATTGGCCCTCCATAGACTATCCCATTTTCATCAATATCTCTATATTTAACCCCAAGAGTACATTCTACAAATTTGGATGCCATTCCTAGAAGACCTGCAATAATCATCCAAAAGGTAGCTCCTGCTCCACCTATAGATACAGCAATAGCGACACCAGCTATATTCCCTAGACCAACCGTAGCAGACAATGCCGCTGTGAGTGCTTGAAAATGGGAAACCTCTCCTTCTGCCCCTTCTATAGCTATAGTCTCAATATTATCTCCACCAGGTGTAGAATCTCCTGCTGCTATAAGCGATTCGTGATGATCTAATTCATCATACTTGCCTCGAACAATATTTACTGCCGTTTTAAAACCCGTTACATTGATAAATCTAAAATAAAATGTAAAGAATAATGCCCCAAGAATTAGTGGAAAAAGAACCCAGTAAACCTTGACATCTTCACTAAATGGGATTTGATAAAAAATAAAATCTACAAACCAACCTGTAGCCGACCCAAACACTTTATCGATGGACTCATCAATACTTCCCGCACGTGAAAAAATTGAAAACCCAACCAAAGAAAGAACCAGAAGACTTAATCGTTTGTAAAAGGAATTTGCTTGCATATAGGCTGCAATATGAGTAATTTTTGGAGAATGCCCAAATATTATCTCAACCGCTTTGCAGAATGAAAATAATGAGTCTGCTCACCAGTCTTGATATTGAAAATTCCTTCCTTTGTAAGGCTGTCTATTCGTACCATACCGTGAGCATGTATGATCTTTCCTGGGCTTATTACCATACCCACATGCCCTATTTTTTCTTTCTTATGAAAAAACACTAAGTCGCCTTCAAAAAGATTTTCAAATGCTACTGGCTTACCTATTTTTTGTTGCTGAGAGGCATCTCTAGGTAAGTGCACAGATAAACATTTATATATAACCTGCACAAAACCAGAACAATCTATTCCACTAAAGTGTCTCCCACCCCATAAGTAAGGTGTTCCTAAAAATTGCTTTGCTAATGTGGTAACGAATAATTTTGATTCACTATTTTTCTTAGATATAATTTCTGACCCAATAGAGGACAAAATAATATCTCCTGTAATATCATTCGTTTGATTTTCTAATAATAAGCTTTGGACTGCAGTAATTCTACTTACTATTGGATGGATGCTAGATTTGCTTAACCAACCTTCGTATCCGTCAAAATGCATTTTAATATAAGACCAATCATCCTCTGTTTTGAGAATAGCGTAGGTCTCACCAAAAAGCAACTGAGAAACCATCTCTGAACTGCTTTTGGATTCTAGTCTAACTGGAATCTGAGCTAGATGGCAAATTCCTTGATCCATACTATTATATGTGTAGTCTTTGCTTGCGAGCTAGAAGAAGCTCTTCAGTCTCTTCTCTATCTGGGTCTGGCACACAGCAATCTACAGGACATACTGCAGCACACTGAGGCTCTTCGTGAAAACCTTTACACTCTGTGCACTTATCTGGCACTATATAATATACCTCATCAGAGATAGGTTGTTGTATCGCATCTACGGCAACCTCTTTGCCGCCTTCTAAAGTATACTTACCCGAAACTCCCGTTCCATCCGCTACTTTCCATTCTGCACCTGCTTCATATATAGCCGTATTCGGGCATTCGGGCTCGCAAGCCCCGCAGTTTATACATTCATCAGTTATGATAATTGCCATAGTGCAAAGGAATACAATTTATTGAAAAAAGGAGATAGATAATCTAAGGATTATTTCATTGTGTCTAAAATAACAGCAATCTGATTCTCATCTAAATAATTGGGGTCTTTAGCTCTGATTTTTGTGAGCCAAAGTCTAAAGGATACGAGCTCTTTTTTACTCGCAAAATAATTGAGATGTGTGGACCATACAGCTAAGTCGTCTGGTGCTAGTTTCAGTGCTTTTGCCATTTGTTGCTGGGCTAATACATCTTTACCTTGCATCACATAGATACGAGCTAAACCATTAGCTACCTCTCCATCCACAGGAAATTCCCTGGCAAGATTTAAAGCAAGTTGCTCCGCCTTTGCCATCTTATTCATAGCAAAATAGGTGCTCAGTAGTTCTTTGCCTATACGTGGCATAGTCTTATCTGCGGTATATGCTTTTTCTAAGTAAAATACCCCTTGGCTCATTTTACTAGTGCGTATGTAGGAGTACCCGAGCATAAACAGTTCCCAAGAAGTGAGTTTTTTTTCGTCTAGTTCTATTTCTGTCGCCTTACTATATTCTTGTTTCAAGTAATAATACTTGAGCCATAGCTTATTATACTCCGTACCTTTCAGTAGTTCTGCTGCTTTGTTAATATAAAAAGGATTCTTGTCAAATTTTTCCCAATACTCCAAGTAGGCCTTTATTTGATGTTCCAATTCTGGCTTTACATTATTCACTGCATATAGACCTACCAACCTTTGCATTTCTTGTACTTCCGAAGCTGGTTTTGGAACGCGGATATAGTGATCGTGTACACTCACATGCGGTATATCCTCTGACCCACTAGGTGGCATATGGCAAGACACACAATCATTTTTAGCTGCGGCTAGCTGAGCGACAGGAGCTTTGCACTTATGGGTACCATGGCAGTTATTACAAGCTGCATTATATACTTGTGTGCCTGTCTGTTTCACACTCACGTGCGGGTTATGACAAGTGATACAGGTAAACGAAAGTTCTTTTTTATTGGCTTGAATGAAACACTCACTCATTTGAAAACGAGCCGAATGATTTGCCATATCAAAACTCGAATTGCTCCCTTCATACTGCGGTAGATAAATTTCAAAAATATCACTCAATTGCATACCGGGTTTAAAGTCTGTGAATTTCTTACCCTCTTTCAATACGTTGAGACCTTGTAAATGACAGCGTTGGCAAAGATCTATTTGTCTTTCCCACGACAGTTTTCGGGGGTTTACTATCGTAGGATCTATTCCTTTACTTACATCTGCTCCCTTACCAGCTAACCTCTCTTGTACGTGCAACTCTCCAGGACCATGGCACCTTTCGCAGTCTATACCCGTCCCTATTTCTGCGAATTTGAAATCTGAAGCTCCTTCTAATTTTGGCATTGCATTGTGGCAACTGACACACTCAGAGTTAAGTATTCTTTGGAACCGTGTATTATTTCCTTTCTCAAAACCGGGAGCTAAATCCCACTTGGCTTCTTGCACATAAAAAGTTATTGGGGCTTGATATAAGTATCCATTTCTAGAAAAAAGATGCGAGTTAGTATGCTGTCCACTTCCTACAATGTAGTCTATATGCACATCCAGTTGATGCACAGTATCCTCACCTAATAGTCTATACTCCTTTATATAAAGCTTGTCTCCTACCCAATAGGGTAGATAGTGCATATCCAAAAGCGAGTCATATACTTGATGCTGTTTACCGAAAACTGCTGACGATTTATTTGGCGAAGCCTTATCAAAAGAAAGCCCCATTCCTGTATGCACAAAGGTACTATGCTGCTCTTGATGACAGGTGGCACATTGCTCTATACCAACATAATTTACCGTGTCTGAATGGTTGAGATACGTGTCTACATCTGATGATACAGAGTTACAAGAAGCGTAGAAAAATAATGCAACTACTAGCGTGCTACAACCTAATGCAGCATAAAATTTAGCTGACCTAATGCGTGTTATGAGAATTTGGCTTGCCACTCCACCATACCACCCAAAAGATTTCTTACCATAGCGAAACCTTGCTTTACCATAAAGTCTTTAGCCGCAGCACTTCTGCCTCCAGATTTGCAAAGCACTACTACTTCTTTGTTTTGCCAAGCATCTAAATCATCTACCGCACCTTGGAGTGTACCCAAAGGAATCAGTTTTGCTCCGATATTGAAATCTTGGTATTCCCAATCTTCTCTTACATCGATTAACAAAAGTTCTTCTTTGTTATCTAACTTTTGCTTTAGCTCTTCTACCGTAATATCTTGCATGCTTATTTGTTCCTATTTAAGGTGCAATGATAACAATCTTGCTTGTAAAGAGTTCGCCTTTTTCATTGACTAATCGCAGATAGTATAGCCCTTCGGCTACATCATTTACAGCCAAAGAAGTTTTATTCTTTTCCGATTTTAGCAAAACACCGCTCATCGTATATAAAGAGATCTGTGCAAACTCCGCTGTCAAATGCACTATACTACTCGCCGGATTAGGATATACCTTAATGTGCTTATTATTCACTTGCTGCTCTGGCACTCCTAGGTATATACCAACGCTATCTCCAAAATGTGGACGCATCATAAGTGTCCCATCGGGCACACCTGAGTTACTCCAAATATCAAAAGTATTGAAGTACAACATAGGATTTGGTCTATTTGGATTTTGAGTATTCCCAAAGTTCATATCCCATCCTACATTAAGATTAAAAATCTCTGGCTGCCACCAGCCGATGTAGTATGTACCTGGGCTCAGTATTAAGTTAGTATCTAGGTAATGAGCAGAAAAAGTACGCTCACCATTGGCTGAGTTATAGTCTGGCACCTGTAGCTCAGATTCATAAATGAGTTCATCTGCAGCAGCACCATCTACACCTGCCAGATT
>Ga0209119_1002869_pt1 | contig 15397 bp, 10 predicted proteins | sample COG_03_FD_184747 | JGI IMG/M metagenome (GOLD analysis project Ga0209119, IMG submission 184747) | Pelagic Microbial community sample from North Sea - COGITO 998_met_03 (SPAdes) (version 2) | ecosystem: Environmental > Aquatic > Marine > Neritic zone/Coastal water | place: Helgoland, sampling... | reverse complement strand
TAAATGATCCTCGGCAACCTCAGTGATTATGGCGGGCTCCAGGCCGCCATAGACTCGAGTTTTTCTAAGCACTTCCGCCCAGCTATCCTCTTCAAGCCCTGACTGTTCTACACCACGATAGCCGTGGCGTCGATCGTAGGCCATTATTCCAGCCTGCAAGGCTTTAACTGCGTGGGATTGCATAGCAGAATCTAGGGTAGTAATAGCGGTGTAACCTTCGGTGTACGCCTTTAGGCCAAATTTACTGATCACTTCTTGGCGCACCATCTCGGCGACATAGGAGGCGTCTATGTCTGAGACCGAACCATGGTAAGAGGCATTATCTACTTCGACGATTGCTGCCTGATATTCCGGCTCAGTAATGTTGCCAAGGGATAGCATGCGCCCCAGAATCCAGTTTCTGCGCTGCATGGCCCGCTCTGAATTGGCGAGGGGGTTATAGCGGGATGGCGCCTTGGGTAAACCAGCGATGGTGGCGACTTCGGCTAGGCTCAACTCATCGAGGGTTTTGCCATAGTAAACCTGTGCCGCGGCACCCACGCCATAGGCTCTGTTACCCATGTATATTTTATTGGTATAGAGGGAAAGAATTTCCTGCTTCGAAAGCTCTTCTTCAATTCTAAAGGCGAGCAAAATCTCGTTAAACTTACGAGTGAACTCCTGACGTTTACTCAGGAAGAAATTGCGCGCTACCTGCATGGTGATGGTACTGCCGCCACTTCGAATCGATCCGGTCGTCACCAGTTCGACAGCTGCTCTTGCCAGACCTGAGATAACAATGCCTTTGTGTTCGAAGAAACTGTCGTCTTCGGCCGCTAAGAAGGCATCGATCATGTTCTGAGGTATTTCCTCAAAACTGACGGGCGAACGCTTCTTTTCGCCGAATTCAGCAATAACTTTCAAATCTTGTGAATGAATTCGCAGTGGAATCTGTAACTCGATCTCCTTTAGCTCCTCGACTGATGGGAGTTTTGGGCTAAGGTAGAGGTATAAACATGAAGCAACCACAAGGAATCCACCGCATCCAAGCGCGATAAGGATAGAGAGGTACTTCAAGAGGTTACGTTTTGATAAGGACCGCATTTTTCAGCCACCAGTAAAATGAGCGTCTATTATAAGGTGTAGGTAATGTGAAGTGCATCATTTGCGAGCAAGGGAAACACTGTTAATGTCGTTTCTCGCCAAGGTTGGCCCAACTATAAAGGATGATAGCTAAGAAATGAGATTTTTAGAGTTTTTATCAAAGCCCGCTAAGCCTATGCTCGGACTTGATATTTCATCTTCTGCGGTTAAGTTAATTGAGCTAAGTAAGTCTGCGGAAGGCTATAAAGTCGAGGCATACCGAGTTATGCCACTACCCGTGAACACCGTTGTCGAAAAGAATATCGCTGACATTGAAGCGCTGGCCGAGGCTATCGAAAAAGTGGTGGCTCGTTCTGGCACCAAGCTCTCCGATACAGCAGTCGCAGTATCGGGCTCCTCTGTTATCACCAAAGAGATCGAATTACCTGCTGGCTTGACCGATTTGCAGATGGAAATGCAGATTGAAGTCGAGGCGGATCAGTACATCCCTTATCCCATGGAAGAAGTCGCCTTTGATTTTGATGTCTTGGGTCCTGTAGAAACCAATGCTGACCTGGTACGTGTTCTGTTAGCCGCTTGCCGGCAAGAAAACGTTGAGCACCGCCGCCAGGCCTTGGAATTGGCTGGGCTTAACCCAAAAGTGGTTGATGTTGAGGGCTTTGCCGTTGAGCGAGCCTATAAATTGATGGAAGACCAACTCGACGATGTAGGTGATCAGGTTGTGGCCATTGCCGATATTGGTGCCACCATGTTCACTTTCACTGTGTTGGTAGATGGCAAAACTATCTACACCAGAGAGCAATTGTTCGGTGGTAAACAGCTGACGGAAGAAATACAGCGTCGATATGGGCTGTCTTACAAAGAAGCGGGGGAGGCGAAGCGCAATGGTGGCCTTCCTGAAGACTATGAAACCGAAGTGCTCGGCCCGTTTAAAGAATCATTGGTTCAACATATCACCCGATCACTGCAGTTCTTTTATTCCTCAAGTCAATACAGCTATATTGATCAGCTGTTCTTAGCTGGGGGTGTCTCGGCATTGGATGGTCTAGTGGAGGAAGTAGAACATTCCCTCGGCTTGCCGGTCGCCGTTGCCAACCTGCTATCAAATATGCAGATTAACAAATCAATCAATGCCTCCTCTCTAGCGAATGATGGCCCCGCCATGATGCTGGCCGTAGGATTGGCGTTAAGGAGTTTTGATTAATGTCGCAGATTAATTTACTCCCTTGGCGAGAAGAGTCTCGAGAGCAGCAGAAAAAAGAGTACCTCACAAAACTAAGCTTTGTGGGTCTGCTCGCGGTGCTACTGGTATTTATATGGATTACTTTTGCCAGCACAGAGCTAGCTAATCAAAACGAGCGCAATGTCTATCTGGAAACCAATATCGCCGAGCTCGACAAAAAGGTTTCTGAGATTCGTGAACTAAAAAGTAAAAAGCAGGAAATGATTGCACGAATGAAAGTGATTCAGGATCTCCAGGGAACCCGCTCTGAAATTGTTAAGGTCTTCGATGAATTAGTGAGAGCAGTACCCGATGGGGTTTTTATCTCTGAGTTGGATAAAGCCAGCACTGATATAAAAATTTCAGGGTTTGCAGAATCAAATAACCGTATCTCCACATTGATGAGGAATTTGGATAAGTCGCATAAATATCAAGATTCTAACTTAGCCAAAGTTGAGCAGGACGAAACCCTAGGTGCTCAGGGAAGCGTGTTTGATTTACAGATAAAGATCGAAGCTCCGGCGACGGATGTGGCTACCAACCCTTAAGGCCAGTGGATGTTAGAGCCGTTGGTTACAAGAGCCGTCAGCTATAAGAGCCATGATCAAGATTCAAACGGATTAGAATTAACGAACAAAAAAGTGCAGGGAAGATATGTCATTTAAAGACAGCTTAAACGAATTGCAGGAAATTGATTTCGCCGATCTAGATATTCAACAGATAGGTGTATGGCCTGGTTCACTCAAAACAATACTGCTAGTGCTGGTGCTTATCCTTATCTTGGCGTTGGGGTATTTTTTCAAGATAAAGGAAATGAGTCAGCAACATTCTGTCGCGGCGAAAAAAGAATTGAAACTACTTGAGCAATATGAAAGTAAGGCATTTCAAGCCGCTAATTTGGATGCCTATCGGCAGCAGATGATTGAGCTCGATGAGACCTTTGGCGCGTTGCTAAAGCAGCTACCTAAAGACACCGAAGTGCCCGGCTTACTGGAAGATATTACTGAGGTGGCCTATGGCAGTGGTCTGAGCATGAAGTCGATCTCCCTGCAGCCAGAGCGGGCTTCAGCGTTCTATATAGAACTACCTATCAAAATTGATGTGACCGGTGACTACCATGACTTTGGTTCCTTTGTCAGTGGTGTCGCTGCCTTGCCACGGATTGTAACGCTCCACGATTACTCGATAACCCAAACCAATGGCACGCTACTTAATCTAGTGATTGAAGCTAAAACTTATCGCTATAAGGTGGAGGGCGTGCAATGAAAAATATAACGTTAATAGCATTGAGTTTTTTGGTTGTGACGGGTTGCTCAGGTGGCAATAAATTTGATGATCTAGACGCCAAACTGGCAGATTCTCGACATCGCCCCCAGGGAAAAATTGAACCACTTCCCACCTATCCGCCAGCAGAGAGATTTAGTTATAGCGCCTTAGCCATGCGCAGCCCCTTTGAACCGCCTGTGGTATTGACCGGTGATGAGCGAGTATCTGGCAATGCGGTTTCCGAACCTAACCAGGCGAGGCAAAAAGAGCCGCTAGAACTGGTTAATTACAGTGCACTATCAATGGTTGGAACGCTAAGTAAAGACGCACAGACCTGGGCTCTGATCAATGATGGTGAAGGCAGGATTCACAGAGTAATGCAGGGTAATTATTTAGGGAGAAATTTCGGCAAGATTACGACCGTCAATGATACTGAAGTAAACGTTTTGGAAACCGTTCCAGATGGAAAAGGTGGATGGATTAACCGGCCCAGAACATTGGGCATGAATGAAGAGTGATCAACTCGTTAGGGAAAATTAAAATGATTAGTCGACTTAAGCGCTGTTTGTATTTGTCATTACTGGCTGTATCCGGATTATTGGTCGGATCTACTATTTGGGCTACGGAAGTAACAGATATAGACTTTGCATCCCTGCCGGGAGATCAGTTTGAAATTACATTGGGATTTTCGGGAGAGCCACCAGAACCAAAGGCTTATGAGATCGCCACGCCGGCGCGTTTGGTGTTGGATTTCCCTGGGGTACAGAGTGCCCTCGATAAGAAGAAATACACGTTGTCCTTTGAAAATGCCCGCAATGCAGTGGTCGTATCCGACGGCGCTCGTACCCGCCTTATTCTAAATCTAGTCGAGCCGGTTCCCTTTGATACGCGTGTTGAGGGTAATAGCTTGGTACTGAGAGTGGGCAGCGATAAAGGCGCTAGACGCAAGTCTAGCGACCTGGTCGCCGAGCTGTCATCAACGGCTGTCGAAAGCGGCATCGATGCTGATTTTGCACTGACAGGCATAGACTTTAAGCGTGGCCCTGAAGGCGCCGGACTGATCACAATCGACCTTAGTGATCCCGCCGTTAATGTGGATATCGATAAAGTCGGTAAAAAAATTCGCTTAGAGTTCTATCAAACCGAGCTGCCTGAACAGCTGGATCGGAGGCTTGATGTGGTTGATTTTGCAACCCCAGTGGAAGCGATTGATAGCGTCCAGGATGGCTCGACCACAGTAGTTGTGATTGAGGCGGGCGGTCAGTATGACTACCTCGCTTATCAGGCAGACAGCCAATATATAGTCAGTGTGAAGCCACTGACTGATCTTGAGCTTGAAGCACAAAACAAAAAGTTTGATTTTAGTGGCGAACGTCTGTCATTAAACTTTCAAGATATTGAAGTGCGCTCAGTACTGCAGATAATCGCCGACTTCACATCACTCAACTTGGTGGCCAGTGATACGGTGACTGGCAGCATTACTCTGCGTCTGGACAAGGTGCCCTGGGATCAGGCTCTGGAAATTGTTCTCAAGGCCAAGGGTTTAGATAAGCGCCAGGAGGGTAATGTGTTGATGGTTGCACCGGCGGCAGAGATCGCTGAGCAGGAGCGCCTGCAGGTCGAAGCCAACAAACAGTTGCAAGAGTTAGCGCCATTAGAAACCGCCTTTGTGCGCATTAAATATGCGGATGCAGCGGAGATTTTTGAATTATTCACCGTTAAAACGGATCAGGGTGGCCAGTCAGGTGGGGGGCAGTCCGACGGCAATGCCACAAATAGCATCCTCTCTGAGCGTGGCAGCGCGATTGTTGATGAGCGTACCAACACCATTATTTTGACGGATACCGAAGACAAAATTAATGAATTCAAACGTTTGATCGATGAAATTGATGTGCCCATTAAGCAGGTGCTAATCGAAGCACGGATCGTGATTGCCAACACTGACTTTAAAAAGGAACTGGGTGTTACCTGGGGCTTGGCGGGATTGGATAAGTTAGCGGGTGGCCAAATTGGCAGTGCCAGTGGTGATCGTAGTCTAGGTTTTTCTGGTCGTCGATCAGGATTAACCCCGGGGGCTGGTGTGATTGATACGTTTACCTACTCTGCAGATGAAATAGAAAGAGATGATGGTGCCGATGGCATTGCCGGCACTGGGGATGATGGTCCGACGTTATTTACCCAGAATTATGACTTCGGCCTGGGTGATAGTCTGGCGGTAGATTTGGGCGTTGCTAACCCGACAGGGTCTTTTAGCCTGGGTTACCTGACAGATAATTTTCTGATTGATCTTGAGCTCAGCGCATTGGAATCTGATGGCTATGGCGAGATAGTCTCTCAGCCCAAAGTTTTAACCGGTGATAAGCAGCAGGCGACGATTAAGTCTGGTACTGAGATCGCCTATGAAAAGGAAACCTCCAGTGGTGCCACAAGCGTAGAATTTAAAGAGGCGGTATTACAGCTGCAGGTGACGCCTCAGATTACGCCGGACAACCGAATTATTATGGACCTGCTCGTGTCTCAGGATTCTGTGGGCACCATTATTTCTGGTGGAGAGCCTTCAATTGATGTGACTCGTATTGAAACTCAGGCACTGGTTGGAGATGGTCAGACGCTAGTATTAGGCGGTATCTTCCAAACTGAAGAAGTAAACGGCACAGAAAAGGTCCCTTTTCTTGGCGATATACCCTATTTAGGCAAGCTTTTCAGAAATGACCTGCGAAATATCGAAAAACGTGAAATACTCATCTTTATAACTCCAAAAATAATTGATGATAATCTCCTGGATCGATGAGCGAACAGCATATATTTCTAGTCGGCCCCATGGGGGCCGGCAAAACGACTATTGGCAGACAGCTAGCAGACTTTCTTTGTCGGCCATTTGTCGACGTGGATAATGAAATTGAAGCCCGCACTGGCGCGGATATTCAGTGGATATTTGATATGGAAGGCGAAGAGGGCTTCCGTGATCGAGAAACTAAGGTTCTCCAAGCCATTATCGATACCTCGCCCTCCAGTATTATTGCCACGGGGGGCGGGATTATTCTGCGCAGCGAAAACCGCAAAACGCTGCAAGAAAGTGGCCAGGTTGTCTATCTGTCAGCGACCAAAGAACAGCTCTATGAGCGCACGCGACGGGATAAGAACCGACCACTGCTGCAAGTCGATGATCGACGCGCGGTTATTGATCAGCTAGTCGAAAAGCGCGACCCTCTGTATCGTGAGATCGCCGACCTGACATTTCCTTCGGGCTCCACCCAGCCCAATAGAATCGCAAAAAAACTCGCCGAAGCATTATCAGAGCTTTGATAATGAGCCCCGTCTACGCATAATGACCCTCAGCTTACCTATAACGTAGAGTTGCAGCCCGCATGAGTATCACAGACAGCACCCTTTCTAACCCTGCCAAGTCCATCAATGTTGATTTGGGGGAGCGCAGCTATCCCATTCATATTGGCTCGGGGCAGTTGTCTCAGGCTGATATTAGTCAGTATATTCAGGGCAAAAAGGCTTTAATTGTTAGTAACGAGGCTATTGCTCCCCTGTATTTGCAGTCGATTTTGGATCAGCTCCAAGATAAGCAGGTCGATCAGGTTATTCTGAAAGACGGCGAGCAGTTTAAAAATCTCGATAATCTCAATCTAATTTTTACCCAGTTGATTGAAAAGCATCATGATCGTAAAACGACATTAATCGCTCTTGGCGGCGGTGTGGTTGGTGATATGACCGGCTTTGCAGCGGCCAGCTATCAGCGCGGCGTCCCCTTTATTCAAATCCCTACCACATTGCTGTCACAGGTAGATTCGTCGGTGGGAGGCAAAACTGCCGTTAACCATGCCCTGGGAAAGAATATGATCGGGGCTTTTTACCAGCCTCAGGCCGTAATTATTGATACCGATACCCTGGCGACGCTTCCTCAGCGCGAGTTTTGTGCGGGGATGGCTGAGGTTATCAAGTACGGTTTGATCTCTGATAAGGGCTTTTTTGAGTGGTTAGAAAAAAATGTAGAGCCACTTTTACAGCGCGATCATCAGGCCTTAGCCACGGCCATAGAACGCTCCTGCCTGAATAAAGCCAAGGTTGTCAGTGCCGACGAAACTGAGCAGGGGATTAGAGCCATACTTAATTTGGGCCATACCTTTGGTCATGCTATAGAAACGTTCCAGCAATACACTGGCCTTTTACATGGCGAGGCGGTTGCTGTGGGTATGGTCATGGCGGCTGAACTCTCAGTACTTTCTGGTGCACTCAAACCTGAGGATGTAGAAAGAACAAAAGCGCTAATTGCTGGGTTTTCGCTCCCTGTAGCGCCGCCACAGGATATGCAGGCCGATGATTTTATGGCGCTGATGGTGCGAGATAAAAAGGTATTGGATGGGCAGCTGCGCCTGGTTCTGCTTGAGCGCATTGGCAGCGCGACAGTCACGGCCGATTTTCGCCTGCAATGGCTTGAAGCAACATTGGCCAAAGCCTGTAACGCCTAACCTGAAACCCCTAACCTGAAACCCCTAAAAAGCCTAATCCAAACCCCGATTCCCACGTATAACCTATAGTCAGAATTAGGTATTTCTATAATCCTGCTTATACTTGCGGCACAGCGTACGCTGATTGGGCTAGAGACTACTATCGCGGTATATAAGCGATTGTCGAATTCGTCTTCTCTGTGTAAAATAGCGGGCTTTGCGCCCTCAAAGGCAGTGTTCCAGTCTTTGCGTATCCATCACTATAACTTTTAGAGTTTCCCTATGACTCAAAGCTTGTGTCGTCTTGACGATTTTAAAGACAACTGCGGTTTCGGCATGATTGCCCAGGTAAAGGGTAAGACGAGCCATAAACTGCTGCTAAACGCTATTCAGGCACTCACCTGTATGACTCACCGTGGCGGTGTTGCTGCTGATGGTAAGACCGGTGACGGCTGTGGTTTGCTGATGCAAAAGCCCGATAGTTTTTTACGCACCGTAGTTAAAGAATCACTCAAAATTGATCTACCCGAAGCCTATGCCGTGGGCGCGGTCATGTTGAATACAGACCCGGAAGCTCGACGCACAGCAAAAACAGTGATTGAAGAAGAGCTGATCAATCAGGGCCTAGGAATCATAGGCTGGCGTGAAGTACCCACCGATAACGACTGTCTTGGCCCAATCGCCATAGAATCCTTGCCCGCGTTTGAGCAGATATTTGTAGGCCCGGGAGATATTACCGATGAAAAGAAATTTAGCGCACGGCTCTATATGGGCCGACGCAAAGCTGAGATCAGGCTTGAAGGCGATGACAGCTTTCATATAGCCAGTCTTGGCACCAATATTTTGAGCTACAAAGGCCTGATGATGCCGGTGGACCTGCCAGGCTTCTATCTTGACCTAGCGGATGAACGTCTTGAAACGGCGATCTGCGTGTTTCATCAGCGTTTTTCTACCAACACCATGCCCCGTTGGCCACTGGCCCAGCCCTTTCGAATGCTGGCCCACAATGGCGAGATCAATACTATTGTTGGTAACCGCAACTGGTCTGTGGCCCGCACACCTAAGTACAAAACTGCATTGCTCCCTGATTTGATTGAAGCGGCACCTCTGGTTAATCGCACCGGTTCTGATTCGTCGAGCCTGGATAATATGCTCGAGGTGTTAGTGACAGGCGGCATGGACCTGCATCTGGCTGTGCGCACCCTAGTGCCACCGGCCTGGCAGAATGTTGAAGACCGCAACCCTAATCACCGTGCACTCTACGATTACCTATCCATGCACCAGGAACCCTGGGATGGCCCAGCGGGACTGGTCATTACCGATGGCCGTTTTGCCGTCTGTACTCTGGATAGGAATGGACTACGTCCTTCGCGTTGGGTAATGACCAGCGACGATATGATTACCGTGGCATCGGAAGTCGGCGTCTATGACTACGAGCCAGAAAATGTTGTGTCAAAAGGCCGTCTGGGACCTGGAGATATTCTCTCTATTGATACCCAAGAAGGTCGCATTATGTTCCGCGACGAAGTGGAAGATGAGCTAGCGGCCCGCCATCCCTACAAACAGTGGTTGAGCGAAGGCCGCTACAAGGTTGAATCTACCTTTGCTGCGGACAGTATCGATATAGAAGGTACATTGAGTCGCGAGCAAATAAAGACCTACATGAAAATGTTCCAGGTGTCTTTTGAAGAGCGGGACCAGGTACTGCGTCCGTTGGCTGAAGGGGGCCAGGAAGCCGTGGGTTCCATGGGTGATGACACGCCAATGGCAGTGTTATCGGCCAAGCATCGCAATCCCTTCGATTATTTCCGTCAGCAGTTTGCTCAGGTAACCAATCCGCCGATCGATCCACTTCGTGAAGCCGTTGTTATGTCTCTGGGTGTTGAGCTGGGCCGCGAGCAGAGCATGTTCGAAGAGAACCCTTATCTGGGGCAGCGTATTGGTCTGTCTAGCCCGGTGCTTTCTCCCCGTAAATACTATGCCATCAAGCGCAATGAATTCGATGAGTTTCCGGTCAAGAAATTCCCCCTTAACTATGATGTTAAAAAGGAAAATCTCCAGCAGGCAATCCAGCGTGTCTGTGAAGAAGTTGCCGCTGAAGTTCGTAATGGCACAGTGATCTGTATTTTGTCTGACCATAATATTGCCGAAGGCATGCAGCCGATTCACTCGCTGTTTGCCTGTGGTGCCGTGCATAACTATTTGATCGAGCAGGGCCTGCGCTGTGATGCCAATATAGTTGTCAGCACCGGTTATGCCCGAGATTCTCACCAGATAGCAGCCCTGATTGGCTGTGGCGCCTCGCTGGTTTATCCCTACCTCAGCTACCATGTACTCTGCGATTTAATTGGCAGTGGCGAGTTGCTGGTGGATGTGAATACTGCCTTCAAACAGTATCGCAGAGGCATTAACAAAGGCCTGCTGAAAATACTCTCGAAGATGGGTATTTCAACCGTAGCCTCCTACCGTGGTGCACTGTTATTTGAAGCCATTGGCCTAAACTCAGAGATTATTGATCTCTGTTTCCCTGGACTGACCAGTCGCCTTGAAGGTGCAACCTTTGCCGATCTAGAACAGGATCAAACTGAACTTGCGGTCAGAGCCTGGAAAGTACGCAAACCCATCAGCCCGGGTGGACTGCTCAAATATGTTCATGGCCAGGAATATCACGCCTACAACCCAGACGTTGTGCAGACCATGCATGAGGCGGTGCAGACCGATAATTACAAGGTATGGAAAGATTACGCACTGCTGGTTAATACCCGACCCGCTGCGACATTGCGTGACTTACTGACCATTAGTGACAAAGCCAGCCCCATAGACTTGGATAACATCGAGCCTATTGAGTCGATTTTAAAGCGCTTTGATTCTGCGGGTATGTCTCTGGGTGCGCTGTCTCCAGAAGCTCACGAATCTCTAGCTGAAGCCATGAACACATTGGGTGGACGCTCCAATTCCGGTGAAGGCGGAGAAGATCCTGCCCGTTATGGCACCATTAGATCATCAAAAATTAAGCAGGTGGCATCGGGACGATTTGGGGTAACCCCCGCGTACCTTTCTAGCGCTGAAGTAATTCAAATTAAAGTCGCACAGGGTGCTAAGCCTGGTGAAGGCGGACAGCTGCCCGGTGGTAAGGTCAATGCCCTGATCGCCAGACTGCGCTATTCAGTTCCCGGTGTTACTTTGATTTCACCGCCACCCCACCATGATATTTACTCTATTGAAGATCTCGCCCAGCTGATTTTTGATCTCAAGCAGGTCAACCCAACGGCCTTGATATCAGTGAAGCTGGTATCGCGGCCTGGTGTTGGAACCATCGCTGCTGGTGTGGCCAAGGCCTATGCCGACCTGATTACAATTTCCGGCTACGACGGCGGTACTGCCGCGAGCCCCCTAAGTTCGATTCGCCATGCCGGTTCCCCCTGGGAGCTTGGCCTGACCGAAACTCATCAGACACTGCGTGCCAATGATCTCCGGGAAAAAGTAAGAGTACAGACAGATGGCGGTCTTAAGACCGGTTTGGATGTGGTTAAAGCGGCTATTTTAGGCGCCGAGAGCTTTGGTTTTGGTACTGGCCCCATGGTGGCACTGGGCTGTAAGTATCTGCGTATTTGCCATCTCAATAACTGCGCCACGGGTGTAGCCACACAGGATGACCGCTTACGTAACGATCATTACCGCGGCACTGTCGCCATGGCGGGCAATTTCTTTAAGTTTGTGGCCATGGAAACGCGGGAATGGTTAGCTGTTTTGGGCGTAAGTTCATTAGAAGAGCTAATCGGTCGTGTGGACCTATTGGAAACATTACCCGGGGTAACCAGCAAGCAACAGCACCTGGATCTGAGCCCATTAATTGAAGATCGTCCCGAGATTACTCACAAGCCTCAGTTTTGTACTCAGCCAAGAAACGAGCCGCTGGACAAAGGCCTGTTAGCCGAGCGCATGGTTATTGATGCCTTGCCGGCCATTGAATCTCAGGAAGGTATTAGCCTGGACTATCGCGTTAATAATTGTGATCGCTCCATTGGCGCGAGGCTCTCCGGTGAGATTGCCAAGCGTTATGGCAACCTAGGTATGTCTGAGACGCCGATTAAGCTAAACCTCAAGGGTGTTGCTGGCCAGTCACTGGGTGTGTGGAATGCCGGCGGTTTGGAAATTTATTTGGAAGGCGATGCCAACGACTATGTGGGCAAAGGTATGGCGGGAGGCAAGCTAGTACTGCGTCCCCCCAGTGAGAGTAATTTCAAGTCAAATGAATCGCCGATTATGGGTAACACCTGTCTCTATGGTGCAACCGGCGGCAGACTTTATGCGGCGGGTACGGTGGGCGAACGCTTCGCCGTGCGCAACTCAGGCACAGTGGCTGTGGTTGAGGGTGCTGGCGATCATTGCTGTGAATATATGACTGGCGGTATCGTCACTGTACTGGGTCCCGTAGGTTACAATTTCGGTGCTGGTATGACCGGTGGTTTCGCCTATGTACTTGATTTAGAACGTAATTTTGTCGATCGATACAATATGGAGCTTGTCGACATACAGCGCGTCACTGCGGAAGCAGTAGAGTCTCATCGCGCCTTCCTCAAAACCATGATTAGAAATCATGTCAATGAGACGGGCAGTGAATGGGCCCATGAAATAATAAGTAATTTCTCCGATTATGCGTCGCGGTTTTGGTTGGTAAAACCAAAAGCGGCCAGCCTGAATGGCCTCTTGGCTCAGGCACATGCCAACCCGCAATAACGCTAACAGCAATAGAGAATGTAGATATGGAAAGACCAGATAATCAGTTTCAGTTTCTCGAAGTAGCGCGAGTCGATCCGCCTAAGCGCGATATGAAGCGCCGCGTCGAAGAGTTCGTTGATATATATGATCCGTTTACGAAGCAAAAAGCAGCCACCCAGTCTCACCGGTGTCTCTCTTGCGGCAACCCCTATTGCGAATGGAAATGCCCAGTACACAACTATATTCCCAACTGGCTGCAACTGGTTGCCGAAGGCAATTTAATTGAAGCCGCAGAACTCAGTCATCAGACCAATTCACTGCCCGAAGTCTGTGGCCGTGTATGCCCCCAGGATCGTCTCTGTGAAGGCGCCTGCACGCTAAATGATGGTTTTGGTGCCGTGACTATTGGCTCCGTTGAGAAATACATTACCGATACAGCCCTAGCCATGGGTTGGCGTCCAGATATGTCCGAGGTGGTTTGGACGGACAAAAAAGTAGCCGTCATTGGCGCAGGGCCAGCGGGTATTGGCTGTGCGGATATTCTGGTGCGCAGTGGCGTCAAGCCAGTTGTATTTGACCGTTATCCAGAAATTGGCGGGCTCCTGACCTTTGGTATCCCCGAATTCAAGTTAGAAAAAGAAGTCATTCGTACACGTCGCGACGTCCTCGAAGGTATGGGCGTTGAGTTTCGTTTAAACACCGAGATTGGCAAAGACATCATGATCGATGAACTGCTAAATGACTATGATGCAGTCTTTCTCGGCATGGGAACCTACACCACCATGAAGGGCGGTTTCCCCGGCGAAGATCTGGGCGGCGTTCACGAAGCGCTGAAGTTTTTGGTTTCCAATGTAAATCGAAATATGGGATTTGAAAAATCTCCCGAAGAATTTATTGGGCTTAAAGGCAAGCGCGTTGTTGTACTTGGCGGTGGTGACACAGCCATGGATTGCAATCGCACCTCTATTCGCCAGGGTGCAACCAGCGTCACCTGCGCCTATCGTCGCGATGAAGAAAATATGCCAGGCTCACGGAGAGAAGTTAAGAATGCCCGTGAAGAAGGTGTGGTGTTCAAATTTAATCGCCAGCCCGTAGAACTGGTCGCTGATGCCGATGGTAATGTTAAAGGCGTTAAAGTGGTGAGTACCACGATGGGCGAGGCTGATGCCAATGGCCGTCGTCGACCTGAAATTGTCCCAGGCAGTGAAGAAATATTGCCTGCCGATGCGGTACTGGTCGCCTTTGGTTTTAAACCCAGTCCTCCAGAATGGTTGACGGGTGTTAAAGTGGAAACCGCCGATTGGGGCGCAGTACTGGCCGCTGAAGAGCAAACTTACGCATTTCAGACCACCAACCCAAAGATATTTGCCGGTGGTGATATGGTGCGTGGATCAGATTTAGTCGTAACAGCAGTTTGGGAAGGACGCCAGGCTGGAGAGGGAATTTTAGATTACCTAGATATCTAAGATGGAATTTTTTAAATTATTGCGAGTTAGAGAAATTAATGTCTGAATTAAAGAACGATCGTTTTATTAAAGCCCTTTTACGCCAGCCACTAGACCGCACGCCGGTATGGATGATGCGTCAAGCTGGACGTTATCTGCCTGAGTACCGTGCGACACGCGCCCAGGCGGGGGACTTTATGAGCCTGTGTAAAAACACCGAGTTGGCCTGCGAAGTAACCATGCAGCCTCTTGAACGCTACGAGCTTGATGCCGCGATTTTATTCTCAGATATTTTAACTATCCCAGATGCCATGGGACTTGGTCTCTATTTCGAAGAAGGTGAGGGCCCCAAGTTTCGTAAGCCGGTAAGAACTGAAGCAGATATTGAAAAGTTGGAAGTCATAAACACGGCTTCTGATCTGCCTTATGTTACCGATGCTGTGAGCATGATTCGTCGCGAGCTAAATGGTCGCGTACCTCTTATTGGTTTTTCAGGCAGTCCATGGACATTGGCCACCTACATGGTCGAAGGTCAGAGTAGTCGCGATTTTGCCCGAGCTAAAACCATGCTCTATACCCAGCCTGAGGTAATGCATCAGTTACTGGAAAAGTTAGCCCTGTCGGTTATCGATTATTTAAATGCGCAAATTCGTGCTGGCGCGCAGGTTGTGCAAATTTTTGATACCTGGGGTGGCGCGCTCAGCCATGCCGCCTATCAGGAATTTTCATTGGCCTATATGGAAAAAATTGTCGCCAATTTAATTACCCATGCCGATGGCCGCGAAGTGCCGGTTATTTTGTTTACCAAGGGTGGCGGACATTGGTTGGAAGCGATGGCAGATTCAGGCTGTCATGCTCTGGGTCTTGATTGGACAGTTGATATTGGTTCCGCACGGGGTCGAGTCGGCAACAAAGTTGCACTGCAGGGTAATATGGATCCCGCCGTATTACGTGCAGATCCTGCGACTATTGAGCGAGAGGTGGCCAGTATTCTGACCTCCTATGGAGACAATCCTGGGCATATATTTAACCTAGGTCATGGCATCACACCGGATATTGATCCGGCCAACGTAAAAGTGTTTATTGACGCAGTTCACAAATTTTCTGCAAACTAGTAACCAGCCTGATTCATTCTTGGTCTATATTTACCAGAAGTATTAGCTAGTGCACAGTTTGGAGTTGTGAAGTCTATACATTCC